>Ga0209427_10002091_pt1 | contig 23358 bp, 18 predicted proteins | sample DeeMarSWOR136_30_FD_187465 | JGI IMG/M metagenome (GOLD analysis project Ga0209427, IMG submission 187465) | Marine sediment microbial communities from White Oak River estuary, North Carolina - WOR-1-36_30 (SPAdes) (version 2) | ecosystem: Environmental > Aquatic > Marine > Intertidal zone >...
GAAGATAAACTGGTAAAACTGGTCGGTTCTGGCAACATAGACCGCGAACAAGCGACGCTAAAAGAATACTCCAGAGACATGAGTTTCGTTAATGCGATAAAGCCAGCATATGTGGTCAGGCCAGGCAATACGGCGGATATAGAGGTAATAGTTAAGCTGGCCAATAACACTCTGACGCCACTGGTGCCGGTCAGCTCAGGACCTCCACACTTCCGGGGTGATACCGTCCCTGGCATCGGGGGCGCTGTCGTTGTAGACTTAAGCGGCATGAAGCGGATTATCCGAATTGACCGTATGAACAGGTCGGCCATGTTTGAGCCAGGTGTAACCTTTGAGGAACTGATACCAGCCGTAGCCAGGAAAGGACTAAGGCTCAACCTACCTCTACTACCGCGTAAAACGAAATCCGTTGCTGGCAGCCTGCTCGAGAGAGAGCCCGTGGTGATGCCCAAGTATCACTGGGATATAGGAGACCCACTGGCCTGCGTTGAGGTAATCTTCGGCAGCGGCGATATGTTCCGGACAGGAGCCGCCGCCGGGCCGGGCACACTGGAAGAGCAATGGGAAGCCGGAGGTGCTCAGAAGGAGGCGGCGGGGCCATCGGCCTTTTCCCTGTACAGGGTTATTCAGGGGGCCCAGGGAACGATGGGCATCGTAACGTGGGCGTCGGTAAGATGTGAACTCATCCCCGAACTCGAAGAGCCTTTCCTTGTCGGCTCTTCAAAGCTTGACAGGATACTGGAAATGGTTCATTGGCTAATAAGGTTGAGACTGGTCAACGAGTGCTTTGTACTCAATGATTCCAATCTGGCAGCTATCCTGGCGAAGAAATGGCCCAGAGATTACCATGCTATCAAAGACGCTCTGCCTCCCTGGGTACTTTTCTTCAATATCGCTGGCTATGAATACCTGGCGGAACAGAGGGTGAGTGGTCAGATTAAAGATATGACAGAGATAGCCCAGCGGGTGGGCCTGGAGGCGGTACAGGCTATCGGTGAGGTATCGGCTTATGAGTTACTGGAAGCAGTCAAACACCATTCCGGGGAACCTTACTGGAAGCTCCGTAATAAAGGGGCCTGTCATGACGTATTCTTTTTGACCATCTATGATAATCTCCCCGGGATACTCGATGCCATGTATGATGAAGCTCACGGAATAGGCTATCCGACTTCAGAGATGGGTATCTACCTTCAGCCGATAGTACAGGGCACCAACTGCCACTGCGAATTCAACCTGTTTTACGACCCGGAAAACCAGAATGAGTCCGACCGGATTAAGGAGCTGTCTGAACAGATCATCACGAGCCTGATGGCGAAAGGGGCATTCTTCTCACGGCCTTACGGTACCAGCGCCAGGACGATAATAAATAGAGACGCCGGCACCGTAGCCGCCTTGAAAAAGATAAAGTCCATACTGGACCCCGGCAACATAATGAATCCGGGTAAACTGTGCTTTTAGTGTTTGTTAAGAGAAAGAAATTAAGAAATGGATAATTTTAAGGAGGGGGAAAAATGGCGCTGGAAGACTATAGAGTTGATATGGAGATGTGCTGTCGCTGCTCAATATGCAAATTCATCCCGCTGGAAAAGCTAAAGGAGAAGCGGCATTCATATGTTTGCCCCAGTATCGCCAGATATAACTTCCATACCTATGCCGGCGGCGGCAGAATGGGTATGGGCATAGCCATGCTGGAGAAGGAGCTCGAATATGACGAAAAACTCCTTGAGGTGATTTATAACTGCCAGATGTGTGGCGCCTGTGATATCTCCTGCAAGTATGCCATGGACATAGAAGTGCTGGAGCCGATTAATGAAATCAGGATTAAATGCGTGGAGGAAGGCCATACCGTCAAGGCTCTTGACAGCGTAATTAACAGCCTGCGGAAACAGGGCACCATGGTGCCGGGAGCGAAAGCTAGGCGTGGAGATTGGGCCAGGGGGCTGGACGTAAAAGATATCACCGGGCAGAAAGCGAGGATTATTTATCACGCCGGGTGCCGGGTCTGTTACGACCAAGATATGTGGAAGGTGGCTCAAGCCACCTTAAGATTGCTGAAAAAAGCAGGTGTAGACGTCGGCATTGCCGGTGAAAGCGAGTCATGCTGCGGCGGCAGGGCCTACCAGATGGGGTATAAGGAAGACTTCTTAAATCAGGCTAAGAAAAACATGGAACTGTTTAAGAAATCTGGTGCGGAGATTCTGGTGACCGGCTGTGCCGATTGCTACCATGCCTTTAAAGTGCTCTACAATAAATTCGACCTGAAGGGTGACCTGGAAGTACTGCATATCACGGAATACCTTGCCCGATTGATAAAAGAGGGCAGGCTGAAACCGACAAAAAAGGTTGATATTCAAGTTACCTATCATGACCCCTGTCATCTTGGCAGGCTGGGAGAGCCCTACACACACTGGGAAGGAAAACCGATTCCTGGACATATCCGTATCTTCGACCCACCGAAGGAATTCAGACGGGGCACCTATGGTGTTTACGAACCACCCCGGGACATCCTCAAGAGTATTCCCGGTCTTACACTCGTTGAGATGGACAGGATAAAGGAATATGCCTGGTGTTGCGGTGCCGGCGGGGGTGTTAAAGAGACAAACCCGGGATTTGCCGAATGGACGGCCGGAGTCAGAATAGACGAAGCCCGGTCCACCGGGGCCGAGGCTATCGTGACGGCCTGCCCGGGCTGTGAACAGAGCTTTAACGACACCCTCAAAGAGAGCCGGAGCAGCCTCAAGATATACGATGTCGTTGAGCTGTTAGAGAAAGCAATTTGAAAAGGAGGTCACTAATCATGGTTTTGAAGAGAGAGATTTATAAAGCTTTAAAAGATGTGGTGGGACCGGAGAACATCTCCGAATCACCTGTCATATTGGGTTCGTACGCTCAGCGTGGGAGGCCCAGGTTTGAGGCAATAACTCTTCCCAAGAATACCGCGGAAGTCCAGGCGATAGTCAGGCTCTGCAACAGGTTCAGGATACAGTTCAAGGCGTCGAGTTCGGGGTGGGGAGCCTATGGCGATGCCGGGGGACCGGGCGTCGTCAAGCTTGACTTGAGGAGGATGAACCGCATCCTTGAAATCAACGAGAAAAACATGTACGCGGTAGTAGAACCATATGTGATCTACGCCCAGCTGCAGGCCGAGTTGATGAAAAGAGGCCTGAACTGCAACATCACCGGGGCTGGCAGCAACTGCTCGGCTCTACCACTAGCAGCACATCAGGGGATAGGGCATCTGAGTGTGAGTGGCAGCTACGGGGAGAGAAACCAACTAGCCCTGGAATGGGTGACACCCGACGGCGAAATAGTCAGGTTTGGTTCGTTAGGGTCAATAAACCAGTGGTGGTGCGGCGATGGCCCCGGTCCATCCCTGAGGGGCGTCATCAGAGGCAATGTGATGCCGCTTGGCGGACTCGGCGTTTATACCAGGGCGGCACAGAAAATTTATCACTGGCCGGGACCTTCGACATTTCCAGTTGAAGGAGTATCACCGCACTATCACCTGAGCCGGATACCGCCGGGCTTTATGATACGGTATGTCCACTTCCCGTCATCGGATAAACTGGTTCAGGCAGCGTACAAGGTCGGTGAAGCCGAAATAGGTTTTATCGTAATGGGCTTCAATCCTGGTATGATGTCGGCAAATATCGCCACAAATAACAATGAAGACCTTGCCTATCTGAAGCAATTTACCGATTCAGTACAGGGGCCGGGCTTCTTAATCATCATGGCCGGCAACTCTCCGAGCGATACCGAATACAAAATGAAGGCCTTGCAGAAAATCATGGATGAGTATGACGGCAGGTCTCTGGAAGCGGTTGAAGACCCAAAAAACGCCGGAGGCTTCATGTGGCGTTTCATCAGGGTCACCAGCTCTATTAGAGAGGTAGCCCGTGCCTCAGGAATATTTGCGGGGGAGGTCGGCGGTACTGATGTATTTCACCTCATGCATCAATATATTTTGCGTTCATCCCCGTTAAAGCAGAGGCTTATCAATGAAGGACGACTGCTGGCCGATGGTACCGACCCATTCGTGCAACTGGTCGAGCACGGGCATGCCGGACATGCTGAGTTACTCATCCGGTTTAACAAACTTGACCCTGAAGCATTCAAGACCCCGGCCGAGGTTGGTGCGTTTGCCAACAAAACGGCTATAGAGGGCCACTTCGGCGTGCCGGGGCATGTGTGGGGTGATGCTGCTCATGACCAGTACGGGCCGCATACATCCAACTACCATCTGTGGCTCAGGAAAATAAAAAAGACGTATGACCCGAACGCAGCATCGGAATCTACCAACTACATAACAGCGAAGGACTAGCCCTGACGCTGCAATATGCGGTGCCGCCGCTGTCCGGCTACTCCGGGTATTTCCCGAGTTCAGCCAGACGGTCGACAATTCTCGGCATCACGTATCGGGTCGCATGAGGTGGGGCATTGCAACAGGTCTTGACGATTAGTCTGCCCTGACAGACCTCATCGGCGGTATCTTTTATGATTTCGGCTAATTTGGGATAACACTTTTCGGTCAGGGCCGCGGTGCCGTAACTGTCCTTGTGAGTGTCCATGCCACACAGCCAGAAAAGCAATTCCGGTTTAAACGCATTGATTCTTTCTGGCACCTCTCTTTTCACGTTCTCGATTTGCTCTTCATCGCAAGAGCCATGAGGGAAACAGAACTTCGTTCCGCTCTGCATCCTGCTTCCTGTATCATTATCCCATGAGTAGCTGCCGCAGAAGCAGATATGCAGGACATCATCATCGTTTTGAAAGAGGTCTCTAACGCCGTCGGCATGATGGGTATCGGTATCCACTATGGCAAACCTCCCGGCCAACGATTTGGCGCGGGCGTGCGGAATCCCTAGGCTGATGACGTTGAAATAGCAGCCGCCCCAGGCGCTGTCACGATGCGCATGATGGCCGCCTACCCCGCAAATTACCAGGGCATTGTCTATTTCCCCTTTCAGAACTCTTTCCGTGGCCCCTATCATCCCGCCAACCGAATAGAGTGAGACTCGCCACCATTGAGTCTGCTTTACATGGTCTATCCATTCCTGACTGTGGAGTCTGGCAATTTGTTCTTCCGTGGCCGGCTCTGATTCAAACCAGGTCACATTCGGTTGAGAGAAAAGGCCCTCCTTCTTTATACTGAGAAATCCGTCTTCAACACCCATTGCCAGACTGCTGTAGGCTTCTTTACCACAGACATCGTGATAAAACACACCAGTCCTTTTCATATATCAATGCCTCCTCTTGTGGAATAATCTCCCTAGATGGGCTGCCAGGTGAATACGTCGCCTTTTTGCTTTATATAGCCAAGACCCGGGAACTGGAAATGACAGGCAAAAACAAGAACTCCGGATCTGGCGGCATCAGATAGTATCCGTGCCCTGGTATCTAATGCCTGCTCAGGCGTAACATCGAATAACGATGCATGCTCTGGCTCAACGAACTCTAACTGTGAATGTACTATATCTCCGATACAGAGAAGCCGGTTTTCACCCGATGTAATCTCTACCATGCTATTACCGGTAGTATGCCCGGGTGCGGATATGAATTTTATACCGGGTAATACCTCAGTATTATCTTCTGCCAGGTCAAACAAGTCCGCGAGGGGCAAGAGGTTCTTTCTGGCATAATCGAAAAAGAAGTTCTGCATCTCGTTTGTCCCGGGTCCCATCTCCAAATAAGTCCATTCGCTTTTAGTGGTTATATAACGAGCGTTGGGGAATATTGGCTTTCCCTGTGAGTCACAGGTACCGCTAACATGGTCTATATGACAGTGTGAAAAGATAATTATATCGATATCCGAACAACTTATTCCTGCCGCTTCAAGGTTATGAAGCAGCCGCCCGGCAGTGGGCTGGAATCCTTCTCCACTACCTGTTTCTATCAATATTTTGTGGTCGCCTGAATCGACGAATAAACAATTCAGACCAAATACATCTTCACCTCCCAACTCCTGACTTACGAGTGTGCCATCGCTGAAAACCGTGCATTTTATATCTCCTACGTCATAACGAAATCCTGCTTCAATCATTTTTTTCTTCCTTTCTAGCACTTGCGATATTCGGGGTGTGATGATAATTTATCCTGACCTACTGTAAAATAATAACCCAACATCCCCGGCAGGCGGATTTAACAATACTATATGACATGATTCAGTATCTACCTTACAGCTTGGGCTGATAATGGGTTATCAGTCTCTATCGCTAATATCCGAAATAAATTCTGTTTTTTCTGACCTATTATTTTACAATATCACAGATATTCTGTCTTGTTAATCATAGGACACTTTACACATGACGGTAGTTTTCTAGCTACTTCTCTCCACTTATCCCATTTTTAGAGAATCGGCATCGTTATAACCTGTTTCGTTTGACACATGCTATTCGAAAGTTCTATAAATATAAGCAGTAAATTTTTAGGTGGTAAAAATGAAATTTATCATAGACATAGATAATGGCGGAACCTTCACGGATGGATTCTTTACCTGTGATAAGAGAATTGAATGGGTCAAGGTCGATACCACACCCCACGATTTATCGGTATGCTTTCTCAAATGTATTGAAGACGGTGCTAAGAAGTTTGGAATTACCGCTCCGCAATTACTCCATGAAACAGAGGTGATAAGATTTTCTACAACCCATGCCACCAATACGTTAATACAGAGATCAGGCCCCCGACTCGGGTTGATTGTGACCAAGGGCTATGAACAAAATTTATACTCATCGGACGCTAAGAGCCCGGTCCTTGACTTCATTATTCCGTCCGAAATGGTTGTCAGTATAGAAAAACATGCGGGTGATGGCCTGGACAGAGAGCAGGTTATGTTGCCCATTCGTAACCTTCTCGGGCGTGGGGCCAGAATTATTGTCGTCAGTCTACAGAATGCACATATCAATCCTGCCGACGAACAGCAAATAAGACAGATAGCTGACGATGACTACCCAAAGCATTATCTCGGGGCCGTACCATTACTGCTTTCCGGCGAAGTCAGTACCGCTAATGATGACGCTTCTAGGACAAACGTGGCCCTGCTTAATGCTTATTTTCATCCGGATATGGTCCGTTTTCTGTATAAGGCCGAAGATGACGTCAGAAATATGGGTTACCGAAAACCGCTTCTGGTCGTACATGCCGATAGCGGTGTGGCCAGGGTTGCCAAGACAACAGCTATTATGACATATAATTCCGGGCCTTCGGCCGGCGTACTCGGCACCACCTATATGAGCAAGATGTATAATATGCCGTATGTAGCCAGCATGGACATCGGCGGAACAAGCGCCGATATCAGCCTGGTAATTGACGGACGGCATGGCTACAAACGTGAAGCCATGCTTGAGGGGATACCCGTCAAACTACCGGCCATCGAAGTTTATACGGCGGCGGCCGGCGGCGGTTCGATTGCCAGACCGAGAAATGAAAAACAGGTCCAGGTAGGACCCGACAGCGCCGGAGCCATACCAGGACCTGCATGTTACGGCCTCGGTGGTATGGAAGCAACAGCTACGGACGCCTGTGTTGTTCTGGGCTACATTAATCCCGACTACTTCCTGGGTGGCGTGCGGCAGCTGGATGCGGGCATAGCCAGGGAGGTGGTCGAAGAAAACGTTGCCAGGCCGTTAGGCCTTCCTGTAGAAAAATGCAGTCGGCTGATTACGGAAGCCATGGAGGATATATGTGCCGACAGCATCGGTAATCTGATTAAAGAGAAGGGGTATAATCCGGGCGATTTTGTCCTGTTCTCTTTCGGCGGGGCCGGGGGCCTGTACTGCTGTGGTGTTGCCGACAAGGTGGGCATACCCAGGATATACTGCTCGCGGTTCAGTTCCGTATTCAGTGCCTTCGGTTCATCATGTGCCGATGTTCTCCATTCGTACGAGTCCCTTTCGAAAATATCCATTAATCGCCAATCGGGTCAGTCACAGATTGACGGATTCAACGAGACAGTGAAAAGGCTGATGAACTCGGCGCTGCGTGATATGAGGGGGGAGGGATTCCCGCCGGATAAAGTATCCTTCTCGCTGGAGCTGGAGGTAGAATCCGGCATGATAACGATGTTGTTTGAATGTCCTAAATCATTAATCGAGGGACAGGAAGATATTGACGCTATTCTGGATGCCTTCGCCAGGCAGAATGACTTGGGTACTGTTGATGAGCTGAAAATCATTATCTTCAGATTGCGGGCTACGAGTCCGGCAGCTCATCCGGAACTACCTTTGTACGAACCAACCGGGGAGAATCCAGAGAAAGCGTTCAAAGGAAACAGGGACGTATACTGGAAGGATGGCTACATACAGACCGCAATCTACGGGCAAGAAAAACTTGAATGCGGCAACGTTATTACAGGACCGGCCATTATCGAGAGCGATGATACGACGATACTGATTCCTCAGGGTAAAAAATATACCGTTGATAATTTGCTGAACGGCGTCATAGAACCGGCCTGAGAAGGAGGAAATGATGAGTACCAAGAGACAGATAACCGAATATCTGGACATAGACCTTGAAAAGGAATTGTGGTGCTGCAACCGCTGTGGACACGAGATTATCTCCGCCAGAGAAAATTATAAAAAAGGTTGTCTGATTTATATCAGAAAAGACCCGAAGACAATATATAACTCGCCAATAGAAGGGCCCTTCACCTTTGCGCCGGACCCGAGCTGGGGCGTGCTAGTGGAATTTTACTGCCCTAACTGCGGCATAATGTTCGAAAACGAAATGCTGCCACCGGGTCATCCCGTTACTCACGATATCGAACTGGATATCGATGTACTGAAAGAAAAACACCTATCAGCTAGCCAAGACATGAAATAAGCGATAAGGCAGGTATGATGATGAAAGTCTCTCTCGATGTTGATATTGGTGGAACTTTTACCGACCTTTTTCTAAGCTATGACGGCAAGACGGTCTTTACCAAGACGCCCACTACCGCGTATAAACTCTCGGTTGGCTTTATGCAGGCGATAAAAGATGCTGCTGCTCTACTCAATATATCTGTTAAGGAGTTGCTTAGCAATACAGAAATCGTCAGGTATTCAACGACCATCGCCATGAATACCCTGCTCCAGAGGACCGGCCCCAGGCTGGCGCTCATTACCACGGAAGGCTTTGAGGATATCGTTCCCATCGGTAAAGGTGCGTCATGGTCAGACCAGCTTACCTTCCGGGAAATCAGGAATCTGGCACGCATCGCCAAGCCCGAGGCGATTATCCCCAGAGACATGACGGTGGGTGTTAAGGAAAGGGTCAATTCCCGGGGGGAGATTGTCAGGCCTCTGGACGAGGAGGACTTTCTGGAAAAGCTCCAGTATCTGGTCGATAAGGGGGCCAGAGGTTTTGTCGTCAGTCTCCTTTTCTCGTATACCAATCCCGCCCATGAAAAGCGAATTGCCGAAATAATCAGAAAAGAGTACCCCGATTTCTACCTGGGAGCAATGCCGGTGGTGCTTTCTTCGGAAGTAACGCCGAAACAGAACGAATATACACGCACCGTAACGACGATACTGAATGCCTACCTTCATTACTCGATGTGGGAGCAGATTTCGGGTACGGGAGACGAACTGCGGGACTCCGGTTACGATAAGGTCATCATGATGGTTCACAACAGCGGCGGTATGGCCGAGGTCTTTCGTACGGCGGCTATCCAGACCTTCAACGGAGGCCCGGTGGCGGGTCTAATCGGCGGGGCAAATGTCGGCAAGACTCTGGGCTATGATAATATCGTGGTCAGCGACATGGGAGGCACCAGCTTTGACCTGGGCCTGGTGGTGGCCGGTAGCAGCCGGTTCTATCAGTACCACCCTCTCATCGACCGCTGGTGGGTGGACATGACCGTACTTGAAACAAGGTCTATCGGTGCTGGTGGAGGCTCTATCGCCTGGCTGAATCCTGTTATGGGCAATCGATTGGAGGTGGGGCCTCAGGGCGCTGGCTCGATGCCCGGACCGGCCTCTTATAACCTCGGGGGAACCGAACCCACCGTTACCGATGCCGATATCATACTTGGTTATATCAATCCCGAGTACTATCATGGCGGACGCATGAAACTGGATAAAGGAAAGGCAGCATCCGCCATCAGGGAGAAGATTGCTCAGCCCCTCGGGATTGATGTGGAAGAGGCCGCGCTGCTGATTAAAAAAATAGTGGACGCCAATATGGGTGATACCATCGCCAAAGAGACATTCCTCAGAGGTTACAAGCCCGATGATTTCATCCTATTTGCCTTCGGAGGCGCCGGACCCACTCACTGCTGCGGTTACGGGCCGTACGCCGGAATAAACAAAATAGTCGTCTTCCCGTTCTCACCGGTGTTCTGTGCCTACGGCTCAAGCACCATGGATATCCTGCACCTCTACGAGCAATCGCTCCGCCTGCCCCTCCTGGCCCCGGGCAGTATGATTCCCTTCAGTGATTATGATGTCTTCAACAACACGGTGAAAAGCCTTCAGGAGAAAGCGATTAAGGACATCACCGACGAGGGATTCACTGTTGATTCCATCAAGTTCGGCCTCGAGATAGAGGCCAAGTACGGCGGGCAGCTCAATATCCTGCGCTTTATGTCTCCACTCCTTTTCATCAACAACGATGCCGACGTCCGGGCCGTCTATCAGGCTTTCGAGGATGAATACTGCAAGGTCTACAACCGGATATCCGCCTTTCCCCAGGGAGGCGTCGACGTACTTAACCTGATACTGCGCGCCACCGTGGACTATCCCAAACCGAAACTTCCTACCTACCCGCTGGCCAAGGAGACGCCGGATACCGGGGCGTTGAAAGGCAAAAGGGAAGCCTACTGGACGGAATACGGCGCTTTCCGTCCCACGCCTGTTTATGAAGCAAAACTACTGAAACACGGTAACACCATTAATGGAGAAGCGATTATTGAGGCTGAAGATACTACCATTGTATTAACGCCAGGTTACCGGCTTTCCGTAGACAAATACCTCAACTTCATCATCGAGAAGGGAGAATGATATGAGACCAGACCCGAAGAAGCTACTGGAATGGATAAAACCCAGTCCGCCCACGGACGAAGAACTGGAATGTATGAAATTGCTGCAACCCGGCGACTACGAAATATATACCGAGAAGTTGAATAATTTTCTCCTTGAGTCCAAGGAGGTATTCATTAAACTGGGCGTCAGCAGTATGCTTCGCTCCGGAGACGTAGTTACTGGCATCTACACACCAAGAGGAGACATGGTCGCCGCCTGGTGCGGCACTTACCTTCACGCCGTCGTCGGCCAGCTCCCAATAAAGTTCGTGGCTGAGACATGGCTGGATGAACCTACGGTGGGCGTCAAAGATGGAGATATCTTCTACTGTTCTGACCCTCTTTACGGAGGGATACACAACTGCGACCAGATTATAGTCCAGCCTGTGTTCAATGATGGTGAGATCATTGCCTGGACGAATGCCGCGGTACACCAGCCGGAGACCGGCGCCTGCGAGCCGGGAGGGATGCCGCTAACTGCCAAGACGAGGCATGACGAGGGCATGCTGCTATCGCCTATAAAGATAGGTGAAAACTTCCGCCTCCGCGAAGACCTTGTGGAGATGTGCGTTAATCTGATGTCACGGGCGCCCCGGATGCAGGCCATCGATATGCGGGCACGTTTGAGCGCTGCCGACCGCCTGCGGGAAAGGATTGTATCATTAGCTCAGGAGAAGGGTAATGACTTTGTTAAGGGGCTCTTTCGCCGGATAATTATTGAAGCTGAAGAGGGCACACGTAGAAGAATCATGGAATGGAATGATGGTACCTATAGAGCCGTAACCTTCATGGATAACGTCGGCGAAAAGCAAAAGCTGTTGCGAAACTATCTCACCCTGCACAAGAAGGGGGACAAGCTAATCTGGGACTTCACCGGCACTTCGCCCGAGACCGATAGCCCGCAACATAGCATGCCTCATTCCCTGGCGGCCAATATTGCCATACATCTAATGGCTTATTCCTTCCATGACCTGCCGGTCTCCGCCGGAGTGCTTGCCCCGATGGAATGGATAGTACCTGAGGGCTGCATGTTCAACCCGCACCCGGAGGCTGCCCAGAGTATGTGCGCACCGCACTGCCACGGGGCCATGACCATAGGTGCCATTTGCATGAGCAAAATGATGTTTGATAGTCTCCAGCGGGAGCTGGTGGCAGCGGCTATTGGCAATACTGGCGTAGGTGTTCTCATATCCGGGGAAAATCAGTGGGGTGTGCTTGTTTCTGACTTTCTCGCCTTTGAGCTTAATACCGAAGGACATGGTGCCAGGTCGGACATGGATGGTGTTGATGCCTTCGGTTTCTCACACTGTCCCACAGGCAGGGCACCGGATATAGAAGACATGGAGACCGAGTTCCAGTTCCTCAATTTGTTCGCCAAGCTGGGCAAGGACAGCTGTGGCCTCGGTAAATACCGTGGTGGTTGTGGTACTGAGATTGTTCATGTTGTCAATTATGCGGACTGGGCTCGCTATAATAGCCATGTCAAAGGAAGCAAGGTTCGTAACTGCATCGGGTTATTTGGTGGTTATCCACCGGCAACACTGCCGGGTATTGAAGTGTTCCATACCAACCTCTGGGAGAAAATGAAAAGAGGCGACAAGGACCTGCCATCGGACGCCTTTCAACTGCTTTCCGAAAGAACCATTAAGGGTGATTACAGCATAGGCAGCATATTTAAGACAACGCATGTACTGGAAAATGGGGACCTCTGGGTCATCTTCAGCGGGGGAGGCGGCGGTTACGGTGACGTGCTGGAGAGAGACCCGGAGAAAGTCATGGACGATTTAAGGAGGGAAGTCATTTCGCACTGGACAGCCGAAAACGTCTATCATGTCGCCTATGACCCTGTAACGCTGGAAGTGGACATTGAAAAAACCGAACAGCTCCGCCAGAAGGAGAAGGATGACAGAAAAGCACGGGGTATGACCTGGGCGGAGTTCGAGAGGGAGTGGTCCAAGCTCAGTCCTCCCGAAGGGATTCTGGACTACTACGGCTCATGGCCAGACGGGGAGAAAACCAGAGAAATCATCAGAATGTAACCGGTTCAGCGCTTTAAATATGAATAATGAAATAACTTCGAAGAAGCTGGTCAGAGGAGTCTTTGAATCGGCTGATTTACCGCGGTTGCCTTTTATTCCCTGGATATTTACCCATGCCGCCAGACTGGAACAGATACCGGTACAGCGTATATTCAATGACCCGACCCAGTATGTAAAATGCCTTCAGAATACGAGGAAGCTATACGGCTATGACACTATTGCCAGCAGCTTTGATCCTTCGCTTGAAATGGAGATATGCGGTTGCCCTATTAACTTGAGAGGTGACTACGAAGTACCTGCGATAAGTCCCCGGCCAGATTTTAACTTCGGTTACCTCAATGATGTTGATGTGGAAGGCGCCAGTAAAACCGGCAGGTTCGGCACGGTTATCGAGTCTCTACGGCGCATCAACATGGTCTCAGGACCAAGCCTAGCTCTTGCTGCTGTGGTCAGCGGCCCACTAACCATAACGGCTGGTCTTACCGGTAGAGCCCTAGTTGAGGATTTCACGGAAAAGCCCGAAGAGACCATGAAGACGGTTGAGGCCACCGCAGTATTTCTACTGAAGGTAGTTCAAATCTACTGCCAGCTGCAACTGGATATTATCGTGATTGTGGACAGGCTGATGGCTGTTCTCCCGACTGCATATCTTTCCTGGCTGAAATCCACTCTATCACCCATTATAAATAACATACGTTTTTACAATTCTTATTCTGTCCTTTTACCCGGAGAATCATTGCCTGAAAAACTGACCGGCCTTGTTGCCCTCGGTTTTGACGGGGTAATTGCCCCGGGAATAGACCTGAATACCTGGAATCGGCTCAAAGGAGGGCAGTCCTGTATTCTGGGGAAAGCCATTCCGTCCAACCTACTTGCCTCAAATAAAGAGGAGTTACAGGGATATCTGGAAATACTTCTTAAGGCAGGCATCGAGCGGGGTACTTTTTTAACTACAGATTGGGAGGTACCGCCGGATACACCACCTGAAAATATACATTTGATAATGAATATGATATCTCAGGGTTAGTGTCTTACCCGGTTATAGTCTAAGGAGTCAGAAGTGACTGTAAACAAGGTATTCGACAACTGCGATGAGGCGGTAGCCGATATTGTTGATGGCGCTATCATAATGATAGGCGGTTTCGGCTCCTTCGGCGGCCTGCCGATAAATTTAATCGTGGCCCTGGCCAGACAGGGAGCCAAAAACCTGACCGTTATCGCCAATATGGGCGGTGTCGGCTTTGAACTCAGCCACCGCATCAAGCCGGGAGGATACCAGGATGCCGGAATCCTCTTCGAGAACGGCCAAGTAAAGAAATTCATCGGGTCGGTGCCGGCGCTAGGCGGTATGCCACCCACATCCCCTCTCGAAAAACTCTATAACGAGGGCAAGGTCGAGATTGAAATGGTACCGCAGGGCACTCTGGCCGAGCGAATACGTTGTGGAGCCGGAGGACTGGGCGGCTTCTACACACCGGTGGGAATCGGCACGGTCGTTGAGAAAGGCAAGTATAAAAAGACCATCGGCGGTAAAGAGTACATCCTGGAACTACCTCTTACTGCCGATTTCGCCCTTATTAAGGCGCACCAAGCAGATGCTCTGGGTAACCTGGTCTACCGGGGGACGGCAAGGTGTTTTAATCCGGTCATGGCTACAGCCGCCAGGACGACAATCGTGGAGGTCGATAAGCTGGTAGAGCCGGGTCAACTTGATCCCGAGGCCGTAGTTACCCCTCACGTATACGTTGACCGCATCGTGGAGGTTTCAGGATGAAAAGCCGACTGGATGAGCAGACGATTGCATTGAGGGCAGCCAGGGAGTTCACCGATGGTTCGGTAGTGAATCTGGGCTACGGTATGCCCGGCCTGTGTGCCAATCTCATACCCGAGGGCAGGACGGTCTTCTTCCAGAGCGAGAACGGCATGCTGGGCTATGGCGGTCTGGCCACAGACGCGGAGAAGGACTACGAAATCATCAATGCTTCAGACCAGCCGGTTACCCAGTTGCCCGGCATGTGCTTTTTCGATAGCGCGGCGTCATTCGACATGATTCGTGGCGGTCATATAGATACCGTAGTCCTCGGGGCTTATCAGGTCTCCGAGAAGGGCGACCTGGCCAACTGGGGACGGCCCGGCCGTCCAGCGACAGGTATGGGAGGAGGTATGGACCTCGCGGCCGGTGCTAAAAGAGTAATTGTAACCATGCTTCATAACACCAAAGAGGGAAGGCCGCGCATCGTCAGGCACTGCACCTATCCCTTGACGGCTAGGCAGTGTGTCAGCCTTGTTATCACCGACTTGGCAGTTATTGAGGTTACCGGAGAGGGACTCGTTCTCAGGGAGATTGCTCCCGGCTGGACTGTCCCCGAGGTGCAGGCGCTTACCGAGGCTGAACTTGTGCCGGCTGCCGACCTGAAAGAAATAGAGCTTTAATAGTGACTATTAAGCGAGGTAGGAATTAATGGAAGTGGTTGTTCCAGCCAAACCAGAGTCGATTACACTGGATATCGACAGAACGGCGTTAATCGTCGTTGATATGCAGAACGCCTTCGCTAAAAAGGGCGGCATGCTCGATGTATTGGGTGCATTCAACGAAGCCAGGGCTAACCGCGCTATCGCCAATAACAAGAAAATAATCGAGGCATTTCGCCGCAGGCATATGAATATTATCTATCTCAGGATGACCTATGGACCCGACCTTGCCGGTGGCGGTGGACCTGAGTCTCCCAATTACTGGAAGGAGGGCGGTCTGAGGGCCATGTGGCAACGCCCCGAATGGAAAGGTAAATTCCTGACCATTGATACCTGGGACTGGGAGATAATCGATGAGCTCAAGCCGCTGCCCGGCGAAACCATCATCAACAAGAGCCGGTACAGTGGTTTCGTTAAAACGGAGCTCGATAGTGTATTAAAGGCACAGAACATCAAATACATCGTATTTATTGGGATAGCCACCAATGTTTGCGTCGAATCGACCCTCCGCGATGCCTACTTTCATGAGTACTTCCCGGTACTGGTCGGCGACGCCTGCGGCAATACTGGCCCCGATTATATCCAAGACGCAACTATCTGGAATGTCGCCTCAGTCTTCGGATGGGTAACTACCTCCGATGATTTGGTGAAAGCTCTGTCGTAGGGCTGAATGGACGTGGGTTATGGGACTCGACCCCTCATTGTCTTGTCTGGGATACTGGCAGTTTTCAACCAGACTATTATAAGCTATTCGTCTTTCGTCGTAGCCAGTATTTGTTCTATGCGTGTACTGACTTCTTTTGCACCGTTCTCAGCAGCCAAACCCAAATACTTTTTAAAATCAATAAACTGACCAACACCTTTTAATACGGCACCGGGAACCTTTGAATCTTTTAGAAGAAAACTGTATAAATCCTCGCTCAGCCTCTTCTTCATTTCTTCATTGGGTACGGATTCAGATAAATTCGCAATTAATGTTTTTAATTCATTATATTCTTTTCTCAGCTGTTCGAGGTCGCCCGATAAAGCAGTTCTATCTGATTCCAGTCCTTTTATTCTTGCATCGAGTTCAGCTACTTGTGATTCATGTTTCATATTTAGCTGCTCAATTTCTTTCTTCAAGGTATCTATCTGTGACTCATAATTCTTAGCTTCTTCCTTGTACTCATTCTTCAGTTCAGCTATTTGTGCTTCATTTTTTTCTTTTAATTGTTCTTTATCCTTATTCAGGGTGCTTATCTGTGACCTCAGACCATCTATATCAGCCAATCTTGCCGCAAGCGCTTCCTGATCAATCCTGGCTTCCTTAAGGTCGTCTCCTAATGTTTTTGTTAGCTTTTCTATGAATTCTTTAGAATCAGTCCTGAGCTCCTTATATTCATCTCCTAGTATTCCAATTACCCTTCCCATTAGATCATCATACCTAGTATTTGCATGATTACGCTCATCTTCCAGACTCATGATATATGACCTCAGGTCTCCCACTTTGCCACCGTATTGCTTATTTAAGAGGCTATAGACGGCGAAGGCAACTCTCTTGGCTACTGCTTCACCATAGCCCCTAATATCGCTTCCTCTCGCGCCGAATACCTTGCTGATTATCTTATCTTCTTGTTGTATCCTTTTATCGTAATCTTTTATCCCGGCATCAACTATAGGGTCTAGTCCCGCACTGTTATATAATTGTTCCGCAAGTTGAGTCTCATCAAGCGTCATATCCTCGATTCTCACGATACTGGTGGTTTTTTCCTCGAAATCTGAATTCTTTTTTCCCATTGCCACCACCTGCCTTTAGATAATAATATAATCGTTTACTTATATTTCTATTTTAACAGATTTTACTGGCCATACAAGTAGTTATAAAGGTCGCAGTTCCTCAAAAAGAGTGCATAGATTGTACGTACTCTGCTCGTCTACTCTTATCGTCAATAACACACAGCAGCAATTGTTCTTATATCATACATAATACAAGGGATAAATCAAGCCTGGAACTGACGTTTTTAAGAAGAAGAGCGGGTGATGGGATTCGAACCCATGACGTCTTGCTTGGGAAGCAAGCACTCTGCCGCTGAGTTACACCCGCTCAGGTTATGTCTATTTTAACCTAAAAATCATAGACTGTAAAGAGCCGGTATCTACCTCAGTTAAAACTAGAGGGGGGCAAAGTGTGACCAGCACTACTCACACCCCACACCCCCTGTTCTGTGAAATCATGCCTCAATACAGCTACCATATATCACTAAATTAAAATATGAGAGCCATCAGGTTATATGTTATAAGGATAGTATAAGATTAAATGTGTCATTTGTTAATATTTTGGCTTATAAAAATACATTAGTCACATAGAGTTTTATTAATGCATTGTTAAATTTATTGGTTAGGTGATAGAAAGTCATAAATGACAGGTTAGTGCTATATTTGCCTGCTACTTGCCAACTCGATGGCATACAGGTAGAATATAATTAATTCGGCAGGATAGTGTCATTGATGAGGAGCAGAAACAGAGATAACCACAATGGACAGGAATAATAACGAATCAGCCCGACCCAGTGTCATCATAGCCACACCGGCCTATAATGAAGAGAAATATATCGGCGGTATAGTATTGCTAGCGAAGCAATATGCCGACGAGGTTATCGTCGTCGATGATGGCAGCCGCGATAGAACTGCCAGGATTGCCGAACTTGCCGGAGCCTCTGTAGTGCGACATGAGAAGAATCAGGGCTACGGCATTACCATCCAGAGTATATTTGCCGAGGCAAAGAAGCGTAACCCCGATGTTCTGGTAATACTTGATGCTGATTCACAGCATAACCCAGATGAGATTCCATCCCTGGTATCAGAAATTAATAATGGCTCAGACGTTGCCATAGGCTCAAGAGTAATGCAGGACAACGTAATACCTCTCTATCGGCGGATAGGACAGAAGTTTCTGGCACGATTGACCAACATCGCGTCCCGGCAAAGAGTGTCGGACACCGAATCTGGTTTTAGAGCATACTCAAGAAAAGCCATCAGGGAACTGGAATTAAAGGAAAAAGGTATGGCCGTATCATCTGAGATAGTCTCCGATGCCGCGAGGAAAGAACTCATAATCGCCGAGGTCCCTATTTCTGTCACTTATACTAAAGATAGCTCGACATTAAATCCACTCCAGCATGGCCTGAGTCTCTTAAACCGGATTGTTGTAATGATATCGGAAAGAAGACCCCTCCTGGTCTTTGGTATCATCGGGAGTATCTGTATTATTCTCGGTATTTTCATTGGCATCATGGTATTTCAGGCTCTTCAGGTCCATCAGATTCTTCAGGTAGGCTCTGCCTTAGTATCAATGCTGCTGATTACCATCGGTGTTCTCAGTATAAGTACCGGACTGATATTAAGTGTACTGGTAAGACGGATTGACAGAAAGTTTTGACCGCCCTGCTGCCAGCGGAAATTCAGGACATTCTCTTCAAAATCCCCCGGTCTGAAATTACTGTCAATGCGTGGAATCTAATTCCTTTACTCTTCAGTTAATGATGGCTCAGCGCCCTATCATCATATTGGGCAGCCAGAGACTCAGCGGGGGAAAGAGCACCATGATTATCAGGAACAATACCAGCACCGCCAGAAACGGCAGTATTCCTTTCAGTAACTCACCGGTCTCGATATCAAAGGTATTTCTTACCAGAAACAGGTTTATACCCATCGGGGGTGTAATCAGGGCTATCTCCATGTTGGTTACGTACAGCACCCCGAACCACAGGAGGTCGTAGTCCATGGCGAGAACCATGGGAACGAAGAGGGGTATGGTCAGCATCATAATGGTAATCCCCTCTATGAAGCAGCCTAAAATGAGAAGCGCTAACATGATACAGATAACCACCAGAATCGGGGGTATTTCCAAGGTCTGAACCAGATCAGCCAGTCGCTCGGCCAGCGCGGAACTGCCTACCACATAGGCAAAGAAAGTAGCCCCCACCAGGATAATCAGAATCATCGCATTTATCAGCGCCGTCTCTATCATGGCCCGGTACAGACCTTTTAGCCTGAGACCAAAAACGGAAACCGCGACAACAACTACGATAAAACATCCCACCCCACCGGCTTCGGTAGGCGTGGCTATTCCCAGATAAATTGAGCCAAGAATACAGGTCATCACCAGGACTACGGGCCAGACCCTCCTGAGTGACGAGAACCTCTCTGACCAGCTGACGGCACCGGCGGCACGCCCGAGCGACGGATTTCGTGAACAGAGCACTATGGGCACTATGGCCAGCATGATGGCCAGGATAATGCCGGGTATGACACCGGCTATGAAAAGGTGGCCCAGGGGTGCGTTGGCCAAAATGGCGAAAATAATCATAGTAGCGCTCGGGGGAATCAACGGCCCGAGGACACCCCCGCAGGTCAGCCCGCCCAGACCGAGTGCCTTGCTATAGTTATACCGTTCAAATTCCGGCACGGCCACCTTACCCACGGCGATTATTGTGGGGCCGCTGGCTCCCAGTGCGGCCGCCATGCCGGCCTCACCCATAATGCTGGCGGAAATTAGACCTCCGGGAACGCGGGATAACCAGTTCCGGGCAGCACGGTAAAGGTCTTCACCTATCCTTGTCTCGGCGATAACACAGGCCATCAGCGTAAAAAGCGGCAGGGGTGTCCAGTTCAAATTGAACAGCAACTGAAATGTCATCCAGCCGACCTTTTGCAGGCAAACGCTTCCGAAAGTAAAAAGCCCGACAATGACGGAGACGAATCCCAGGGAATAGGCAATCGGTACTCCCAGCATGAGGAAGAAGAGCATCCCGGCCACACATACTATAGCCGCCGTCGTATAATCCATTGAACTCCCAATCTGCGAACTGAGGCGTTCACAGGTACCGGACTGTGCTGAAAGTTAATCTCCTATCTTGTTTCGGCTGCCCTTCAGGGCGGCAAAACCTTTGTAAATTCTGGTTATGAGGACGAGGAAAAGCAGAGTATAACCTACGGGTACCATTATCTTTATCGGGAACAGAGGTTCCCGCCACGTTGACGAACTGACTTCCCCTATCTTTAATGAGAACAACGAAACCTCAACGCCCTTCCAGGTAAGTATAAATGCAAATAAAAGCCCCATAATCGGGGCAATAATGTTCAGGATAACATGCTGTATGCTTTCGGGGAGACGGCTGCTGATGAAGTCTACCCTGATATGACGGCCCAACCTTTCCACGGCCGATATGGCAAAGACAAAAGAAAACAGGAGAAACATGGTGCTGATTTCATACGAATACGGCTCCGGGCTGTTGAAAACATACCGCCTCACCACCCCGTAGGTTGCGGTAAACATCATGATAACTATCAGGATCCCGCTGAGCACCAGAAAGACATGACTTGCCCTCTCAACTATGCTATCTACTTTCTGTTTGATTTTACTGCCTAATGACACGGTCTCCCCTGATAACTCACGCCACTTTCGTAAGACGGCTGCACCCTGACCATACACCAAACCCAATCAAGAATCTCGAATGCGTCACCTTCATGGAAAAGAGATTTAAACATGTTTATACCCGTGGAAAGCGACGCATTCAATACACACCAATACGCACAGAGGTTCTCCATCAGCTTCTAAAGCTGACCTCTATCGAAACAGGCCAGGATGATATTATATATGCTGATTAGTAAGGGTAAGGGTTCGCACTATTTGCTTCTTCTGCAATCTTGTTCAGCCTCTCGGCAAAATCGCCCATAGCGGCAAATTTCTCATCAACATAAGGCTGGACAGCCGCTTTCCACTTATCCCGTTCCGCCTTGGGTACGTGATAGACCTCCATCCCCAGAGAAGTAAGAATATCCGCGTCCTCTTTATCTGCCTTGAAGTGCGCTTCATTCATATCCTGAGCCGACTTCTGCGCTTCTTCAATCAGGATATCCTGCATGTCCTTGGGCATGTCCTTCCAGATGTCCAGGTTGATGGTATAACCGAAAAATGTGGGCGAGGGATAGAATATTGTCAGATAAGAAGTAACATCGTGCAGTTTTGATATTATCGTCCACTGTGTTGAGTTGAAACAGGCATCCACCACACCCTTTTCCAGGTTCGCATAAGCCTCGGTCCACATAATAACGACGGGAGAAGCACCCAGACTGGTGGCCAAGGCGGCGACCTCCGGATTGCTGGCCCCAATCAGCAGACCTTTCCAGTCAGCCAGCGTCTTGACAGGTTTTTTGGACTCGACTTCCAGCGCTCCGGTAGTGTAGCAGGCCAGACCCTTCTGGTTGAGTACGTTCTCGAATACCTCATTGTAAAGGTCTGTGGTCGGTTGGCAGGCGGCTGCATTTGCATAGACGGTATTATATGACATTGGTATTTCAGCAAGCCTGGGGTCCATACCGGCGAAAATACCCCAGCCAACAGCGGCCATTTCGACCGTCCCGGTTCTTACGGCATCAAGGTACTCAGGAATCTTGGCAAGCTGCTCACCGGGGTATACCTTGATTTCATAGGCACCGTTAGTGCGCTCGTAGAACCTCTGGCCTATGCCTTCAGCCGATACTGTAAGCTTATCCCCGGCGGGTGAGGGTATAACCAGCCGTAATATTCTCGTTTCAGGTGCCGGGGCTGGTTCTGGAGCAGGTGCCGGTGCTGGAGCCGGCTCAGGCTCAGGTTCCGGCTCGGCGCAAGAGATAGTCAGACCGAAAATTAATGAGATAACAATCAAAAACAGCGGTAAAACTCTTAACCTTTTCATCTTTCTTTCCCTCCTATCTGAATTTCCATTGTTATCGGGCAAATAGACCTTTTAACAAAGACCACATTCTTACATAAATTCATTATTAGTCCATTTGGTCTGTACACCTCCATTCGTTTGATAGTATCGACGGCCTCCAACCTTCCCTGCTGAGGTTCAATTATAGTACTATGAGAACGTATAACTTGTCAACACTATCAGGACAGGGAAAGAGGCTAAAAGAGTACCATCCTGTGTCCCATTCCAGTATATCCCTCACCCATCATGGGAAAACCGGTGGCACGTAGCAGCCCCAATCCCCAACATTATTCGGGTCCAGTTCCGATTTTATCTTTCTCAGCCAGACGTCATAATTATCGTAGAGAGGCGACCAGTTTTGATGGGTATGATGGACCGGCTCAAATTGAAGACCTCCACCGAGACAGGGAACCCCGAATCTTCTGAATTTGCCGTTCGGGTCCATGGTCTTACCGATTAATTCCATTGTTCCCTCCAGCGAATCAGGGTCGAAGGGGTCATACAAGTACATGTCTTCATGATGGGCGCCGACTGAGTAATTCTCATACATGGAATGAAATATCGCCGAGCCGACCTGCAAGATCGACCCGTTTTCCCAGTAAGGTTCCATAGTTTCCTTGGCCACCTTGTGCAGGTTCTTCAGGAAATCCGTGGTTGTAGCATCGCCGCAGGGGTTAATAAAGAAATCAGTGGTAAGCCGGAAAACATGCCTGACCGAGCCATAACTGAACATTGATGCGTCGAACAATCCGGCCAGTACCGCGGGGTTGTTCATTTCAGGTGTCAGTAATCCGCCGTATTTCTCATTAATCCTGTGGAAATACTTCTCCCGGTATTCCATTTCCCGGTCGGAGCTGGCTCCCAGAATGACCACCACCAGGGCCCCGGGCGACTCGAATGCCTGGGGAGGCAGTTGCTGCATGAATGCCCACATCTCGTCATTACCTTCACCAAGGTAGCCACCCGGCGGTACGGGTATCTGGTAGCAGGAATAGGCAATCTCGGCCTTACCGATTTCTACCATGGCATCAAAAGCATTATCCTGTACAGGGAAGGTAATAATGAATACTTTGTAGTTGTACGGTACCTCTTTCACCGCCCTCAGCGACGG
>Ga0209427_10002092_pt1 | contig 23357 bp, 18 predicted proteins | sample DeeMarSWOR136_30_FD_187465 | JGI IMG/M metagenome (GOLD analysis project Ga0209427, IMG submission 187465) | Marine sediment microbial communities from White Oak River estuary, North Carolina - WOR-1-36_30 (SPAdes) (version 2) | ecosystem: Environmental > Aquatic > Marine > Intertidal zone >...
GACGGATTCCAAATCCAAATGGTTAATAGATCAACAGGGATCGACCATCCGATCGATCCCTGTCTACGGTAAATTAAAGAGGAAAATTTTGTCCTTTACTTGAGCTTTTTAAGGACATCCATCTCCAGGGCGGCAAGTTCCAATTCGGCTTGAGCGGCATCCAGAGCATACTGCATCTGCTTGATCTCCATCGGATTGATCATCCGCTCGCTTTCAAGGCTTTTGAGCCGCTTCAGTCGTTCCTTCAACGAATCAACCTTTGATTGAGCCAGATTCAAATTCCTTTCCGCAACGGTCATCCGGTCCCTGATTTCAACCTCCTGCGCCGTGACCTCCCCGTCGACAAAGCGTTTCCGTAAATCAAGCCGTTCTTGGATCTTGTCGATCATCACCTTTCGGGAGGCAATTTCCGCCTGAATCTGACTCAGCTCATCCCCTCGGGCTAAACCCTTCTCGACCAACTGTTTGTACCTTTTCACACGGCTCTCGAACTGTTCTGAATCCAGCTCAATCATCTCTATCTCAATCTTCAACCGCTCGCTGACAAAATCACGGCCACCGACCAAGGGAGCATACAGTTCGTTGCGCGGAACTTCTCCGGACACTTTCACTTCATCCAGGTTCAACAGCGATTTCTTCAAATCCAGCTCGGCTCTCTTTACTGCGATTTGTATCATCCGGAATTCCTCTTCCCTGATCAACCCGTTTGAAAACCGCATTTCTGCCCTGGATTCCAGCTCTCTGGCGGATTCAAGGTGAGCCTTTCTCAGCTTTATCTCCGTTTCAGCCCTGGCAATCTCTATCTTCTTACGCCAGGAATCCTGGATATAGTCAGCCGCTTTGATCACGGCCACGCCGGTCATCAGGATACCCACCATGCAGGCTGCCGCTACTATCCTGCGGGGAATGGCGATTTTTCTGGAGGAGGGTTTCAAACGGCTTGCCCTTCGATATTCCGAGGACAATTGCCATTCAAGCCTCTCCAGAAACTGGTTATCGGGTTCGTAAATTTCATTCATTTTTTCCTCCATTTGGTCTTGAATCAGGAAGCAGTGATTTCAAAGACTGGCGGGCCCGCCTTAATTGTCCTTCAACTGCCCTTTCCGAGATGGCCATCTCTTTGGCTATTTCCCTGATACTCATGCCGTCGTAATAGAAAGCCTCCAAAATTCTGGCTTTTTTTCGCCCCAGGGCAGAAATAGCCAAAAATATCTCCAACGATTCGAACTGATCCTTTGATGTCTGATTGCCGCTGTCAGGAATAAGGTCTAAATTTTCTTTATTGACCCATCTTTTTTGCCTCAGATAATCGATCAGGATATTTCGGGCCACCCGCTTCAACCAGGCCAAGGGGGAATCCGGCACACTCTTACGGTTCCAGTCATCCAGGGCTCTCAGGTAGGATTCCTGCACGATGTCTTCGGTCAATTCCCGATTCCCTCTTGTACGTCTGGCCATGTACCCGTAAAGGGGATGGACCGTTTCCCGGTACATCTTTAACCACTGTTGTTCTGTCACTATATCTGTCTCCTTCTAAGGTACATTCTACTCTATTGACGTTTTCTCTAAGCAAAATCCCACAAAAAAATGCAAACGTCGCAAAAGATAAACGGATCAAATTCATTTCTTTTGCCACGGAATAACCTTATAAACATGGAACAACTTTATAATATTAATGCACTCATGAACAATTTTATGCCTATAATACATTTGACACTTGATATTGTATTCTCTAAAGTAGATGTAATTTAAAGGATTATTCCATCATCAAAAAGAAGTAAAAGGAGCGAATCATGACCGAGAAAAAAACCGGTATGAACCGAAGGAAATTCCTATCCAGAGGATTACCGGGCATCGCCGGCACCATTGCTCTTGCCCATCTGGGATCCATGGGGACCGCATGTAAAGAAGCAGAAGAAGGGAAAAAGCGTAAGATGGTCTATCGCACCCTAGGAAAAACAGGGATAAAACTCCCGATTGTCAGCTTGGGGACTGTGGATACTTCCTCAGAAGATGTGGTCAGGACAGCGTTGGATGCAGGAATCGTTCATATCGCCACAGCTCAATACTACGCACGCGGCCGGGTGGAAGAATTCATCGGAAAAATCGTGAAAAACTACAAAAGAGAAAACATCATCCTGGCCACCGGTGTGATACCCCAGCCAATAGACTATAGATCGGGTTTTTTTTCGAAAGATACCGATATCGCCAGATTCGAAAAAGAATTCGAAGGGAGCCTCAAAAGGCTGGATGTGGACTACGTGGATATTTTTTACCTTGCCTGTGCCGCTAAAAAAGAATCGGTCATGTTTGAACCCTTGATGAAGTCGGTAGAAAAGATGAAAAAGGCCGGGAAGACCAGGTTTTTAGGCGTGTCCACGCACAGTTTTGTCTCGGAAGCTGTCCGTGCGGCTGCCGATACTGGCTTCTATGATGTGGTCATGCCCGCCTACAACTTCCAGGTCAAAGACATCGAAGAACGGAAACAGGCTGTTGCCTATGCAGCAAGTAAGGGCATGGGAATAGTCGCTATGAAGACCATCTTCGGAGAATCCCGGGCAGTCCAAGAGAAACCGGTGATGGCCAGCAATCCCAAGGCAGCTCTCAAATGGGTTCTGCAAAACGAGAATATCCATACCGCTGTCCCAGGTTGCACCACCTTTGACCAGCTGGAAATGAATTTGTCAATCATGGAAGACCTGACCCTGACACCTGAAGAAAAACAATACCTGGAGCTGGCCCGCATCAATCATAAGGACAGCCTCTTCTGCCAGGGTTGCGGGAGCTGTCTAAAACAATGCCCCTCCGCGCCGGACATTCCCACCCTGATGCGCTGCTACATGTATGCTTACGGCTATCGGGACCTTGCCGCTGCCGTGAGGAACATAGAATCCGTCAAGGATGACCCTGTCGCCTGTGCTACCTGCTCCTCGTGTGTGGTGAAATGCCCGATGGGCTTTGACATCAAGGAAAAAGTCCTCGATATCATCCGCTTAAGAGATTTTCCGCCGGAATTAATCGCTTAAAATTTGAGAATGGCACCTGATAATACAGAGGCTGTAAGGGTGCTTTAGGCGGTGACGATCCCCAGCGGTTGGCGGCTCTTCCATTGGCCGCGGGTGAAATCGGGGAATTCGACAGGAGCGCTGTTGGCGGCGATGGATTTCTCGCTCAGAGCGACCACAGCGCTGATGGCAGCGCCTTCATAGACGTCCGAATCCGTGGGTTTGCCTTCTCTTAAACATTGGATCAGGCGGTAGTCCTCGATGAAGTCCATTCCGCCGTGACCGGCACCCTGCGCTTTTTCCTCTAGAGACGTCAACAGGGGATGTTTATACTGCTCGCTGTAATCATCGAGATCTTCCCATCGGTGAGGGCTGGATACGCCTTCGATATAGATTCTTCCCTCAGGATACTTCCGGGCCAGCCCCCTCGTGCCCTGAATCAAAATCCTGCGGCTGTAAGGTCGGGGAGAGTTAGTATTGTGGGTGACCAGGATGGTCTGGCCCTTATGCGTTTTAATCAGGGTATTGACTACATCTCCCAGAGCAAAGTCCGTTCTGGCCAGGGGATGGTCCTCTCCATACAGCCTGATCGCTTCCAGCTTTAGACTACGGGACTGGCTGCTCATAGAGACCAGATATTCAAATTTATTGCCGCGGGTGATGTCCATCCACTGGGCCACCGGCCCCAGGCCGTGCGTGGGGTAAAGGTCGCCATTCCGTTTGATAGAATACTTGAGACGCCAGTCTTTAGGATAGTAAGGCGAGCGGACCGTACCGAACTTCCATCCTCTCAAGTCGTGCAGATAGCCGCATTCAGCGTGGAGCAGCTCTCCGAACAGTCCCTGACGCACCATGTGGAACAGCATCAGTTCGGTCCGGTCGTAGTTGCAGTTCTCCATGGTGCAGCAGTGCTTCTTGTATTTTTCGGCAGTTTCGACCATCTCCCAGCATCCTTCCAGAGTGATGGCCCCAGGCACCTCTGAGGCAGCGTGCGAACCGGTCTCCATGGCTTTGACTGAAATGGGAACGTGCCATTCCCAGGGTGTTGCGTTATAAACCAGGTCCAGGTCTTCGCTGTCGCACATGCGTTTGAAATCCTCAGGCCCTCTGGAATAACCGGCCGGCTTGGGCTTTCCGGCCTTCGCACACTGCTCCTGAGCCCAGAGAATACGCTCTTCCCTTAGGTCACAGACAGCTTTAATTTCCACTCCCTCGATGCGAAGCAGGTTCCGGAGGTGTCCGCTGCCTTGATTCCCGACGCCGACATAACCCACCCGCACCGTTTCGATCGGCGGAGCGGCCAGGTGCGCGACAGGCATTGTTTTCAGTTGAGGCTGCCGGATGCATCCATACTTGCTCACGGCCATGCTTCCCAGAGCCATTCCCAGTCCGGCTGTACCGGTTTTTTTGAGAAAATCCCTGCGGTTCAATCCTTTTTTCATGGCGACACCTCCTGTCTATTTTTTTGAATCACCTTTTTTTTATCCCGGTTGATCATTTTTTGCGATGAAGCACTTTTAAAAAGCCGGCTCCTCGCCTGCTCCGAGTGCGATAGTTAACAGGTCTTTGGGATTCTATTATAATCAAGGACATTTTCCGTTAAAAGAATAAATTGAGCTGGATATATCCATTTTAGTATTTTTTTTGTATTATTGCAGATGTTATTTTAAGATTTCGTCCAAAGCCTGTCATTCAGAAAACGAGGAGGAAAAAATGTCTAAAATCCTTAAAACCTTAGTTCTCGGAATTCTTATCCTTTGGGGTACATCTCTTTATGCTTTAGCCGTCGATGTCAGCGGCACTTGGGAAATGACCCTTCAGACCGATCGTGGAGATTGGCCCACAGAGCTCACCATCGAACAGGAAGGTGAGAATATCAAGGTGACCATGCCAGGTTTCCAGGGTGATCAAATCGAAGGAGAAGGGACTGTCAAAGACAACAAGATCGAATTCACCTTCAACATCAGCACTCAGAGAGGCGACTTTTCCATAACCTACACTGGAACCATCGAGGGCGACACCATGTCCGGCGAAGCTGCAATGGGCGACTTCGGTACCATGCAGTGGACGGCCAAGAAAAAACAAAGCAACGCTTTCTGATGAGTTTATATCATTCTCACTCCTTTTAAAGGCACTTTTCAGCTTGAAAGGGGCATTTGTTGAGCCGTCCTATATTCTTGATTCTTGTCATAACTATTATGTAAATATTCACCGTTATCACTCCGGAGGAGAAAGAAATGAATGCCAGAAAAATGACTGCATCCTTAGTTGGGATTTTGATATCAACCGGATTAGCTTACTTGGCCTTTGCCTACCCCACAATATTTCCGACCGGAACCACTATCTATAAACCTGATGAATGTTACAACAGCTATATTCTGATCTCAGACCACGCGTCTTTGGGCAATCATCCTTCAGCTAAAGTCAGGGCAAAAAGTGAAATCCCGGATGATATCCGTCTTGTAGACATGAACGGGACCGTGGTCCACACCTGGAAGGTCATCCCTCATTTCAATAAACGCTGCAGACTCCGGCCCAACGGTCATCTGCTCTATGTGGGCCCAGACAAAACGATCATCGAATATGACTGGGATGGCAACATCGTCTGGACTCATGAAGGCATTGATTCCGTAAATGACATGCGATGGCTGCCCAACAATAACCGTCTGTTCCTGGCTCACGAACCTCTTCCTGAGGAGTTTCAGAAAAAAGTAAAAGACGTCGAAGTTTCTCCCTGGTGGCCGCTCAGGAAAAGAGGGAGCGAAGAGAAGCAACTGGGTGGTGACATCTATGAAGTGACGCCGGATAAGAAAATTGTCTGGGAATGGCATGCCTGCAATCATCTTGACCTGAATAGATATTCACCGGTCACTCCCGAAGGAGACTGGCTTCATATGAATACAATCTTCCCTCTTCCCGAGAACAAATGGCACGATGCCGGCGACAAGAGATTCAAACCAGGTAATATCCTCATCAACCCCAGAAATATTGACACACTCTACATCGTTGATAAAGAGACAAAAGAGATCGTCTGGGATTGGACTCACAATTATAAGGGTGGCTTAGCCCATTGTCACGAACCGGAAATGATTGCCAAAGGGCTGCCTGGAGAAGGCAACATTATCCTCTTTGATAACGGGCTTTTCCCCAGGCACAGAACACATTGCGGACAAACATTCATCATTGAATTCAACCCGGTCACAAAAGAGATCGTTTGGAAGTATGAGACCGAAGGGTACGCAAACATTAAATTCTTCAGCAAAACCATGGGCTCCCAGAAGAGGCTCCCCAACGGAAATACGTTTATAGCCGAGGACAATACCGGACGACTCTTTCAGGTCAAACCTGACGGCGAGATTGTCTGGGAATATGTGAACAGAGGCGGGACCTGCCGTCCTTTCCCTGTGGCTTATGACTACTGCCCCCAGTTAAAAGCACTGCCCAAGCCCCCTGAACATGCGGTCACGCCACCGAACAACCTGGAATGGCACATCCAGCCCGATGTAATGAGAAAAAAGACTGATGATTGACAATTTTCTGATAAGAATGGTTCTCCCTTTCTGAGGAACAGCGACCTTGACAATTCAGCGACCTTGACAATTCAGCAACCTTCCCATTGACAGGAGCCAGTGGTTTTCATTATATTTATCTCAAAATTTGGAGTTTTCCAGAAGTGACGGGATTATATGTCATTGCGAGCAGAGCGAAGCAATCTCATAAATAAAAAGAATTTTTCTTCCAGGAGATTGCCACGCTTCGCTCGCAATGACACCAATACGATGAAATTGCCACGCTGCACTCGCAATGACATGGTAGGGTTTTCTTATTACACTCAATTCCTGTTAGTACAATCAATTCCTGTTATTACACTCAATTCCCGTCACTTTGGGACAAACATCAAAATTTGAAGGTACGGCGGTGATCAGAGGAGTGGCTTCATCAGGTGAATCAAATTCACACGCTTAATATCGCAGGTGCTGGATAATCCATGAGCGCCAGGAAAAGGGAGTCAAGCTTACCCCGTTTCGGACCATGAAACGCCGGGAATTTTTGCGGTTATCTGGCACAGCGACTGCCGCTGGAATAATTTCGGGAACTTCTTTATTTTCTGCATCCCGAGGTCAAAACCAAAAGCCTAATATTCTGTTTATCATAGTTGATGACCTGCGTCCCGAGCTGGGCTGTTACGGGAAGAAAGTGATCAAAACTCCGAATATAGACCGTCTTGCCCAGCAGGGTGTGGTCTTCACCAGAGCTTACTGCCAGCAATCAATATGCAATCCTTCCCGGACGAGTCTCCTGACAGGTATGCGTCCGGAGTCCACAAAAGTCTGGGACCTGGCGACCCACTTTCGCACAAATTTTCCCGACCTGGTGACTCTTCCTCAGCATCTCAAACAGAATGGTTACCAGACCGTGGGCATCGGAAAAGTCTATCATGATTTTTTGCCTGACCCTGTATCCTGGTGCAGGCCCGAACCGGAAATCAGCGGAGCCCAGCTCTATCAAAATCCTCAGACTCAGGAACGGATGCGGCAGCTCAACGCAGCAGCAAAAGCAATGGGAAAAAGTCAACCGTGGATAACGGCAACTCTCCGCGGTCCGGCCACAGAATCATTTGACGCCCCGGAAAGTCAATACTGGGACGGTGGCATAACGGATACAGCCATTCAACTGCTCCATGAGCTCAAGGACAAAACGCCCTTTTTTCTGGCAGTCGGGTTCATCAAGCCCCATCTCCCCTACTCGGCACCCCAAAAATACTGGGACATGTACGACCCGCTGAAAATCCCCCTTCCTCGAAATAACTACCTGCCTAAGGGAGCTCCTTTTTTCGCCATGAATGAGATGTACGAGCTAGCCTGTTATGAAGATTTCACCCAAATCGGCAAACCCACTGAGCGAATCCTGAATGAGTCACGAATTCGCCATCTTAAACATGGCTATTATGCCTGTGTCAGTTTTATCGACGCTCAAATCGGACGTCTCTGCGACGAACTCGAGCGTTCGGGTCTGCGTGAAAATACAATCATTGTGCTTTTGGGAGACAACGGATACAAGCTTGGAGAACACGGCAGTTGGGGAAAAAAGACCAATTATGAAACGGACACTCGTTCAGTCCTGATCATCTCTTCACCTGGAGCAGCGGCCAACGGGAAGTCCTCTCCGGCTCTGGTCGAGTTTGTGGATGTCTATCCAACGCTTTGTGAGCTGGCCGGGCTGGAGAGTCCGAACCACCTTGAAGGGACAAGCATGATCCCCCTTCTGGCAGAACCAGAGCGTCCCTGGAAAATCGCAGCTTTCAGCCTTGCCGTGATGGGCTTTTCCCGCCGGTTCATAGGCAAAAGTATCCGCACCAAAGACTTCCGGTATGTCGAATGGAGGGATTTAATCAGCGGCCGCTTTATCGCTCGCGAGTTGTACGACCATAAGAACGATCCGGAGGAAAACATGAATATCGCCGACAATGCAGACAAGCAAAAACTGGTTAAACAGCTCGCCGGGCTGCTGGCTATTGGTTGGACAGCCGCTAGGCCGAGGCAGAACACCAAATAAAGCCTTTACAGGCCAAGGTCATTCGCAAACAGACAAGGGACTCGATCCCTATTTCTTTCTTCTAATTTTTCCATGAATCTAAGGGCAGCGTTTTTTCCGTTGACGGCCGCTATAAGATTAGGATCAAACGCCAGAGCGGTGTTGAAACAGTCGAGGGCGCGCTGTAAGTCTTTTTCATTTCTTGACCTGACAAACTCCGTCATGTACAGCGAACCCATGTTATTCCAAGGGAGGGCAAAATTGCTGTCGAGTGTGATGGCTCTTTTGTAATTCTCAAGAGCGAGCGGCAGGTTCTCGTTCTTTTGGTAGGCCACACCCAGGTAATTGAAATATTCGGGATTTTTGTCATCCTTATTGATGCATCTCTGCAGAATGTCTATGGCTTCTTCTGTTCTGTTCACCACCACCAGCATGATTCCCAGCTTGGACAGCAACCCTATATTCTTAGGATTATTCCTCAATCCTTTTCTGAGTATCTCTATCGAGTTATCATGCTGGCCCATAACAAAATAAATGTTGGCCAGCAAAGTGTAGGCAAGGACAAAGTCCGGCCTCACTTCAATGACTTCCAATCCATCTTTGATCGCTTCCTGCGTTCTTCCTTTTTTGTACTTGTCCAGAGCATCAAACACTTTGTTTTCAATAGGTTCAAGGGTTTTCAGGTCATTCTCCACGGCAAACGCTTTTTTCCTGGATACGGTCCCTTCCGATAAGTAACCAAGGCTTTTCAGTTTATTCATTTCATACTGGTCGATCTTGGCAAACCTCTGGACCAGTTCTTTCCCTCTCAGCCTCAGGACAAGCCTATCCAGTTCTTTTTCCAGCTCTTTCAGGTTTGAGCTTTTGGCCAGATTTGTCTCCTCCAGAATGTCCTGTTTAATGTCATAGACCTCTTTGAGGGGCTGGTCGATGAATTTCATATCGTCTTTTATGAATCCTGTGAGAGGAGCCCATCCCCGGTTCAAGTAAGGATGGAGGGACTCGAAGTAAATCTCCTTTTGGACCCTTTTTTTGCCTTTTATGATGGGAATCAAGGATTCGCCCTGGATCTGGGAAGGGATCTCGCCGCCGAGCGCTTCACAGAGAGTCGGGAAAATGTCTGTGTGGCAGACATTCTCCTCAACAATTTGATTTTTGACACCTGGGATCCTGATGATGAGCGGGACATGAATGGTGTTGTTGTAGGCGAAATAGCCGTGAGTTTTTTCGCCCTTGTCGCCCAGGGCTTCCCCATGGTCAGAGGTCAGGACGATGAGTGTGTTGTCCATCGTCCCTCTCTCTTCTAGAAAATTAAAAAGAAACTCAAGCTGGGAATCGACATAGGCGACTTCGCCGGAATACGGGTCGTCCTTGTATTTCTGGTCAAAAGGAAAGGGCGGGCGGTAGGGTTCATGGGGATCAAAAACATGGATCCAGGCAAACCATTTCTGGTCTTGTTTACCGATCCATTCCAGGGCAGGACTTATGACTTCTCTGGCTGACCTCTCGACATAATACAGTTCCATCAGGCTTTGAGTGCCATAGTTGTCATCATAGACATCGAATCCCTGGTCCAGCCCGAATCTTGAATCCAGAGGAAAGGCCCCAATAAAAGCGGCGGTGGCGTAGTCTTTATCTTTGAGGTATTCAGCTAAAGTCAAGAACCTCTGGTCAAGGACGAATCCAGGATTGTCGCTGATGCCGTGAAAAACGGGAGTCGAGCCGGTAAGGATATTGACATGCGATGGCAAGGTGAGAGGATTATGTGCAAAAGCCCGTTTAAAGACTATTGATTCAGCTGCCAGCTTATCGATGTGAGGCGTCTTGACGTATTTGTCAGAATATACTCCCACCCGGTCATATCTTAATGTATCGATGGTGATCAACAGGATGTTGGGATCCTTCTGAGCTGTGAAGGCGGGGCAAGCTAAGCCTATGCCTATCAGAAAGGCAAAAGCGATTTTAATGATTTTCATGATTTCTATCCTTTAATAATCTCATTCATTCTTGGTAAAAAGACAGAATCCAATTCTTGTTGTTATAAATTTAGACGAAAAAAAAATATAAATCTTCCCTGGGTAAAAGCAGAAGGTTCACCAGGTGATTTTTTCATTGATTATTCTTTATTTTTAAAAAAAATTAAGATAAAGTGAGTCCATCCGGAAAGAGATCAGGATTCCGGAGTAGTGTTAAAGGATGGCTCGATGACGAAAAGCCTCCTGATATCCTTTAGAAAGGAGGGAATATCCGATGCATATTCAATCTTTTAAGCAATGCAGACTGCCTTTTATCCCCATGATGCTTTTCCTGCTCTTCATGGTCGCAGGCTTTGCTCTCGGCGCTCAGAAGGTTCCCATAAACTTCAATGATTACCACGGCTACACCCAGACTGTAGCCTACATCAAAGCTGTAGCCAAAGCCTATCCGAACATCAGCACACTCCTCGAGATCGGGAAAAGCAACATGGGCAGGTCGATCTATGTACTGGTGATCTCCAACATGAAGACAGGAACCACGATCGATGCTCATGTCGAGCTTCGCAACATGAGAAAAGAAGGCGTCAAAAACGTCCAGCCCATGAAGCCCTACCAGGGAAAACCAGGGCACTGGATCTGCGGCAGCACTCACGGAAATGAATACACAGGGACTGAGGTCTGTCTCTATACCATCGACAAGCTGGTTTCCGGCTATGGCTCGGATGAGGAGATCACCCGGCTGGTGGATGACCAAACCTTCTATATCTGTCCGGTCGTCAATCCTGACGGACTGTTTAACAGCCTCGAGAAAGGGGTGCCGCAGAGGCAGAACAGCATGATGACAGACGATGATGAAGACGGCAAGGTCAATGAGGACGATTACGACGACCTCAACGGAGACGGATACATCACCCAGTTCCGGTATAAAGACCCCGAAGGCCAGTACGTAATCGACGAAGAGGACCCCCGTTTGGCAGTCCGACTGAGAAGAGGAGAAAGGACCGAAAAGGAAAGGTATTCGGTCATTACGGAGGATAGGGATAACGATAGCGATGGTAAGCGGGGTGAAGACAGGGAGAGAGGGATTGACCTGAACCGCAATTTTCCGGAAGGCTGGTTCAGGGATGACACCTTTGCCGGAGGTCAGGGCGACTACCCCACCTCTGCACCCGAGACCCACGCCATAGCCGAGTTTTTCACCAATCACACCAACATCCTGATGGCCCAGAATTACCACACATCCGGCGGGTTCACCTACCGCCCGATGGGCACGGCGCCTCCCACCGAGCTCCATCCTCAGGATGTGGCTGTCTTTGATATGATCATGGGCAAAAAATATCTCGAGATCATCGGAGAGGACATCCCCGAAGCCTGGCAGAAGCCGCAAGCTTTGAATGAGTTAAGAGAAAAACTCAAAGAGACGTCCAAGAATAAATACGCCATATCCCGGGGCTATGAGCTGCCCCGAGGCTGGAGGGCCAGCTACAACGAGGAACAGGACCGGCGGTACAACTACGGGATGGCCTCTGACTGGATGTATATGCAGCTGGGGATTTATGCCCTGACCACCGAACTCTGGAATCCTCAGAGAGATATCCCGGACTTTCCTCAGTTTGAAGGAGAGGATGCCCGGCTCAATATGCAGCGGGCACTCCTCAAATACCAGGACGAAAAATACGGCGGAAAGCTGTTCCTCCCCTGGAAAAAGTTCAAACACCCCGAGCTGGGGGAAGGAGAAATCGGGGGCTGGATCCCCAGGTACCGGAGCAACGCACTGCCTGGAGAACCACTAATCGGAGTCTGCGAGAAACACTGGCAGTTCGAGAAGTTTCGGGCTGGACTCCAGCCGGAGATCGTTATCACCGATGCCAAAGCGCGCGTCCTCTACACAGCCAAAAGCGCCGCTGATGCAGTCGTCTCTCAGAAGGATAATCAGGTCACGATCAAGAAAGGCCAATCCAGAGGCAAATACAAAATCGTTGAGGTCACGGCCACGATCGAAAATAAAGGAATACTAGCGACTCACCTTGCCCGCGGCTCTGATCTGGCTGGAAACCGGCAAGATGTCGTTTGGCTGGTCGGTGACCGCGACCGAATCACCTACCTCCAGGGGTCACCTTTCCAGACGCTGGGAGTTATCGAGGGAACGATGAGAATCCCCGGTTATGCAGGCAGAGGCGCTGCTCGTCCCCGACAGGCACAGATGCAGCGGAGGATGATGTTTTACCCTCCCGGATTCCCGATGTTCCGGAGAGAACCGAGGTACGGTCCAACCCAGGTCGAACAGACAGGACCGAAGCGTACCGTTGCCTGGCTGGTCGCTGTCAAGGGAGACACGCCGCTTAAAATCGTGGCTACCTCCCAGAAAGGCGGCACAAAAGTCCACGAGCTTTCTATCCAGTAACGGAGGAAAACGATGAAAAGACAAAACCATTTGAAATACATAACGGTTTCATTCTTGGCGGTTTTCCTACTAACAGCTTCTGTGATTCCGGCCTTTTCCCAGAAGAAGCTGCAGAAGAGCCCGGGAGGCTACCACGGTGAACTCGATTTTCCCATAAGCTGGAAGCGGTACTACACCTACGCGGAATGGACCAAGATCATGCACGACATCCAGAAGAAATATCCCCACCTGGCCGACATCCAGAGCATCGGAAAAAGCCGAATGGGCCGCGACCAGTATCTGATCACCATCAGCGCCAAATCGACCGGAAAGCATCAGGACAAACCCGCCATGTGGGTGGACGGCGCCATTCACGGGAATGAAGTCAACGGAATCTCCTGCTCCCTTTACCTGATGTGGTACCTTCTCACCCGGTATGATTACGACGAATACGTCCACGACCTGGTCGACAACTGCACGTTCTATATTCTTCCCGGCCTCAATGTGGATGCCAACGAATCATTCGTCAGGTTCCCCAACACACCGAACAATCCCCGTGAGCCGTTCAGGCCTGAGGACAACGACGGCGACGGGCTGTATGATGAGGACCGGACCGAGGATGTCGACGGCGATGGTGAACTCTCCACCATGTACATCGTCGACCCCAAAGGAGATTACAAGCTGTCACCGGACAAGCGGCAGTTCATCCCGGTCAGCGATGAGAAGGAAGAAGGCCTCCGCTTCCGCAGGATCGGGTCAGAAGGCTACGACAACGACGGCGACGGCATGATCAACGAGGATGATATCGGAGGTCCTGACCCGAACCGCAACTTTGCCTATGGCTGGAATCTTCCGGCCGGTAATCCCTACCCGATGTCCGAATCCGAATGCCGGAATGTGTTTGAATTCCAGCTGGCTCATCCCAACATCTACGCCAGCTTCCACTACCATAACACCGGACGGTTGATCATGTTCCAGGCGCCTCCAGCTGTGCCCAGCCGCCCCCAAACTCCTGAGCAGGCGCAGCGCCAGCAGGAATATTTTCAACGCCGTCTGGATGAGATGAGGAAGACGAACAAATACGCGCAGCTCTTTGACCGCCAGGTATCCCCGGATTACCAGCATGACATGGATGTCCAGACAGAGATTGCAACCATGGGAGCCAGGATCTTAAAAAATTACCGCCCGGTTATCGGTGGACTGAGCGGCCAGGCCCACGCCGCCACCTACTACATGCTCGGCGCCTACAGCTATCTTATCGAACTCTGGGGCTCACCGGATTTCGACGCTGACGAAGACGGCGATGGCCGGGTTTCCGATGATGAATACCTGAAGTGGATCGACACCGAACTGACCGGGGAAGGCTGGGTCATGCCCCATACAGTCAATCATCCTGACCTGGGAGAGATCTGGATCGGAGGCACTCGCAAAAAGCACACCGTCAGAACGCCGCCTGCCCGATACATCGAGATGGAGGCCCTGAAGAACGCCCAGTTCGTGATGTACTGCGCCAGCCAGTTTCCCAAGGTTGAGATCGATGAAATCCAAGTCATTCCCGCAACCGATGATTTGTACTGGATAGAGATGACAGTCAAGAACGGCCGCGTCTACCCCACGGCATCGGACCGCGCTGTCCAGCTCAAAAGAGCGGCCAAGGACACGATAACAGTCAGCACATCAAAGAACATCTCCATCGTGGACATTCCTCAGGTTTCGACCATCATCGACCCCCTGAACAAGACCGCTTCCTCTGAGCCGATCACCGGAAAATCCGCTGAATTCAGGCTGAAAGGAAAAGAGTCCAAGAGGTTCTGTACACTGGTCAAGATGAATGGATCGCCGGGCTGGGTGGAGTTTCAAGTCAAATCCAAGCACGGCGGGACTGATACCAAGAAGATCAACCTCAAGGTCAGCAGATAACTTTTTCGAATCTTACGGGTAATGCAGAAGGAGCGCTGCTAACTGTAATTCTTGAGGGACAGCTGATATTAGCGGCCAGACAGCGGCTATCTGAGACTATCGCAGGCATTATTAAATTTAACTAGATATACATACAGAATACAAATACAAGAAAATCGCAACTGATTGAAGACAGCTGTCGTTTAACAGCCATAGGCACTGAGTCTGATGGGAAATGACAAGAACTCCAAGCTGAGTCACTGTTATCCAAACCAAAGAACAAAGTCTGGAGACACACCTGAAGAAATTCTCGGTTATAATGCATACGTAATATTCAATCCAGCGGTGGGAGGCTATACCAAGAAAAAAATAAACACCATTATGAAAAAATTGGGAACCCATTTCTTTGAATACTATGAGAGTAAGAAAAAAGGTGACATTTCCCATTTTGTCTCAAAAAAATTATCAAAAAAAGGAAAATATATCTTCGTTATATGCGGTGGTGACGGCACTTATAACGAAGCCATTAATGTCAAGGGGAATCTAAAAACAGCAATCTTCGGTTTTTTGCCAGAGGGAACCAGCAGTGATCTTGCCAAAAGTCTGGGAATAAAAAGCACAACAGAGATGTGCAATTTCATTGATACAATCCTGAAGGGAAAATTCATTCCGAGGTATTATGTAACACAAGCCGATCTGATTAAATCTCGCTATAAGAGCAAGCTCATTCAACACCCTGGGAAAAAAGAGGCGTCCATTCCTGATAAAGAAGCTTTTGCTGCCAATATGGTCAGTTTCGGGTTTGATGCAGGTACCTGTTTCAAAGTGGAGCAAAACCCTAAGATATCAAAGCTGGGAAGAAAATGGGCATATATCTGCAGCACCATAAAGATGATGAAAGAATATGTACCCATTCAAACGGAGATAAATCTCCACCTGAACAACGGCAAGGGAGCAAGGGTTGTCATAGATGATCTTTTGGTATGCCTGGTAATGAACGGTAACTTTGCAGCTTCTGGGATGAACTTTAATCCAGAAGGATGTATTGACGATAATTCTTTAGAAGTATTCATCGTTAAATACAGGAGTCGCTTCGATATCATAAAGACTTTATTGCACGTTAAAATGTTCGGCAGTAAAAAACTTATATCGACAAGGAAAAGCGAAGACGGTTTTAATAAATTTAACGTGAACTATGTCAAACACGTTAAGTCAGTGGTTATAAATATAAAAAATGCTCATGAGCAAAGAGATTATTTTATTCAACTCGATGCTGAACCTGACAGAATAAACCCGAAAGTCCCGGTGAAAATTGAGGTCATGCCAAACGCTGTAAATTTCTTAACGCCTGCCCACCGAGAGGACATTCCAAGATAGAAAATCTCCATTCGAGATGTATTCAAAACGTTGAAGCTGGGGATGGCGCATGAGTCTTATCAGTGCTATTCAAAATTATACCGATGTACCTCTGTTCGAGGCTGTTGAAGGAAAGGAAACTTGCTGTGAAGTTTCGTATAAATATACAAGGCAGGAACGATACATTCTTTGATTTTTTCTGACATTGAAATACTAAATCGGCTTTCCACCCGGTCGCGCAAATCCTTCAAATACTCTTTGACTCTGTGAGAGGGTGCTTTTTTAATACCTGTTTTTAGCAGCGGATATATCTCCAGACAGATTCTTTCATGCTCTCTTGCCCTTGCTCTAAAAAGAGGGCGCGGATTTTCCTTCAAAGATTCATATCCCTCCAGCTGAACTTCAAGAATTCTGAAGATGGACGGTCCCAGCTCTTCATATTCCCTCATAAACAGATTCTGAAGAAGAGATTCAAGTTCAGGAGGTGAAAAATAGGGATGTCTGAACAAAAGGTGAAAGCCATCTTGAAACTTATAAGGAATATCGAGAAGCCTGTTCTCCTCCTTCAATCTTTTGTACAGCGGAGTCTGGGGACAGGGAGAATAGATCATGAATTGAGTAAGAGCGGGCTTTAGGGACAAAAGATACTGAAAATCTTCCTCGATGGCCTCTGCATTATGCCAGTCATAACCAATAACCATAGTGGTTAAGGCGCTGATTCCAACGCTTCTCAACTCAGCAATCATTCGAACAGCGTCAATTCCCAGGAGTTTAGGATACTTCGCTTGTTTAGATTCAATACCGATTAAAACGCCAAACAATCCCACCGCGATCAACTCGTCAATCGAATACTGAGATATGCTTTTCAGAGATGCAAAGGGTGAAATAAAAATCGGTTTTTCAATCTCTTGCGCATTGAGTTCGGCCATCTTCATGATCTTTTTCTTATCAATAAGAAAATCTTCATCAACTATCCCCACATGTCGGCTCACGCTTTCCCCAAAATCTATAGAGCAAATGGCCTTGTGAATCTCTTCTCCAGTCAAAATAAGAGGATGATATTCTTGCTCGAAGAAATGACTGGTGCAGCAAAAATCACATCCTCGAGGACAGCCCAGGCCTACAGGAATGATAGCTTCTCTTTTCAAGGGCACTGACATGATCTGCGTGGGCCTCCTGATGACAGGAATTGTGTAGGAGTTGACTTCCTCTTCACCAAGGAGCTTTCTTATATAATTGACTCCTTCCTCCCGACAGACATAGTCGGCAAACTCGTCGCACTCTTTGAGGACTGTGCCGTATCCTCCGAGAATGATCTGAGAGTCAGGCGCGTATCTTCGAACGAGTTGACATAATTCAATCGCCTTAGGAAAGGTGCATAATACAAAACTTATCCCCACATAATCGTATCCTTTTTTCAATTCTCGAATGAAGGCTTTCTTTGTCGGGTAATGAAGGACAGTCGTAGGATTCATAAGGTTAGCGGCGATGAACTCCAACCCCCATCCAGTGGCAATAACCCGAATGCTGAACGGTCCTTGGGCTAATGTAATGGAGGAATGATAGACTTCTGCAGAAATGTTCTTGGAGCAGGTTTCGCTTTCCACTCCTAAGGGACGATGAATGGTAGTTAATAGAAGTTTTTTCATTAAAGCTTCTCTATGGAATTTCTTGCTAATGACTGTACCGCCTCACGTTCAATTTTTCTTCTCATATTCACATCCAGGACAGGCTCGACAGGGGCTCCGAAAAGCCTGTATTCGTCAAGCCGGCATGAGTTTATCAACTCCCCTTTGTAAATCATCATGTTCAAGCAGCCATCACAGAGATTTGTCTCCCCTTGGAAAACCTCTCTTGGTTGCTGAAAGTTAATGGTCTGCAGGGATATTCTGTCAAAAATCCTCAGTGGATTTTTTATGGTTTCCTTCAAAAAGTTGATCAACGCCTTTCGGACTTCCCTATCAACCACAGAAAGAGCGAATATCTTCTTGCCCACTCTTGGGTTTCTTGAAGAAGAAAGATACCTCCCTTTGAACAAATGATACAGTGTTTGAGCCATTTCAATCGTTCTGGCTCCCACTACCCCGTAAATCCTCTTCCTGGAGCCGATATTTGTCATGACCAGAAATTTGTACGTTTCAGGAGCAGCTGTTCCCCCCAAATAGGCGCAGGGGTGGGAATCAGGAAAATGATTATTCACTATCTCGAACATCTCGTCTGATGTGATACTGATCTTATCAAGGTCAGAATAAGAATTGGGGAGAGAATTCGGGTCAATTTTGCTCCCATTGGCCATGTATTCGAGGTCATCAGTCAACGGTAATCCCCTGAAGGCTATGAAGGAAAGATGCTGGACTTTATGAATATTTCTTCGACCCCACTCTATTACTTCAGGAATATGTTTCAAAGAAGACCGGACAATTGTCAGATGAAATCCACATTGCACTCCCTTGAGCTTCCAGATTAAATCTGCATATTCCTGCCTGAGCTCGTTCATTTCAATTTCATTTTTCCCTTCCCAGCCTGGCCTACCTTGGTTAAAGTCAACATGAAAAAGAATCTTGTGAAGACCTGCTTTCTTTAACCGGACAGCCAGATCCCAAGTTAAAGGTTCTCCATTGGTAAGAAGGACGGGCTTCATTCCATTGCTGTAGACAAAATCAACGACATCAACGATATGAGGATACTGAAGAGGTTCACCGCCGGAAATAGCCATGCTGTCGCAATTGGTTAATTTTTTGCACAAGCTGATATCTTTTTTCACTTCATCCAAGGGCCTGTGCCCCTCTAATTTCTTTCGATAACATCCAGGACAAGACAGATCGCACTCATCCGTTACCTCGACCCACCCTCCTGCATTATCAGTCTTAGACCAGGGGAATTTATACAGTCTATCTCTATTTATGGTCATGACTCACCCCCTTCATTGAATTCAAAATGCCCTTTTTTGCCCCCAAGGTCTGTGTCAGGACAGGAATTATCGGAGCCCCGTACAGACGATACTCATCAAGCCGGCAAGAATTTATCAGTTTTCCCTTATAGACCATTGTATTCACACAGCCATCGCAAAGATTTATTTTTCCGTCCATTATCTCAAGGGGCTGCTCGAGAACTACGGGCTGGACATAGATTTTATAAAACATTCTCAATGGATTCCTGGCCAGCCCTAGGAGAAAATTGAGGAACGCTTTTCTTATCTTTCCATCAAAGGGAAAGAGCCCAAATATTATTTTCCCGACTTTTTGATTCCTCGAAAAAAGACAATATCTCCGTTTGAAAAAATGGTAAAAAACCTGGGCCAGCTCAACGCCCTTTGCTCCTAATCCCCCGTAGATCTTTCCTTTGCTGCCGATATGAATAATGATCAAAAATTTATTCGCCTCGGGTGCTGTCGTCCCATTCAGATAAGCGCAGGCATGGAAATCGGGGAATTGATTTGAGATTGTTTCCAACATCTCGTCTGAGGATATGCTTATCTCATCGAGGTCGGAGTAGCTATCAAGGAGAGCGCCAAGGTCAATTTTCTGGCCATTAACGACGTATCCAAGATCTTTGGTTGAAGGCAACCCCCGAAAGGCAATTAAAGAGAGATGATGAACTTTATGGATATTCTGCCGGCACCATTTCACTATTTCAGGCAGATACTGAAGTGTCTGGCGAAAAACCGTAACATTGAACCCACACTGGATCCCCCTGAGCTTCCAGATCAAATCTGCGTAATGCTGCCTCAGCTCATTCATTTCGACTTCATTCTTACCTGTCCAGCCAGGCCTTTCCTGAGCACTATCGATATGAAAGTGAAATTTTGTCAGGCCTGCTTTTTTCAATTCCTTAGCCAGCTCCCAAGTCAACTTTTCTCCGTTGGTGAGAATCACAGGCTTCATTCTATGACCTGAAATGAAATCAACAACCTCAACGATATGGGGATAAATGAGAGGCTCCCCCCCTGAAATGGCCATGCCGTCACATCCGGTTATTTTTTTACAGGCGATAATATCAGCTTTGACTTCCTCTAACGGCCTGTGACCTTCCAAAGTGTGGCGGTAACAACCCGGGCACTTTAAATCACATTCATCTGTAACCTCTACCCAGCCTCCTGGATTATCTGTCTTTGACCATGGGAGCCTGTATAATCTTTCTCTTTTTATTCTCATGCCAAACACCCCCAATCTGACAATCTCGCAAAAACTCCCAATCCTGGATAACCTAAAATGGATAGAGAATGAGATGTTCAGGAAACAATGATGGATTCAACTCTTCTCTTTTCCCTTTACTGACGTTCCGTATTATATCTATCACATATTGAATACAGGAGTCAATAGTAACAAAACAGAAACAAAAGGATAGGCCTTTATTGTCCATCGAATATTGCCTCTTGCAGCCAATACCCATAGCTATTCAGTTCAAAAGAGCAGCCAAGGATACGATAATGGTCAGCACGTCAAAGAACGTCTCCCTGGTGGACATTCCCCAGGTTTCGACCATCATCAATCCCCTGAATAAGACCGCTTCCTCTGAGCCTATCACCGGAAAATCCACTAAATTCAGGTTGAAAGGGAAAGAGACACAACGGTTCTGTACTCTAGTCAAGATGGATGGATCCCGGGGTTGGATGGAGTTTCAAGTCAAATCTGAGCACGGCTGGACCGACACCAAAAAAATCAACCTCACGGTGAGCCCATAGCCTGGATCATAGAAGAAAATTGGGGACAGTCCCCAATTTCTGGCTCCAATTTCCGGCATCCGTTAGCCGCGGATGGCCCATTTGATCATATGGGATATCTTGGGAGCTCCCCCCTGCATCAGGATACCAACCCTGAAGATCCGTCCTCCTACCCATAGGGCGAACACGGTAAACAATAAAACGCCGACAAGCCCGATCCAGGGCTGCCAAGCTGGAATACCTGCCGGCGCCGCTTTCCTGATGAGCATCAGCATCGGCGTAAACGGCGGAAATAACGACAGCCAAGTGGCAAAGCCGCTGGTCGGCTCCATCAAGACCGGCATGAAGACAAACATCGGAAAAAATACGGGAAACATGGCCGGAAACGTCAGGTTCTGGGCGTCCTTGGGATCATTGCAGGTGGAGCCCAGGGCGGCCAGCCAGGAGCCCACCATGACGATCTCCAGCACCAGAAAGGTAAAAAACCAGGGAATCACGTGAAAGGGAATCACATCTCTCAACCCTAATCTCCCCAGAAAGAAAACACCGCCAACTACATAAACCAAAGCCCCAGTCAGGGATACAGCCAGGCCTCCCAGGACTTTGCCGGCCATGAACTCATGAGGTTTCATGCTGCCCAGGAGGACCTCCGCGATTCTCTGCGTCTTCTCTTCCATGGTGGTCTGCAGAAGAGGCATGGCGCCCATCATGATCATCATGAACATCAAGAAGAAAACGATAACGGGCACAAAAATGGCTTCCTCCTCGCTGGTCCTTCTGGCTTCCTGAATCTCACCGGTCTCCTCATCCACTGATAAGAGCCCCATGGCTTCGACCTGAATCCAGGCCATTATTTCATCCGCTTTAGATTCTTCCACGCCAGCATCCGTCAAGCGGACTTTGCGCAGATAAGGATTGATCGTGTTGTTCAGCCAGCCGCGGACATTGTCTATGGCTGCATTCCTGGCATGGTATTTGATGCGCAATGTGTCCTGCTCTTCTTTGGGGTAAAGGACATTCGGGCCGATCTCGATAAAGGCATGAAGCTCTCCGCTGCGAATCCGGTCTGAAAGCTGAAGCCTCTGCGCCTGAGGATCCTTCTTGTCCGGCTCGACTGCCTCGAGGATATAAGCGGGCTGTATTTTCTTTCCGGTTTCTTTGTCAAAGACTGCGGCCTTATTCCGCTCCTCTACCGCTTTTAAAAGCATATCCGCCACTACTCCCGAATGATCCAGAACAGCCACACGCTTATCCGATGTATCCACCTGGCCCCGTAAAAGATACATGGCAATCGCACTTCCTCCCATGATCACAGGCATCAGGACCAGCATGATGATGAATCCTTTTGTTTTGACCGCAGCCAGATATTCCCTTTTCACCAGCCTGAAAGTTCTACGCATCGGTCTCCTCCTTGGCTTCTGGCCCTGCAATCCTGAGGAAAATATCGTACAATGTCGGTTTGGCCAGCTCAAAACTGTAGACGCGTGTCCGGGACATGATCTCGGAGAGGATCTTCTGATGGTCGTTATCCGGGGCGATACGCAATTCCTGGAGCTGCCCGAAATCCGTGATCTTCTCCACCCCGTCCAGGCTCTGAAGCGCGGAAGCTCCGCCTTCGAGGCGAACCCGGAGGGTATCGCTGCCGTATTTATCCTGAATCGAGACCAGGGTGCCGTCCAGGACCTTTCTCCCCTTGAATATCATGAAAATAAAGTCGCACATCTTCTCGGCGACGTTCATATCATGGGTGCTGAAAATCACCGTGGCTCCTTGAGCTCTGAGGTCGAGTACAGCGTTCTTGATCGCCTCGACATTGACCGGGTCCAGCCCGGTAAACGGTTCATCCAGGATGATCAGCTCGGGTTGCGAAACGATAGTCGAGATGAACTGGACCTTCTGACCCATTCCCTTGCTGAGCGTCTCGATCTTCTTGTCGGCCCAATCGCTGAGGTCCAGCTTGTCGAGCCAATAGTCCACTTCCTTGTTCACTTTCCGGCCGCTCTTCAGCTCTCCGTAGAACCGGAGAAGATCCTTCACTTTCATTTTCTTGTACATCCCGCGCTCTTCGGGCAGATATCCGATGCGTTCGCTGGTAGACCCGTGCATCTCTTCTCCGAAGATGCGGATCCGTCCGGAATCGGGATAAAAGATGTTCATGATCATCCGCAAAGTTGTCGTCTTCCCGGACCCGTTGGGACCGATAAACCCGTAAATGCTCCCTTGAGGGACATTCAGGGACAACTCGTCCACTGCCTTCAGGCGGCCGAAAGTTTTGGTGATGTTCTCGATCTCAACCACATTCATTTTATTCTCCAAAAAAATTACTTTAAAACGTCGCGGATTATTCAGTCAATAGGAATTTTGTCCTATTTTTTTGTTAAGGCTATGGGGAGTTCAATAAAGAACAGGAGAGTCGCGATGAACAATGGTCAGCTCGCCCCTCAAGTCTATCCCCTCACCGCTAATCTGAATTTCATGCGTTCCTGCCGGCGCAAATTTGTAATAATGAATGAAATAGGGCTGCGGGCTATCCACTTTTT
>Ga0209427_10002093_pt1 | contig 23353 bp, 48 predicted proteins | sample DeeMarSWOR136_30_FD_187465 | JGI IMG/M metagenome (GOLD analysis project Ga0209427, IMG submission 187465) | Marine sediment microbial communities from White Oak River estuary, North Carolina - WOR-1-36_30 (SPAdes) (version 2) | ecosystem: Environmental > Aquatic > Marine > Intertidal zone >...
GAAGTGGTTGCTGACAGCAGGTAAAAAAGCAGGCCCGGAAGTTGCCGACGATCTTGCTAAGTGGACGACTCGCCTTGGCAGAGCTGGAAGACTTGGTGTTGTAGGGGCTGGTGTTTTAGGCGCTGCTGCCGCTGCATGGTGGGGTATTAGCCAGCTAGCCACACCTTCATCTGAGGCAGCCCAGCGAGAAACTACAGCAGATTTCTTGAAGAATTTTCAGCCTTCTACTGCCGCTGCTGCACCTACAGTTAGTTCTTTCGGAGAGGTTCTTCATCCACGCCAACCGCCCGAATTTGTTGGGCGTCAGCTAGGTCCTTCTCCCATAGAACAGCAGGCATCAACATCAGCTTTCTTAAAGGGCTTCCAGCCCCCGGCACCACAAGCTCAACCTATACAAGCAGGCGATATAGGCGATATACCGGGGTTAACCATAACTGAAGATCCTATTAGCGAGCGTAGAATGATATCTGCATTCGGCCGACAGATACCGAGTAGGCCGGAGACAACGCAGCAAACTGTCAAGAAGTACACGCTCACTGGTAAGCCCGAGACGGACAAAGAGAGAGCTACTAGGCTAAGAACGCAAGCCGATCACTGGGCGAGAAATGCAGATTACTACCAGCAGAAAGCCGATGCTCTTCTGAATTATGTAGGCAGCATGGACAGGCCGAATCCTGAAGTCATGAAGCTTCTGAGAGACAGGCAAACCGTGGCGGACAGATACAAGAAGAGAGAAGAGAAGGCTATTGCAGAAGCTGACAAGATTGAGGAGAGACAAACGCAAGCTGAAACCAAGAAGGAGATAGCTAGAGTGGAGCAAGAAACAGTAATGGGGAGAGAGAAAATACTAGGAGGGCTTCAGGCCAGAGAAGCACAAATGAAGGCCGCTACCGCTCTTGCTGAGAATCTTGATGTACTTTATGAAGAGTATGGCGAAACTGGCGATCAGGTTGATTTTGTCAAAAGGGCTATGACTTTTGCTTCGCCGCACTTTGCAGATATAGCTAGAAACATGGGTATGAGCTATCAAGATGCAAAAGATACTGTGCAGATGGCACTTGAAAGAGAGATAAAAGAGTATGCAGATCCTGGCCAAGAATACAAGCCAGGCATGTGGATCTCTATCATACCAGCCATGATTCAGGGAGGCCAGAGATTTGCCGAGTCGATTGGATGAGATTGTCGGCAGCGGAGTGCTCGGTGCAAGTACAGATATGTCTCTACGCCGAGCCCCGAGAGGCTTCCTTGAGAAGACATTCGACATCATCTCCCGTCCAAGCTATGCCATAAGCGAAGCCGTAGGCGCCGGACGTGCAGGAGAAGATGTTTTAGAAGGCTTGTGGCGCGGGCTTAGAGGCAAGCGACAATACCCAACCCTCGGATACCAGGCTTTTCCTGAAGCTGAGAAGCCAGGATTCCAGCCCGAAGATATAGGTGCATTTGCCGTCGATGTTCTGACTGATCCCCTGACGTGGATAGGCCCAGGCGCAATCAAAGCTGGAGCTAAGCCCCTGGCCAAGCTAGCTCTACGCGGCGCAGCAAGGCTTACCCCAGAGGCATCCAAGATACTTTCCGTATTTCCGGAAGCAGAGAAGGGACTTGATGCGTTACAAAAGTACAAGCTCTTGCGTTCGGACATGAAGAATCTCAAGCTTGGCCCCCAAGCCATGATGAAGCGCATGGAAATAAACTCACCTACGGATCAAATCAAGAATCTTTTTAGTGTTGCCAGGAAAGGCAAGTACGTCAGCAAAAAAGGAGAAGTCGTCAGAGGTACTAAGGAAACAGCTTTCAAAAGGATGCTTCTGGCAAATGACTGGCTCATTGACGAGATGCGCTCTCAGGCACGTCTCTTCGACGCCAACACTCAGATGACAGTGCGCGGATCATTGGGTTCTCTCGCCCAGGACTTGGGTTCTCGCTTCATGCCTATATTGAACAGCGCCAGGAGGTTCGGTGGCCCTGCCGGGCAGAAGTTCGCCGACAAGTGGGAGAAGGCTATGCTCGGCTGGCGCTTCGAGACGGAGAAGTATTGGGATCCCCTCCAAAGCGCATTCAAGAATATCAAGAAAGCAGATGAAGCCATAGAATCGACCGTACTCAGAGAGTCCGGACTCGCTCTGCCAGGAGTAGGCGGGGCTTCCGACGCTGCCGCCAAATGGGGAAGCGTGCTCGATGAAGTTAGAGACGAGCTCCGCGTCTTTCGTGATCCGCTCGGCAATGAACTTAGAGTATGGAATCCTAAAGCCGGGTTCCGTGGCAGATGGGAACCTTTCAGCAAACATATCCAGCCGAATTACTACCCGAGAAAGTATCCCAAGGAAGCCTACAAAGAAGGCGGTGAGCTTTATCTGAAGCTCGTCAACAGTGGGATGAGCCATAGAGACGCCATGGAGCAGCTAAACCGTCTGGCCCATCGCCCGTCTCGAGTCGGACATATCGAGATGGCTCGTCTCGGTGACGAGGTAGGCTACGAGATGGACCCCAGAAAGGTGCTGCCGAAATACATCTCAGATGTCATGTACCGAAAGAACATGGCTAATGAGTTCGGGGTCAACAACGAGATCCTTGATGTGATGCTGAACGACATGGCTCGAGCTGGTATGAGCAAGAAGTGGATAGCACAGGTAAGAGATGCCGTTACAGGAAGAAACGTCTACGATAGGTTTTGGGAAAAGATGGCCGGAGGAATTACCGGCTTTCACGCTTTATCTAAGCTGGGCTTTAATACTTCAGTAGCAAACTTCGGCCAAGGCCCCATGAACCAGTCTGTTCGATCTGGATTCTGGAATACGGCAAAATCGATAGTAAAGCAGGCCAAAGGAGAGCGGGGCGAACTGGGTGCAGTAGCCTTCTCACGCGCTACCAGAGAAGATGTCATGCGGGGTATGATGGGAGGCTCTTCACGATTTATGGATCGCTACATGAGAATGATAGGCTTCAACTGGACAGAGCGCGTGGGCCGACATATGGGGGCAATCGGGGGAGAGCTTGAAGTCAAAAGCATGGCGCGGAGGTGGCTAGACAATGTAGGACAAGCTGCTTTAGGCAACAAAAAGGCAGCCAGAGAAGTATCTAGGCTCGAATCCGAACTTATGCGAAAGTACAGAATACCCATTTCGCTCATTGATGAAGCGGGAAACCTTCCTCAGCAAGCTATAGAAGAAGCCGGGATTCGTGCGGCGGACAAGACGATGCACGCTTTCTTCCCCGGCGAGATGGCTCCCGGCTGGCGGTCTCCTTTCTGGAGAACAGTGCTGCAATTCAAGAGCTTTATCTATAAGCAGTCGGACTTCCTGATGAATGAAGTTGCCGGGCCGGGGCTTCAGTGGCTTGCCACGGACGGAGCCAAGGGCGATATCATGCCTTTGCTGAGAGCCATGATAGCTATGCCAGTAGGGGCCGAGATGGTGGCTCATTTCAGAGACATAGCCAAAGCAGGCCCGGAACATATCCTATCTCTTATCAAAGAAGGTAAGTTTGCCGACAGGGATTTGAAAGAGTTCTTCTGGGAGGCGGACAATCCAACTGCTAGAGTATTGTCAGATCTTTCCTATGTTGGTACGGTTGGGCTACTTGGTGACGCCATAGACGCAGCTTCGGCGGGAAGACTCTGGAAGTATGTGGCTGGGCCTACCATATCAGATATAGTTGAGCTTGCAGAAGCACCATTTCGCGGAGGGCTTGGGAAGGCAGTTACTCGTGCTGCTCCTGGAGCTCTCGGTATTCCATACGGCGCAGATTTATTTGAATCTATCCAGCGCAGTTTACGCCGCCGTAAGCTACAATAGGAGTTGTGAAACCTGCTCGGCACCGTGGGAGAAAGGAGAAATATCTCGTACCGACGATTGGTCTGGCCTGGCTAGTTGTCAGTTCTATCTCCTGCGGTGCCAGCACTATAGTAACATGAAGAGCAAGCATTTAGACACAATCATCATGGATGACATGGTGGAGCACGCTAAAAGGATTGAGGCTGCTTTCTGGGGTATGCCGCCATTGCCTATTGAAGAGACAGGTGACGACAAGTTCAGGCGTGTCCTAGAGATGATTGAAAATGAGGAAGCTGAATCCGAATGATCTCCTACTTGTAGCAGAAGAAGAGAAGAAGTACTTCGAGCTTTTTGATGTGATTGACTTTCCACGCACCGGAGAAACATTTCAGGTGGTGCGCTTATCAAATGGAGCTATGACTCTTCGCGGTATGTATCCTGAATCTCATGAGGAGCAGAACTATCGGAAGGCTCTTCGTTTGGTGATGGAGGAGGAAGAGGAGGAGGGCCTTTCGTCTTCAGAGAAAGATAGCTGTCGGCCTCTGCTTGTTGGACGCGCCTCCTCAGAATGAGCTCTACCTTCTGCTGAGTCAGCTCTAAAATCTTCTCGGCTTTTTCTTCTATGGACAGATCTTTGTATGTCGGCTGATTGGAGACGTGCTGTCGTTTGGTAGCTTCGATGATGAGGAGCTTCAATGTTTCTGCCCATTGGGCGACATCGATAGGGTCGTCTGTAGCGGGGAAAGTCACCGCGGCCTCGAAGATGATGCTTTCCAGCACTTTCTCCAGAATGAATATAGAGCGTGACTTAGCTTTGTCTTCTTTCGTCATATTGGTCCCACCAGAGCAGCGGGTGGCTGCGGAAACTTTTTCTTGATTGGGCGCCAGAGGTGAAGACAATTTGGACAACAGTTTACATATTGAGATTTAGGAGGATGATATTGAATAACGCAATCTTCCTCATCCCAAAACAAACTCTTAGCAAAGCACATCTCTCTCCAGTTTGGTAGCTTTTTTTTATTCGCTAAAGAAACAGAGACATGCTCCCATCCTGCGCCATCAGAAAAGATCACACCAAGAGTTCTACCGCAAGGTCCTGGTATCATTGCGCAACCATAAGTTTTTCCGTCACCTAGTCCAAGCGTAGGATGATCAATAAGATGTGACTTGTCACCGCGATACAGAAAGCTCATCTACCCCTCCGGCCTCTCAGGCGGTAAGATTTGCGGTACGATAATCTGGCTCTTCTCTTGAGGTTTTCTATGTCGCTCGATGAGATCGGCCTTGACAAACTCAAGATAGAAGATGGTAATAGGCGGTGTCATGTTGGATCGATACTCTACCTTGCCGTTGGTTCCGATTACGATTTCGATTCTTGCTGCTTCCATCGCGCCTTCTCTTTCTTTTTTCACTGTGTCCTTATCTGAACTTCTTCTCCATTGGCCCAAGCTTCCTCAACTTTTTTCACTAACTCAGGGCTAAGTAGGTGCTTGTATTCTTCCCAGGAAATTCCACGCCCCAACTCTTCGGATAGCGCAATAACTTCCGGCGGCAAATAAATAACGATTTGATCATTTCCGTATATTGAGAATGGCCTATCTGGGTCAATTCGTCCTTCGGCATAGTTAAGAGCCATTGCACAAGCTCTTGCCCTGCTGTCAATTTCCTTATTGTAGTAATGATAGAACCAAGTTGTCTGAATAATTATCCAGGCAGCGAGCACATAATGTAACCAATCTAGCCTCATGATTTCCCACCTCCTTTTTTCCATCGTTCATTTCCTTCTGCACAAGGGGCAGACACCTTGCACCTCTTCGGGATGTTTCTTTTTGAGAATTTCCACGATGTCATAGAACGTCATCACGGTGGCAACTTGCCCGTACCACTTGAGGTGCCACGTCTCCTCATCTTCCGTTAACTTCCTGGCGCTAGGGGGTTTATCGGGATCCTTCAGCTCGAACAGGTAGTTCGATCTTCTGAATCCCACCAGAAGATCGGGTGCGCCATGCCCGACTTCGTGTATAGGCTGGACGCTGGCACCTATTTCACGAAGGAGCTTCGTTATGCTCGGTTGGTTGGCGTCAACTCTCTTAGGCATGGCTCATTCTCGTTTCATTGGAGGGAAGCAGGCGCCCGGAAAAGAGCGGGGTGACGTCCTGCTGCGACGCAAGGTAGGAAACCCGCTCCGAAAGGGGTGGACACCTGCCTCCCATAATGCTCCCGGCCACGGCCAAACCGGGAGCGCCGCAGAATTACGGCTATGGCGTTGACTTTTCTTGGGCTCACAGACCTGTTCGCATACCCTACTGATGCATTTGTAAATGACCGTGACGCCATAGATCAAAGTGAATCGTCGTCCTCTGGGCCAGGCCCGAAGATAGCTTCCTCGAGCGAAGGCTGCTCTTCTTTAGGCCCGAGCATGATGATATTGTTGGCCACGATTTCAGTGCTTCTTCTGTCGTTACCTCTGTTGTCTTTCCACTTGCGTGTCTGTATCTTGCCTTCGACGTAGACTTGTCGGCCTTTGCGAAGATACTGATCGCACACCTTGGCCAGTCCTTCCCAGGCAATGATGTTGTGCCACTCTGTACGCTCTTGATTCTCGCCGGTTTTGTTTTTCCAGCTTTCGGAAGTAGCGACGGAGAAGTTAGCTACTGCTGTACCGGATTGTGTGTAACGTATTTCTGGGTCTTTACCGACATGCCCGATGATGATAACTTTGTTCAGTCCTCTCATTTCGAGAAATGCTCCTTCGCTTTGAGGATGAATTCATTCGCCTCTTCTTCTGTTGAGAAAATCTCTACATCATCGCTAAGCTCAGTATCATAGGTTAGTTCCCAGTTGTCTCCCTTGAACTTCAGCACACCAGCTTCCCAAGCAAAGGGATAAGCATGAGCCATTGGCGTATTGATGAGAGATAATCCGTAATCTCCAAAGCGATAGATACGTTGCACTCCACCTAGCCCAGAGGGGTGTTCTCTTTCTTTGATTAATCCTTCATTGGTTAACATTGTGCATATCCTCCCATACTTTTTTGACAGCGAGAAACGTCTCGAGCTTTTGCCGTCTATGCTCCGGCCGGAGAAATCTCACCTCGAACTCGGGATCTTTCTCGTTTTTGGGCAGCCGCAAAATCATACCCCACGGATCGACTTTCTCTTTTAGTTCTCCTATCTCGATAGCCGCCTCGAGGTATGCGGCGAGCTGAAGGAGCATATCCGGGTAAACGCCTTTGCCCGTTTTCACGTCGATCACCATGGGAGCCACCTCTCCGAGGTGAAGCATCGTGCGGAGGTTGTCTCTGAATTCGGGCTTGAGACGCTTGTAAAGGGCCTCAGAAAGCCTTACATCGGCGATTAGGTCTGTGGTGCCCGCATAGCCCCATTTATCGCTAAACACGAACTTCTCCACAGCCCTCGGCTGGATATCCGTCTGTCTCCACCAGTCCTCCCAGGACATATACGCCCAAAGTGCTGGCCCCTCTAGAGTTGGCGGCTCTTCGGCCGGAAGCCCCATGCTGGCCCTTATGGTGCAGTCGATCGCCTTGTGGACTTTCGTCCCGAGATCGCCTGCTTTCGCCAATTCTGCCTTATGCTTCCTCTGCTTCCCAATGAAATCATCTAGCACTTGTCTAAAATGGTCGGCGTCTCGGAACTCTTTCCTCGACTGATAGACCGTCCATGCAGCTTCCACGTCGAGCTCTTTTTGCATGTTTGCCGCCCATGGGACGAGTGCTCTTTGCTTGGGATAACAGTCTAGGATGTTCGTCACCGAGGGAAGATTGTTTCCTGTTACCGGCGACTTGTAGTGTCGGCCTTTTCCTTTAACATTGAACGGCTTGCTCATGGTTCCTTTAGCAGCCCCCGCAGCTTCTCCACCTCGGCCACGAGGACAGAGATATCGGTTGGTCCGAAGCGAAGAAACTCGTATATTTCTTTTCGCCAGCCCAGATTGGCCCCGGATGCATTTGTAACAGATTCGAATTTAATGTATATCGGTTCACAGCCCAATGCCCCCAATGACTTGCACCGCGCCTTGATGGCTTCGAGTCGCGCTTTAGTCATCTTTTCAGAACTCATAGCCCAACCTCTCGATTTCTTCTTTGAATCGGTTATAGATGTAGTCTCTCGTCTCGTCGGTGTAGAATTCCCGGTAGTGCCTTCCTTTCCGATTAGCCGATACGTTTTCTTTAGGAAGCCGTACAGGTGGCAAGCTGAAGAGACTCAAGAACCTGCTCAAATCCCGATACAGCGTTGAGTATTCAAGTAAGTGGTCGGCATTCGCATGTATCCCCCACATCTCATTTTCGCTGATGTACTCATTGTCGAGTGCTCGCTCGAGAGAATCCACGGACATAGGAAAGTTATGAGCGAGCACCCAGCTAAGAGCGGCATCCCAGTGGTTGCGAACGGTGGTGAAGCTAGTCCAGCCATCGAGCCGGCACTCCAAAGGTGAGTGGTGCTTTCCTTCCTGCGTAAACCCTATCTCCATGAGAGCCTTCGCCACGGAGGTAGACGCCGTTCTGGGGTTAGCCAGAAAGATCAGCTTGGCGCCTTCGTGGACGTACATTTTTACGGCGTCATTCCTTTGCCGGTAAGCTCAACCAGCTTTTCAAGATGGGAAATGATTCGGCTCGCGTCTTTCTTGCTGAGATCTTTCGTCGAATGAACCCCGACTAGATCGAGCTCGTTGTAGATACCTTGGAGATAATCCTTGGCATCTCTACCAGCTACATTGGCCAGCTCCCGAGTCGTTGCCTTGATTTTGAGTATCTGAGGCTGAGTCGCCTCCTCGAATGTATTCCCCGAAGTCTTTTTCTTCTTCTCGCCCCCGCCACCATGTTCTTCTTGCTTCTGAGTGGAGTCGCCATTCGGCAAATTGTCTTCCAGATCCTGAGTGAAGAGAGAGCTTGCAGCGGTAGCGGTAATGATAGCATTCACCTTAGCTCTTTTGGCCGCCATCTTAACCACGGTGTTGTGAACGTCAGATATATTCGGATTCTCGATCTCGCCTCTCACCTGCATGATGATATCCGGGTCTTTGTCTTCAAATTTAGCCCCGCATCCCGTTTTCTTCTTGTAGCATACCCACCCGCCGCCATATTCCTCCTTTCCTTTGATAATTGCTTCAGCACCACATTTCGGGCATTTCCTCTCCGCTTTCCTCCACCGATATTTTGACTCCATCGTTGAGCATGAGCCTACTCCCTCCCCCATCGGTCGGCCTGTATAAATGTGATACAGCTTGCATTTGGCAAAGATGGCAAGATGTTCGCCGGGTGGCTCGGTTAGCCAATTCCAAGTAATTTCATACTCGCACCGATAGTTGAACAGCTTTCCCAAAAGCTCAGCACCAGGTTGATAGAGAGACGGTTTGCTGATGTCATTACCTTGCGCATCTTTCTTCTCTGTGCCAGGTATGACGCCGTAGTCCACGTCTTTTTTCATGACACGCTTCATAAGCTCTTGGACTTTGTTGATCTCCTGAACCACGTCATCAACCGATTTCTGAGCCGGAAGGGCAGCTTCCCTGACTACCATTTCATGTGTTTCGTTTTCGCTCATGATATTCCCCTCCTCTGCTAATGCTCATAGCATTGGATCATCACGATTTTAGCCACTAAAAGTTCAATGCCGTCCTTACCTTCCTGAAACTTTTCGGCGGATCGAACCCAGCTTACCAAGTCCCTCATGGAATGATATTCAACCGCATCCCGCCGCATCTCTTTTTCAATCTGCTCATCTGTATAGTTAGCAGCTTCCCAAGTATCACAGCCAGAGCATGAACCGTAGTCCCATTCGTAATACACATAAGTCCCGTCTTTATAAGCAATGAAAGAGGCACTTCCCTGATAATCTGCCTCAGAATTCTCCCAAATAATTTCCCAATCGCCCCAGATTTCACCTGCGATATCACCATATCGGCATTCGGCTGCTTCTGTATCTTCCCATCTCATGATATAATCTCCAATCTTCCCATCTCATGATATAATCTCCTTATGGGACTAGAAAAACCCTCCAAAAAGATAGAACGCCTTGCGTTTGATCTAAATGAGCTTCTCAACAGAAATCGTGACATCGCAGCATCTCAGTCACCCAACAGTATAGATGCAAAATACGAAACAAGCAAGGACATTCACAAAGAGCTGACGAAACTTTATAACTTCTTGTCGCAGTCGTTCGGCTACAAAACCATCGATCATATGATTGCCGTAGCTCATACCGTCCTCATTGCCGAAGTGATAGCCAATCCTACCAAGATGGGAGCGCAAACAGCGCTCAAAGCCATCGAGCAGGCTCAGGCCAACACCAGGCCTCCGGAAGAAAAGGCTTCGGCCAAGGTGCCTCAAGAGTCGAAGAACGAAATCATCAAGCGTATTGCCGATCATTTGGCTGAGGCGCCCAATAAGAGCACCTCGGCCTAATTGCTAGTCTCCTGCGACTAGCTTCAGTCCTGTTACGGCCCTGTGATGCGGCTTCGGATAATCTCCAGCGCCGTATTTCAACTCAAGTTCAACAACCTTCAGTAGCTTGCCAACGGCATTACAGACCGACGACGCCGTTTGTGTGTTGACTTTGCCCTCCAGAATGTCGGGGACAATTGCCGCCATGAGCCGCTTGACATCATCGCTCGTCGAAATTCCTCCCGAAGCAAGCTTAACGCTTCTGGAGTTGGTTGCCGGAGGCATGACTGAATCTTCGCCGTCAGTCTCCGAAGTTCCCTTGTTCTTTTTAGTTGATACTTTTCCCATCGTTCTCTCCTTTCTGTTACGTTGTTTAATGCAAGTCTTAGCTTCTCGGTCCAACTCTCTCCAACCAAGAAGATAAGACCGGAGTCCAAATGATGATCTCTTGAGCTAAATTTTCTACCATACGATGTTTGCTCCCAATCGATCTTGTGTCTCCGATAAAACGATTTCCAGTATGCTTGAATCTCGCAACGAACATCCAAAAGCCACGTTGTAAATAAAAAGTGCTCTAGCTTACTTATGGCGGAACCGCGATACAACCTAAAAAAAACAAGACGAAGAATAAAAAGCTCATCGTCGCTCCATCTCCTGCCAGCGAATTTATGAACACCACAAAAAGAGTTATGCTCTTTGGCTCGGTGAGGGCACCATCTCTTATGAAAAGGGCCGGGTGAAGCGTATTTGCCGTCAGCACATCTTCCAAAATACCTATACTTTTTGTCCATTTTTTAGCTAAGCCTAACTCCGCGTAGGCGGAATGTTGATAGTCTTCGCATATGCCGGACCTTCCATCTCTTCGTTGACGATACAGGCAATGAGCTTGCACGGTGGGCCTGTCTCCATCCAATCGGTATACGCATCGGTAATCACGATGATTACATCAGGCTTTGGCTTGTCTTCCAGCGCTCTTTTGATTCCAGCGGGCATAGACGTACCGCCTCCACCTTTGAATTCCACTTGTCTGACGGAACTAATCTTCTTAGCAACATGAACTTCCGCATCGACGGCGAAGTAGCTCGCTGATCTATTTCCCATAGCGGCCAATATGCCTTTGATCTCGGCCGCAACCATTTTCAAATCTTCTTCGCCCATCGAGCCGGAGGTATCCGCTACGATAGAGATAACAGGATCCGGCTTTACCATCGCTGGCATGATGATGTTTCCATAAGCCGATTGTCTTCTGTTCGGGATTCTGTAGGAATAATCCACCATGCCGCGTACATCTCCGGCTGCTCTTCGGATAGATGTAGCGAGCTCTTTTCTCCAGTCTACTTTGGGATCGAAATAGTTCTCCGCCCACCTCACCCAACCTGCCGGAATTGTTCCTTGGGCTTTATGTTCCAGAATTCTCTCAGCGGTAAGACGTGCTATAGCTTCAGCTTCGTACTCTTCTATCTTGGCTCTGCCGTCTCCTTCCGACTGCTCCCATTCTTGTTGCTGCCCGTGAGCGCCCGATCCGCAGTTGCAGGGGATTTCGATACGAGGCATCTTGTCATAATATTCCTCCGCTGTCAGCCCGCTCGGCATATCCAATTTTCGCGGGGTAACGTAATCTCCGGGCAGCTCGAGCTTGCTATCTTGCTCGATATCGTCGTTGAGAGCACAGTCGGCGGCTCCGTTCCACGGTAGATAGTTCTCCGGCCCGACACCGTGTATAGCTGCACGTTTATCGTGGCGTCTGAGCACATGGCCGAGCTCATGGAGGAGGACGCCCATTCTCTGCCTCAGCGTCCACTTCGCCACGACAGCGGGATCGTAATAGATACGCCAGTGCTTATCGATACCGACATCGCCCGCTGCCTTGAAGCGTTTGGCAAGGTTCTCTACCTCGATGAATTTGAGCGCCCACAGTGCCGTCCCGAAGTACGGTTTGTTGAGTCCAATTTTCGAGCGGGCGGCCAGGAAGGCTTCACTCATACTTTTCCTCTTAGTTGAAACCTAATATCGTCAAGTAGATCTAGAGGTAAATCTTTTCTGCCGTTTTGATAACATTCCCGAAGCAATTTGCAAAGGCGCTCGTTCTCTTCGCGCAGGCGGAGGATTTCATCGCGTTGTTCCAAATACGCACTACAAACAGCATTCACGAATAGCTTTTTACCCACTGGAATCGTGTTAGCAAGCCATTCCTCAGCATCTTTCACAAGTTCCTCATCCCTCATTGGTTTCATTTCCCACCCCATTCTTTTGTTGGGATCATCATCAGTCTTGCTCCATATCTATTTCCGCAAGATTCATAGCTCTTTCAAACTTGTCCGTACCTTCCTCTTCGAGTTCGTGCAGCACATAGTTACTTACGTAATGAAACGCATCCCAAAAATCTTTCTTCATTACGACATCGATAACATTGTTTTTCTGCTCTATTTTAAGCCCAATGCCGCCTTTGGCTTCGTATAGCGTTATAGCTGCACGCTGCCGACGCGCCTCAAATGTTCTTGCTTCGGCGAATTTATAGTCATCACTGCTCATTTGTCTTCTTTATTGAGGAAGGCGCGGATGTTCTCATGCGTAAAGGCTGATCCTTCGCACACACGCTCAAGTAACTCCCGCGCCTGCTCCATCCATAAGGACATCTTCAACAGCGCCGTTCCCGCCTCCTCTTTTTTGCGTTCAGCCTCTTCGCGCAGGCGGCGGATTTCTTGCCGCGCCGACTCTCCGTTTGTCGCTCCAATAAACGCGAGTAACTTCTTATACTCAAGGGATGCCTGCTCATCCGTCATTGGTTTCGTCATACTCTTCTCCGCTAAGTATTCCAGCGGCCTCTTCATTCGCCCGATCAAGCTCGTTTATCAAAACAAACAATTGCGGCCATCGCTGCCATAATGATGTTAATCGATGAAGGTTTTCTTTCAGCCGTTCGTTCTCTTCGCGGAGGCGGCTGATTCTCTTTCCTAAGTCCTTCTGAAAATTGGCAGCGAAAAAAGCGTCATTCCCACTTTCCGCGCTTTCAATTAGCCAGCGGGCCATTTCTTCATCCGTCATTGGTTTCATTTCGACCCCCATTCTTTTGTTGGGATCATACTGATTTTACAAAGCGTCCCATCGGTTAGAGCGGAGTCTCCGAAAGCCGTTTCCATGGGCTCTACGCTCAAGCAAGCCGCCCAGAACTTAGCTTCATCCAATGACATCACCGTCTCGCTTGCATCTTTGAGAAAAATAGAATGCGGCCCAGGCCTCACGGCTGTAACTTTGTCTATGCTCGGAGAGATGAAAAGCATACAGTAAAGGCTTTCGTCATAGCGTCTCACTGCCACTAACACCGTGCCTTCGAAAGATGCTACATGGAATCGAGTCTAGCTTTACTTCTCTCATTTTGCAAAGATCTCCATCGATTTGCCCATACGTTTCAGAAACGTTTTTGCCGCAGACGGAACTTTCCACTCCGTATTTTCGGGCATAAGATCGACTACGATAGAAACGAAGCTAGCTGCAATGTCGGGATTCCATTGCCCTGCGTGCGCAAGCAGCTCCCACGATTTGACCCAGCTTTCATATCCAGGGCTTCTCTGGCCGATGGAAAGCGCCGCTGACAAGATAGCGTGTATCTTGTACTCTTCGTCTTTCTTCGGCTTGGTGTAGTATCTTTGCGGGTCTTCCCATACCTTCTCGGGCGCCGGGAGATCGAGCCTATCCAGCCAGCCGAAATACTCCATCGCCATTCCTTCGCCGATACAGCCGGACAGCAGCTCGGATCTGACACCTTGACCCATTCCGTAAGAGCATGCTAGCAAACGTGCGCCCATATCCCATGTTCTCGGAGACGGCCAAGCGTGGCCTTTATTCGAATCGTCTTTAGGCACGATGACCAGCTTTTGCGGTTGGCTTTTGATGAAAGACGAAATCAAAGAGCGCTCCATCGGGATTCTGTCTTCCCATCTCGGATTGATGGCAACGAGCTCGGGATCGGGAAATCCTTGCTGCATACCTTTCACCCAAACGTCCGAGTTCATCGTCCATCGGATATGGCACAGCCTATTCGATAAAGGAGCGCTCAAGTCCCAACCACCAGCAGACTGATCGGTAGGATTACCCGCTGCGATGAAACGCACCGAGTAAGGCAAGACTTCATCGCCTACGACGCGCTCTTGAGATATTCGCAGGACACCCGCTTGGTTGGCCGGCGCGGCGGTAGGTAGCTCATCGAAAAACATGATACCAGGCGAGCCATCTGAACACGCCCTGGCGAGATTCTTTGCCCATCCAGGCGGTATTCTTCTGACGCCGCCATTATCGATAACGGGCAGCCCGCCCAGGTCGGAAGGCTCACAGATAGATGAGATGATGGTTTCGATAGTCCATCCCAATTTACGGGCGAGCGCTCTGATGATGGATGTTTTTCCTACTCCGGGAGGACCAATCCAGAATGCGGGCACATTTGCCGCAAGTACTACTTGGATGGCTCCATATTGCATTGATTTCCCCTTTCAATGATGTTCTCGATTTCTTGGCTCTCTTGCTCGAGCTCATACAAACGCTGAGCGATGGCGGGAGATATCTTTTCTCCCTCGCTGAGCATACCGATAGCCATGACGATTTGCTCGTATCTCTTGATAAGCTCTTTCATGCTATAACCGTCGCAGCACTTACAGCATGAGCATAGCAAAAGCTCGCTCTCGAGTAAAGGCCGTTCGCAATTGATACAAAATAGCTTATTCATGATTCCCCCTTTTCTGCTCCCATGTAGAGCTCGAGATAGGCGTCATGGCCAGTTCTTTCGTGGTGGTAGTCTCTCGATGCACGGGATACCTCGATATCGCCCGATGCGCTGTACCATTCGCAATCAGAGCACCGGGCGAATATCACGGCACCTTCGAGGCAAGGATCTTGTGGGCGGCGCATGCTCGTTATTCCGTAGGCAACAAAAGAGGACGCCTTTCAGCAATCTCCGTCCATGTCTAGGTTGAACGTCAAAAACCCAGCTATGAACATCATGGCGAAGCTAACCAGCCACAATAAATTATCATATACAACACTGTAACAAACTAGAATCCCGGAGAAATACGCAAGTAAAATCAAAGATATCCCTGTCGCTTTTTTGTTCATTTCATACTCCTACTCGTCGGCTTGAGATAAACGTGGATTTCGTTGAAAAAAACGCCGTTCAGTGATTCCTCGAAGTCTATCTCAAGCTCCACAGACTAACGTCAAAATCGCCCAGGCTAGTATCCACAGGCCGAATAGTCGCCAGTTCAATGTAGGAGCTCCACGAGTCCGATTTCTTTGAACCTCGCCTCTATTTTCTCGCTGCCCATTGGATCTATGCCCTTGAATCCGTGGCCGCTCTGCTCATTCCAATCTCTGAGAGAAAGGATGGCCCTGACAAACTCTTCGACGGATTCTGCGGTCTGAAGAGTTACATCTCCCTCGGCATAGGAGACGATCTGAAGTTTAAATGGATTGGCCCATGTCCCGAAGTACCAGGCATCCTGCCCAGTATCGACTTGAGCAAACCCCTTTTTCGGCGTACATACCTTGAAGTCGTAAAGGTAGCGGTCGGCATCCTGAAAATCTCTGATTGTTTTCATTGTCTTTTCCCCTTTCATGCGAATAGTGGTGCCGGTTCATTATTTACACTGGCAATGATTAGCGGCCACGCTTCATTGTTTTTCCCCTTTCATGCGCTTGACTCTATCAATTTCCATAAGTAGCCTTGCCGCGTGCTTTGGATCGAGCCCTTTCTTTATCTCTACATACAACCGGCATGGACAGTTGATCCAAGTGCAGGAGACAGGTATTAGCGAGCCACTATGATGGTCTTTTCTATGCCCGCAAGCATCACACGGTCTTTCTGGGTCTAATATCATCGGCATGCTCCTTACAGCATACAACGAAGGTTTCATCGACTAAATAAGCCGTGTCCCCAGTATCAAGAGGCCAGCCGCAATAGTCACAGTCTGATTCCTCTGTGATGTCTTTAATCTCGTATTTCTCAATCATGTTGCACCCCCTTAACTTTTTGTTTGCCGATCATGCTTATTTTAATAGCAAACTCCGTGCCGCTGTAAGTTATTGATTTTAGGTTCTCGAGTGTAAAGAAAATAGGCGGTGTGTATACCCCTCTTGTAAAAAGGCTATACATCCTCGAGTAGTGTGTCGATTAGTCGAGCGAGGCGCCGCACCTTCCGGAGCTTGGTGTGTAGTTTATTGGCTTCAGATAGGCGGGTCATCCTTCTTTCGTGCAACTGGCTACGGTTCACCTTTGGCCACTTCACTGGAAATAGCTTTTTTTTATTGGATGTAGCACGGAGCTGGGTAAGGATACGGCCCTCCATTATCCTAGCGGCTTCTTTGGTCGGCAACTTGAGAAAGGTGAAGAGACCGGCAAGGGCTTCTCTCGAGAAGGGCTGAACCGGGACAGCGTGGTTCATCATCCTTCGGCGGAGGTTCGAGGAGTATCCCACGTAAACTATCTCCAGATCGCTCGAGAAGATGTAGTAGACCCCGGGTGACTTCGGGATACCATCCCACTTGTACTCTCTGTATCTGTTTTTGTACAGCATTGTCAAAGTATAATACAGTGCTGTAAAGAAATCAAGCCCCTAATTAACTTAGAGGCTTGGGTTTCTAGTTTGTGTATGGTTTCTTGACACTGCACCAAATTCACGGCAGGGCGCAGCAATACTCGGTCAGCGCCTTGTACTTGTTTCGGGCTCTCTTGGCGCGAGATGTCTCGCCCGCATCCAGCGCCAAGATAAAGACTTCGTGGGCGAGCTCGCACTTGCGCATGTAGCGCATCCAATTCCGGAGCCGCCGCATTCTTATGGATTCTGTCTCTGTTGTGTATTTCATCGGTTCACCCCTTTCTGTTACTGAATTGCTATGCACGCACCATGCCATAACATCCGATGTGACACTTTTTGTCACTCTCTCATAATATGGAGCTCTGCCTCCATAAGGGGCTCTAGCTCCATTTCAACCTAGGTTTTAAACTCCACTTATCTCCCCTACACTCACATAGTTGGCGTATTACACCACTAACATCGTATCTGGTGTAAAACACCAACTCTCCATACTCTAGCGAGGTGTAGCATAGGGCGCTACAGTTAATCACACCAATACTGTCTAAATTGTAGACTCATTCCACAATGTGGAACGCTAGAGCTCTCGAGATAGCGTCCTATAACATGTCTTATGTTAAATAGAGCTCTTTAACTCTGATAAAATTAGTCATAGTTAACCCCCACCCCTCCGGATTCGATCGGCCTTCCAAGGTTATTAATCACACACAGATAACGTAGCCAAAATGGGGCACCTCTTCTCTTTTTTTTCTCTTTGATGAGGAAAATGTAGCCAGCTATGCTACACATCTAGATTTGTGAGTATGTGTTACAGATGTAGCATCTAGGAAGGGGAAGTGTTACTTTCGGTAACACATATTGCACAATAATTGTGCGGTAGTGTTTTCAACAACTTACAGAGATTGTTCTTTATTTTCAGTAGTTTACCCTGTGGAAAACCTGTGGAAAAGTCTGTGGAAAACTAGGATCTTAATATAACTTAGTACAATAGTATATTAGAATCTCTCTTATTACTCTTATATATAACAATAATAAGAAGAGGGAGATCATAGTATGAGAGTATTACAGTATAAAGACAATATTATAGCTTTGTTAGATACCAACTACCCCACCCTACCACCCGCCAAGCCTAGCATACTTTCTGAGATTTGTCTACAGAAAAAAAGAGCACCGAGACGACGCTGAGCGGCTTCTCGATGCTATGTGTGATGATACGCTTAGAGAGTGGGCTCCCTGGTGGCCAGTTATTCCCCGCCTGGGGCCACTCCGCGCCTGGGAACATGCCTCAGGGAGAATGGCGGGCCAGATGCTGCCTGCACAGGAGCCCGTTGGCAGCCCACGCTCTAAACGCACCATCGCAGTGCGGAGACATGGGAAGTATAACACAAAAAGAGGTGGCCGGTGAAGTTTTTATGGTTGGGCGTTCTTCACCGGCCTTGATCCTAGCGATTCGGCAGGAATCTAGCCGTATTGACAGGTTGGAGCTAGTATAGCACGGAATTCAGGATTTGTTACGAAGAGCTCTAGGCTGATGGATGTTCATTTGTACCATCTCTGTCTCATTCTTTCTATCGTGACTGCTCTTTCATGAGCTCTGTCAGGATGATGCCAAAAACAGAGCTCTTGGCCTTTGAGGGCTTGTGCTTTACATAGCAGGCAGCGCCTAACCCTGGGCGGCTTTGGATTTTTGTTTCTTTTCATTGCGCTTCTCTAGTTTAGCTAGGCGCCGTCTGAGCTCTGTGGCAAAGTCATCTCGCCAGCTTCGGCGCTGAATGACGAGATCTCCGGCAGCGTTCTTGATAATACGATACTCCACGATATGCCTAAGACTACAGTCACAGCACCACTCGTAGTGAATGGTATCGGGAGCATGCTCGATCCACTCTCCTTCATTTGCTTTCGTAAAATGCTTGGCCATCCAGCTCTTGCTCATTTGCACAACTCCAAGGCTTTTCTATATTTGTCGTCTCCGGTTTCTTCGATATCATGAAGCTTTAGCAGAGCTCTATAAAGTTTCGTGATGATTATCTTGTTTAGATCCTTTTTATTGGCAAAGCAAAGAAGATCCATCATCTGCCGTCTTAGAACTTGTCTTGTGGGTTTACTCATTTGCACAACCTCGCCGCCATTCTGAACTTGTACTCTTCGTCACTCTCTTCTTCGTCGAGATAAGCTTTCTCGTAACAGGTGGAGCAGATCAGGACTATACAGGGAAGTACGCCCGGTGATACTTTCTTATCTCGAATGATCATTTCTCTCTCCCAGGTAATTACTTTGTTTGCGGATCTGAAATCTCCAGCAAAGTCATACTCCCCGCAGTGCTTGCATAGCTTAAAAGAGTAAGGACTCTTTGCCATCTTATGTCTCCTTTATCTCTTTCAGAGGTGTTAGGTTGCCCTAATTAGATCTTTGCCCTAATTAGATCTATCCATTTTTCTTGCTCTTCTTTTTTTATCTCTGGAGCATTTGAGACAAGTAGTATTGAAATCCCTCCGTCTTGTAGGAGCCTACTAAGTGATATTCGTTTCCTTTTGGCGAAAGCCCTAAGTTTCCTCTCTGCGTCACTATCAAGCGTGATATTGACTCTTGTTTTTTTCATTAGAAGTACCCGCTTCCTTCCTGAATAGAAGAAACCTTCTGCTTCAGATTCTCCATGTCGGAGAGAAGCTTCTTGATTTCCTGATCGGCTGAATCTAACCTTCTCTCGAGAGCATTCACGTTGTCTCTCAAATCACGAATGTCGTCCCTCAGCTTGGACATGTAATGATAGATAATCGTCTCGTTCATCGCATGGCCTCCAGGAAAACTTTCTCTATCTTCATCCAGCGAGTGCAGGCGCATTCTCTTGGCTTCAGTAGAGGTGTTAAGTATAGGCAATATAACTCGTGACTTATTTCTTTGTGCGAGTGAAGCCAACTCGTCACATGTATATTTGCCTCGCAATCGCAGCACCAGTCAAAGGCTATAGCAGCATCATGTTTCGTGAATATTCTAAATACTCCCGGGACTCCGTTGACTCTCATCCTGAAATTGTGAACTCTCTGGCTCATGGGCATGGCCCGCATTCGTGCTCGTAACACTTCCAGCACTTATAACCCAGAACATGCAATATCGCATGGCCGCATTCGTGCCTTATAACCGTCGGCCTCTCTCTCCACCACCGTATCAGCTTGGAAGAAGTAGAATAACAACCTCCGGCCTCTACACCGTTACACTCGAAAGGGTATGTCTCGCTTCTCCACCTGAAATCCGTCCAGGGAACCGTCTTTGCTCTGTCTACACCTAAAACGGTAAGCCTTTCCTGGCAGATAGCCCACTCTTCAGAGATGATCTTCTCTTCTCCGGGTAAAAGCTCTTCGCCGGGGCCGGTTAAAGAAGCTATCGCGGCACAGCTCGTAAAAAACAGTAAAGCTGCGTATCTCATATCAGTCGAACTGCTCCATTGCCGTTGCATCCACTAACGCCTGCCCTTTGAGATAACCTAGCTCTTTCATCCGTCTAAGTACCTCTAAATCGAATATTACTACATCATGCCTCGGCTCTTTGGACTTCTCGGGCTTTAAAACTTGCCAGCGTACTCTCCAGTCGTAGCGGCGCTTTTGCTTGAACTCACTCATAAGAATCTCCGATACCATGCCACTGATCTTTGAAAATGTAGAATGGAATGCATACAACCATCCAGACGAGTAGTACACCGAATGTGACTTCCAGCCACAATGCGAAAAGATTAAGTATCACCGTCTTTCTCCAGCTCGCGGAGAGCTTCGTAATACTCGTCAAAAAAATCTGCTGTGACGTATTGCGCCGTTGACATTCTTTCCAGTCCAATGTTCGCCGCTTCCACCACCTTGCGAAGTTTAGTGTTTTCTTTCTCAGCTTTTTCCAGTTCATCTACAACATCATCCAAATCGCAACGACAATCATCGTGGTGCTCACCGCAAATTTGACACGTACAACATGGGCCATGCGTCGGCTCTCTCTTTCTCCGCTTTATGATTAGCTGAAGATCTTTCATCTCATGCTTCAGCCGCTCGTTCTCTTCGTGGAGGCGGTCAATTTCCTTTAGGCAATCGGCTCCAGCAGCTCGGATTTCGTCATAGCAAAGTCCGTGACCGCCTTTGCGGAAGTAGTTGTCGCACTGTTTCCGCCGTTCATCCGTCATTGGTTTCGTCATTTACCTTCTCCGTCGAGGAAGGCGCGGATCTCATATTTAACGTCTCGTGCATGGATCTCCCACTTAACGTCTCGCGCTAGTGTGTTCTCAGTACGCCCAATGTAATCTAAGGATTTTTGCAACAGCTTCTGGGCGCGTTTGTTCTCTTCGCGCAGGCTTTTGGCAATTTCGGCGGCGGCGGCACATACAAGTACGCACTCGTGGTTCGGGTTGTCGCAGCCAAACCCATCCTCGCCGTAGTTTTCGTGCTCGTCCATCGGGCATCCACAAATACAGAAGTGGCGTTCCTCGGACAATTCTTCGCGCAGGCGGCGGATTTCGTCTTCAGCTTTAAGTGCTCGACTCTGCCATTCTTTCATTTGTCTTTCGGAGCGCTCTTGTTCATTTCTGAAGAATTGCTGCTCGTCTTTAAAGAATTTGAGTTGTTCATCCGTCATTGGTTTCGTCATAACATGCCTCCATAAATGGAATCGAATACTCTATCTCCCTCACGAAATCCATGATGTTGAACTTGTTATCGTAATACCCTACGGAAAACTCTGGGCGTGTCGCTTTTAAGTCTTTAATGTACAGTCGTAGAACATCTATCTCGCTACGATAGCCGCCGAAATTCTTGGCGTACCAATTCTCGAAATAGTGTGCCCCGTCTATGATTAGACAGACTCTCCAGTACTCACCCGTGTAATCTTCTATCTCAACAGGGCCTATTCGCATGGCTTTTCTTTCATGTCAACAAGCTCACCGTGAACGTAGCCGCATTTGTCGCACACGGCCCTTGCTTTGAAAATGAGTATCTGGCCGTTTACTTCCTTCTCGTAGAAATACGGCTCTTCGATACGTGTGAACCTTTTCTTCGTGCACTGATGGCACGTCAGCGCCATCTTGGTCTTATTTGCTTTCTTCTTCTTCATAGTCAGCCGCTTCATTGAAGCATTCCGCTATCCGTATCTCTCGCTTGGTCTCTTCGTCCATGCTCTTCATGATGCTTTGAATGGCTACTCTTGCTCCATAGTTTGTCCTAGATGACATACGCTTGATTAGTTTGCCGTCGATATGCAGTGTTATTATCCAGGCGTTAACAAGAGGATCGCGCCACACTCTCCATCCCGTTTTCAGCTTCTTGGGCGTGTACTCGTAGATATCACGTACTCTATTCGCTGGATTCATCGGCCTCCATGAATGCTTTCACTACTTTCGGTGAAAGCCCTTGCTCTTTAGCTACGGCTTCGATTATCCTCTTCTTTGCCAAAGCGATTGCGTGTTGTTTTGACAAATGAAATGTGATCTGCCCAGCTCCTATACCATATGTGATGTCAATAAGTTGCCAACGGGCGATGTCACTTTCTGGCACGGGGCAGGCTTTTGCTACAAGAAACGCCAGTCCGCCACCCTTGAAATAGGTTTCTTCGTTACTCATCGTCTTCTTTGCCTGAGCACTCGTGGAAAATAATTGCTATCTTAGGTGAAATTTCGTTTTTACGAGCTATCGCGTTTATCTCCCAAGCGTTTTGCATTTTTGCGTGCCATGTTGCTTCACTCTCGCTTGTGAAAGTAGCTTCAAGTGCGCCAATCGGGGCATAGACGAACCAATGATTATGGGTTTTGTCGTGCCTGATCGTTCTCGGGCCGATCTTGAAATAGGCTTCTTCACTCATCGTCAGCTAACGCCTGGTAGAATATTTTTGTGATATTCCAATCTGTCTCCGAGTCCCAATAGTCGTAGTCGTTTCTGGATCTCGCTTCTGAAATCGCTCTAGACTTACCCTTTACATAATAGTCGTGAACATAGCTTCCATCTGCACTCTTTCTGAGAATTCTCCACATCTTTCCACCGGCATATCTAACTAATCTGTGCCCAACCTTAGTGCTTTCACTCATCGTCAGATTCCGCCGCGTCGTAGAACACCTTGACTACTTTGGTTGGCAACTCGGCTTTGCGTGCTGCTTCCCGTATTTCAAGATACTTTGCAAGCTTCATAGCTTTTTGCTTTTTATCAAACCAAGCCATTGGCTCTTCTCGACGATAGACAACCCATGCTGGCCCGAAAGCAGCTTGAATTAGCTTTATTTTTCTCGATCCGACAGAGATGTTACTTTTCGTAACACTTTGTGCTATCTTTCCCATATGGGCCTCGTTCTGCCGGATGCTTCAGAAGTATCCGCTGAAGAATTGCACCAAGCCGAAGCACATCTCGGCCTCTCCGACTTGTACTACTTCGTTCAACATATCATCAGAGTGGGCGAAGGAACCCCACTAAAACGCCCCAGAGAAGAGATTGAGCCCATCACCCGATGGCTACAGAAACCCCGCCCTGAGCACGTCGGCGAAAAAGGACGCTGGAAACGCTTTCTCGCTCTTCCTCGCGGCACCGCTAAAACCACCCTGGTTCAGGCTTACTCAACCTGGCGCGTTATCAAAAATCCC
>Ga0209427_10002094_pt1 | contig 23353 bp, 25 predicted proteins | sample DeeMarSWOR136_30_FD_187465 | JGI IMG/M metagenome (GOLD analysis project Ga0209427, IMG submission 187465) | Marine sediment microbial communities from White Oak River estuary, North Carolina - WOR-1-36_30 (SPAdes) (version 2) | ecosystem: Environmental > Aquatic > Marine > Intertidal zone >...
AATACTTGCAGGTAAACCTGGCACTGGTAAAACAAGTAGTGCTATTGCACTTGCAAATGATTTTGGATGGACTGTTATAGAATTAAATACGTCTGATGCAAGAAATGCAGAAAAAATTAAGCATGTTGCAACATTTGGTTCGATAAACGAAACATTTACTGATGAAGGAAGATTTATTTCCTCTCATGTTGGTGGAAGAAAATTAATTATTTTAGATGAAGCTGACAATCTTTACGAAAGTTCAGCAAATTTAAAAATAAATGAAAATGATTTCAGTGATAAAGGTGGAAAAAAAGCAATAATTGATACAATTAAACAAACAAAACAACCAATTATTTTGATAGTAAATGATTATTACAACTTAATAAAAGGAAAAGGTGAGGTTCTAAAACAGATGTGTAAACTTATTAGATTTTATAATCCTTATTCAAGCATTGTTTTCAACCTTTTAAAAAAAATATGTTTAAAAGAAGAAATAATTGTTGACCAAAAAGTACTGAACTCAATTGCTGATAGAAGCAAAGGGGATATACGTTCGGCAATTAATGATTTACAATCATTATGTGTCGATAAAAAAAATGTTGATATTAATTCCTTGAAAGTTTTAGGTTATAGAGACAGAGAAAAAGATATTTTTAATGCTATGAGAGAAATATTTAAAACAAAAAATGTAAAAGTTATAAGAGATAATTTATCAAATTTGGATATTGATCCAAAACTTAGGCTTTTATGGATTGTTGAAAATCTTCCAAAAGAATATATTGATACAAATGACTTGGTTAATGGATATGATGCTTTATCAAAAGCAGATATTTTTTTAGGTAGAACCTTTAAAAGTAAAAATTATTCATTATGGTCATATGCCTGTGATATTATGACTGGTGGAGTTGCTACAGCAAAAACACATAACTATCCAAATGATAACTACAGTTTTCCTACGTGGCTTAGAGAGAAAAAAAGCTTGAAAAATAATATAGATACAAGAAATTCAATAATCGAAAAAATAAGCAACAATTGTCATAATTCTAATAAAAAAAGCAAAGATTTTCTTTTATCATATTTTATCCATATTTTTAGAAACAATACATATTTTGCAATTAAAATGAAAAACAAATATGATTTTTCAGAAGTAGAAATTAAACATCTTCTCGGTGAAAGCCACAAGCATAAATTAAAGGATATTTTACATTCACCAGAAATTTTATATGAAAAGCCAATAGAAGAAAGAGTAATCGAACCAGAGGAAGAAAAAAAAGGAAATATGCAACAGAGTCTATTTGACTTTTGATTTTAGATCTTCAATTTGCTTCATTGCTTCAACTGCCTCTTGTTTGTATTTTTCTTTTAATTTATTATAAGTTTCATCTGAAATCTGTTTTGATCTATGTTGTTTTTCAATATCTTTTAATAAGGTCATAAGAAGGTTCTTTTTTGTATTGAGTAATTCTTCAGATACGCCTGCTGGTTCTTTTATTTTTACCTTTTTTGGTTTTCTCAATGTATAAAGAGTTAATAAAATTACAATAACTAAAAGAAGTACAATTAAAACAGTAATATACCAATCAAGAGTTGGTTCTGTTGGTTCATATAATTTAAGTTGAAAATTAGCATCTTTTGCTAGATTAGTAGATGTAAATATCTCATTTCCATTAAATTTTACTGAAACTGAGGTTGTATTCCTTAAAACTGTTTTAGAAAAATCAATATCTTTTCCGAGCTTATATGTAAGTATTACTTCAATTGTATCTTCTTTTAATAGTCCAAAGCTTGATATATTAAAAATATGTATATTGCCATTTTCAACTTTTGAATCTGGAATATTTGAATTTATTAACAAATCAATATCATAAGCTCCTGTTTGTATCCAAACAGAGAAAGAATCATATGATTCGTTACTATCACCAAGAATGGTAAATTCTTCATTTATTGAAAGATAATTTTCTTTAGTTGTAATAGTGATTAAATGGTTAAAATTGTTCATACCTTCTTCTGAAGCATATGTAGTAGGTAAATTAACAACTAATAAAAAAATTATTAGCAGATATATTATTATTTTCTTCATTAATCTCCTCAGATTGTCATAATCCATGGTATTTATGTATTTTTCTAAAAAATTGTTTTTCATAAATAAATGTTGTAAGTTTTAATAATGATATTTATTTCCCTTTTAATGTGGTTAAAAAATATTGGTACCTTAAGTTTATAATATCTCTTCTAATTATATCTATGTTTTTATTTTTTATTTATTCAATTATTAAAATTGATTATTTATGGAGCTTTTTTACAATAATTATGATAATTATTTGTTTAATTCCAACACTTATTAGAATTTTTTTAAAAATAAAGGTACCTTATTTATTTGATATTTTCATTTGCCTTGCTTTTAATTTTCATATAGGTAATGGATTACTTGATATAAATAGTATTTTTCCAATCTATAATAAGTTTACACATTTTTTTTCTGCTTGTGTTGTTGCATTTATTTTTCTAATTTTACTTTTTGTGTTTAATGAATATTATCGGGGGATAGCTGTAAATAAATTTAAAATTATATTTGATGTAGTTGTAATTACTATGGCTTTTGGTGTAGTATGGGAGTTTTTGGAATACACTAGTGATTATTTATTTAATTTAGGTGCTCAACCAAGTCTTGATGATACAATGGGAGATCTTTTTGCTGATACGCTTGGAGGTTTATTAATTGCCTTTATTGGTTATTTTTTAATTAATAGAGGTATTTTGAAAAATTTTTCAAAGGATTTTAAGAAATATTTTGATGAAATAATTGATGATGATTAATCTAGGATTTTTTCAAAAAGTTTTTACTTAGGAATATTTATTTAAGTAAGCTTAAAAATGAAAAAAACAAGTTTAAAAATTGGGGGAGTTATTTTATCTTATATTCTTAAGATAATCATGATTATATTTTTAATTATTTCAATATGGAAGCTACATTGGATTTGGATTTTTGGTTGTATTCTTGCATTAATTGTTAGTTTTATTCCAACAATTTTAAAAAGAAACTATCAAATCACTTTACCATTAATTTTGGATATTTTAATTACAATTGCATTAATATTACATGTAGGTGGAGGACTACTAGGTGCATATGGTATTTCTCATTATGATACATTAACCCATTTTGTATCATCATTTCTTATCGCATTTATTGCTTTTGTAATAATTTACATTTTGGATGAATACTGGGATGGTCTCAAGATGGATAAATATGCAATGGCATTTGTTGTAATTATTACAACTATTGCAATAGGTGTTATTTGGGAGTTTAACGAATGGATAACAGATATCATATTTGGAACACAAGAACAATGGGGTTATAATGACACAATAAAGGACCTATTTATTGATATGGTCGCTGGCATTATTATGGCTTTCATAGGTGTTACAATGATTAAACGAGGAAGCTTTGATGAGCTTACTGAAGACCTTGGAGAACAAATAGACAAAAAAATAATAAAAAAAAGGATGAGAAAAAATAATGGGCAGGATTAGAATTATTTGTAAAAAACGTTGCTTTTCATTTAGTTTTTTATTAAGAATTGTGATGATAATTTCATTAATACTTGCAATCTGGAAACGAGATTGGGTTTGGGTTGTTGGTACATTTATTGGACTTTTTATTAGTATTTTACCAAGTATTTTAAAAAAAGATGTGAAATTTACTCTTCCATGGGTACTTGATTTCTTAATTGCACTAGTTACAATTTTACATATGGGTGGTAGGTTACTAGATTTTTATTACACAATTGAAAATTATCATTTGATTACCCGTTTTTTCATCTCTTTGCTTGTCGCTTTTATTGGTCTTGCAATGATTTATATTTTAGATGAACATTGGGACGGACTTAGAATGGATAAATATGCAATGGCATTTGTAACTGTTATTTTTACAATGGCTGTTGGAGTGATTTTAGAATTTGTTAAATGGATAAATGTTACTGGTACATATTATATTAAAACAAATACAGTTTTAATGTTAAATCTATCACTTGATACAATTGCTGGAATTTTTATTGCAATAATAGGTGTTAGTTTAATTAAAAGTGGTAAATTTGAGATTATGACAGATGAATTTGGCAACCAAATTGATAGGATAGTAATTGATCAACTCGAAAAAAGAACAAAAGAAAAAAAATAAATTTTTAAGATATATTGCTTATGACAAAAATAATTATTATCGATAAAAAATTCAAAGGAAATACATTAAAATATATAGGACAATGTTTTCTTGCAACTCTTACAATTCTAGCAGTTCTAATCTTTTTAGACGTTTTAAATGAGACAGCAATAATTACGGCTCTTGGAGCAAGTGCATTTATTGTATTTTCAATGCCTAATCAATATTCTTCTGACCCCAGAAGATTGATTGGAGGTTACATCGTTGGTCTTATAAGTGGACTTCTTTTTTATCTTATTTCAAATTCACAAATTAAAAATTTATTTTCTAATTCTGAAACTACAATATTAATAATTTTTGGCGCTATAGCAGTTGGATTTGCAATCTTTGTAATGGCTCTTACAAATACAGAACATGCACCTGCTGCAGGTATTGCTCTTGGTTTAGTAATTAATAAATGGGACTATTTGACAATAATATTTATATTTATTTCTGTTCTATGGTTAGCAAGTATAAGATTTTTTTTAAGAAAATATCTTATGGATTTGATTTCTCCACATATAAATTCCAAAAAGAATCATTTTTAAAAAGTTTAAAAATAAATAAATCAATAAATTTTTTTATTAATTAAAACTTATTTTTATTTTCGAAAGTTAAATTAATATTATTTCTTATTAAAAAATTGATTAAAACTTATGTCAGAGGAAAAAAAATATTACAAAATGACTGTCGAAGAGACATTTGACTCATTGAAAACCTCTGAAAAGGGTCTTACAAAAGAAGAAGCAAAAAAACGTTTATTAGAATATGGGGAAAATACATTAAAAGCAGAAATAAAAATGCCATTATGGTTGGTTTTTCTTTCACAATTCAAAGAACTTCTTGTATTAATATTAATCATTGGTGGACTTATTGCCTATTTTATTGGTGATTTTCGTGATGGAACAATTATTTTTATTATTGTGATTGTAAATGCAATTATTGGATTTATCCAAGAGTATAGAGCAGGTAAAATTGTTGATAAATTAAAAGGATTAATAAAATCTCCTGCAAAGGTTATAAGAGATGGAGAATTAATTGAGATAAGTCAGGAGTTTTTGGTCCCTGGTGATGTAATAAGAATTGAAGAGGGGGATAAATTACCTGCTGACATTAGAATAATTGATGCATCTTGTTTTAAAACAAATGATTTTGCATTAACTGGTGAATCTGTACCACAAGAAAAAAATTGTGAAGCTATATCTGAAGATGTTACCCTTGCAGATAGAATTAATATGGCATATGCTGGAACTACTGTTGCAACAGGGAATGCCACAGGAGTTGTAACTGGAACAGGTATGCAAAGTGAAACAGGAAAAATTGCTAAAATGACAGAGGAAACTGGTACAATTATAACTCCACTTCAAAAAGAGATGAGATTACTTGCTCGTCAACTAACAATTGCTGTTGTAATAATTGGTGCTGCACTTTTTTTTATAGGAATTCTTCAAAATTTTACCATTTATCTAAGTCTTGTTTATGCACTTGGAATTGCTATGGCAATCGTTCCACAAGCATTACCTGCCCAAGTAACTGTTTCGTTAACAACAGGTAGTAATAGACTTGCAAATAGGAAAGCAGTTGTAAAAAACTTACCTTCAGTTGAAACCCTTGGTTCAACAACAGTTATATGTACTGATAAAACTGGAACTCTAACAAAAAACGAAATGACGGTTAGGTCTGTCTGGTTCAATGGCAAAAAATTCCAGATATCAGGAATTGGTTATGAGCCGAAAGGTGGTATTGAAGATGAAAAAGGTAAACCATTAACACAAAAACAAATTGACGAAATAGAAGTATTGATGGATACTGCAACAATGGCATCTAATGCTGAAATACATGAACCTGATGAGCAACATAATCAATGGTATCCAATTGGAGATCCCACTGAAGCTGCTTTAATTACAATGTCAACAAAGCTTGGAACCAGATCACCAATTGAAGATGAAGAAAATCCCGAAATTCAAGAATTTCCCTTTGATTCAAAAAGAAAAAGAATGAGTTCTGTAAGAAAATTTGGAAGTAAAGTTGCACTTACTATAAAAGGTTCTACAGTTGGAGTACTATCGATAAGTAAATATATTTATAAAAATGGAAAAGAAGTGCAATTAACAAAAAATGATGAAAAACAAATAAAATCAATAAATGAAAAATATTCAAAGGATGGATTAAGAGTCCTTGCTATTGCACGTCGTGATTTAAAGGTTAAAAAGGGCGAATATAAAGTTGAAGATGTAGAAAAGGATGTTACATTCCTTGGTCTTGTCGCAATGATTGATCCTGCAAAAGATGGGGTAAAAGAAGCTGTAAAGGAGGCCTTTCAAGCAGGAATCAGGATTATTATGATTACAGGGGATCATGCAATAACTGCAAGAGCAATAGGTAAAGATATAGGTCTTGATGTAGAATGGGAGAGAGGCATTTTTACAGGTCGTGAACTCAAAGAAATGGATGATGAAAAATTAAAAACAGTTCTAAGAGACAAACAAAGCATAATCTTTTCAAGAGTTGATCCTGCAGATAAACTTCGTATTGTAAAAATTTTAGAAGACGACGGTGAAATTGTTGCAGTAACTGGCGATGGGGTAAATGATGCTCCTGCATTAAGAAGAGCTCATATTGGTGTTGCAATGGGTAGAAGGGGAACAGATGTTGCAAAAGAAGCATCAAGATTAATATTACTTGATGATAGTTTTCCCACACTTGTTAATGCAATTGAAGAGGGAAGAACAATCTATACCAATTTAAAAAAGACAATATTTTCATCTTTAACTACAAACATTGCAGAATTATCACTTGTACTATTTGGTTTACTTGGTGTTGCCTTGTGGAATTATCCTATTCCTATTCTTGCAGTACAAGTTCTCGCAATTGATTTAATTGGAGAAATTATGCCACTTACTTTCCTTACTTTTGATCCTCCAACAGAGGGTGTAATGTCATCTCCACCAAGGGATCCAAAAGAGCATTTGGTAAATAAACGATCTTCAGCTGAATTCATATTATTAGGGATATTTATCGGATTTTTGGCTTTTACAAATTTTATTTTATTTATGCAAAGGCAAGGTATTACTTTAACTGTTGATGATACAAACATACTTCCTTATTTTCAGGTAACAGCAATTGCCTATGCAACAATTGTATTTTGTCAGTATATAAACATTTTACAATGGAGATATGAACATATCTCCTTATTTAATAGAAATATATTTACAAATAAAATTTTACTTAGTTCAATTTTTGTTTCAATTGGTCTGGTAATTGCCGCGATTTATGGACCCTTTATTAGTGATTTTCTTTTATTTAGTGGTATAAGTATAACTGATTGGTTGTATGTTGGTCTTGCTACCCTAATTTTCCTTATTGTATTTGAAATTTTAAAAATAATTAGGAAAAAATCCAAGGTTGAAAAAGCAGTTTCAATGAATTAAAAAATTTTAACCTTTATATTTTGAAAGTCTTTTCACATTTTTATCATAGCTTCGAAAACGATGCACCCAGTCTGGATTATGTAACTCTAATTCATTTGATACTTGCTTGTGAATCCATAGAGTTTTAATTGATTCCTCTGGATGTTTTTCAATTTTTTCTGCAATTTTCCTTGCTGTTTCAACAGGTGCTCCAGATTTTACAGCACTTACTACAATTTTTTCTTTGATGAAAGGTTCTTTTCTACCATCTTTTTTTATAACAGTTTTAGGCATAACGCGATTTCCAAGTAGGTAATTATCCTTTAAGATTAAATATTTTCTAAAAATTTTAAATAACTTATAATTAATAGATAAAACTTTAAAAACTCAAATGTTTTTTATTAAAAAATATGAGAGTGTGCCTTGGTGGAACTTTTAATATTTTTCATAAGGGTCATAAAAAATTAATTGATGAGGCATTTCAGACTGCAGGAATAAATGGTAAGGTTTTTATTGGTGTTATAGAAGGAAATATATTAAAGAAAAAGAAATTTGTAACGCCATATAAAAACAGAGTTAAAGCGATTAAAAAATATATAAAATTTAAAGGTTATAATCAAATTTTTGAAATCATCCCAATATATGATAAATATGGTCTCGCGGTTGATGAGGATTTCGATTCGATAATTATTTCGCAAGAAACACTTGAAAATGCAAATGAAATTAATAAAAAAAGAATTCTTAATGGTAAAAAACCTTTAAATGTAATAAAAATTCCCATGATTCTTGCAAATGATAATAAACCGATTAGTTCAACACGGATTTTTAATAAAGAAATTGATGAGGATGGAAATATAATTTCAAAATAAAAACCATATTTTTTTATTTTGATTTGAGTCGGTTTGCTCGTTTTCCCATTGCATCATATGTTGCATATTTATAGAGTTCTCCAAGGGTAGGATAGTTAAAACATGTATCAATAAATAGGTTACTATGTGCACCCATTATCAGTGCATTTACTCCTATATGAATTAGTTCGGAGGCAATTTCACCTATAATATGAACTCCAAGCAACTTCATTGGAGTTAAAAGGTTACTATTGAATTCGAAGATTAATTTTAAAAAACCATCGGTATCCCCAATAATCATTCCTCGAGCATTCTGATTATAATTTGCCTTTCCAATTACATAATCTATTTTTTCGTTTTTACATTCTTCTTCTGTTTTTCCAGCAAGTGCGCATTCGGGAATAGTGTAAATACCAAGGGGCAATATTGGCGCAACATGATCCTTATAAGGTTCGAGATTAAATGCCTTAATCATAGCATAACGAGCTTGTTCCATAGAAGTAGAAGCTAATGCAGGTCCTCCTATCACATCACCTGCTGCAAAAATACCTTGTATTTCTTTTTTTGTATCTGGATGAATAACTTGGTAATCATTATTTACTACCAAACGTCCATACTTACCAGTGGAAATACCTGCTGATTCCAAATTTAATTTTTGAGTATTACTAGAACGTCCGGTAGCAAGCATTATAGCTTCTGTATCTATGATTTCTCCCGAATCTAATTCAATTTCTAAGCTATTTTTATTAATATTACATGATTTTACGATTTTAGGCATTAGTAAATTAATTCCCATTTTTTTTAAACTTTTTTTAAGTGTAATAGAGATATCTCTGTCAAGAAAGGGTAGAAGTATATCTCTATTATGAATTAAAGAAACATTAACTCCTAATTCAGATAATATGCAGGCATATTCACATCCAATTACACCGCCGCCGACAACTAAAATATTAGTTGGAATTTTTTTAATTTTTAATATTGAATCCGAATCATAAATTCGAGGATTCTTTGGAAAATTTTCAGGACAACGAGGAGATGAACCTGTTGCAATTAGAATAATTTCTCCTTTTAGATATTTATTATCTTTTCCTGTGGCTTCTACTTTTATTGTTTGATTATCAACAAAAGATCCAAATCCTTGAAAAATTGTAACATTATGACGTATCATATTGTTTTTAACCCTTTTACGTTCTGCATCTTTTACAGATCTTTCGTGATAGAGAAAATCCTTTGCTGTAGCTTTACGTTTAAGGGAAAGGTCTACTCCATGAAGACGGCGAGAACGAACTCCAGAAAGAGCTAAAGATGTCTCACGAAGAGTTTTACTAGGTATTGTTGTACTAGCAGTAGCACCTCCAAGATGAGACTCCATCTCTACCAATGCAACCTTTTTTCCAAAATAAGCAGCTTGGGCTGCGCCCTTTTCACCTGCCGGGCCAGAACCAATAACTATTAAGTCAAATTTTTTGATTGATTTAATTTCAGACATAAATCCTCATTAAACAATATATTTTTCTCCCTCATTAGCAATATCAAGTTTAATTTTTAATTCTTTTTCTACTTCTTTTAGCTCTTTTCTGATTTCTTTTTCAAATTTTGGACTTAAATGTGTTAGAACTATTCTTGGATATTTGTCTTTAATATTATACAATCCTATTAATTCTTTTTTCAAGAGTTTAGGACAGAGATGTGCTGCGTTAATTGCCCTATTTTCTAGTCTATCTGGAAAGGTCACATCTATTATAAGAAGATCAGCTGAAATATGGTCCCAAAGTGCTGACAGACCAGAACCTGTATCCCCGGAATAAAATATTTTTTTTCCATCTTTTGAAGTGATTTCAAATCCAAGAGCATATATTGTATGATAAACTGGGAATGCTTGAACTTGATAACCATCTATATTAATTTTATTGAAAGGTTCTATTGAAATAAATTTTAGTGATGGTTTTTCTAAAAAAAATGGAATTTTTTTTGTAAATTTTGGATATATTAAACCATCAACAAGATGTGAAGAAAGGATTTGTAATGTTTGCGATGATGCAAAAATTTTTGTTGTATGATCAGGATTATTAAAAGCTAAAGCAGGAACCCCTCTAATATGATCATAATGTCCATGTGTTAATAAAATCGCTTTTATTTTTTTTTGCTGGGAAAAGGTAAGTTCTGAAGTAATACTACCTGCGTCTAAAGCAATTACATCATCGATTAGAATTGAAGCTAGTTTTGTTGTTTTTGATTCTGCGTTATGCGCGCCTAAAAATTTTATTTCCATGTAATCAACCTCAAATATATTTTATGGCATCACAGGATTATTAAAAATCTTTACGCCTATATACGTCTCAATTTTCTCGATAGTCCTTTTGCCATATTCTGCATTACTATTTTTCCCAGATGATTATATTTATTTATTAAATTTTCAAGTTCAAATCTATCTATTACAACAAGTTTAGAATCTACATCTGTTATTAAGTCAGCTATACGAGGTTTGTCTTCAATGATTGCCATCTCCCCAAAAATTTCTCCCTGACTAATTGAACCTATTTTTGACCTTTTTTTCTTATCAGTTCTTCTCCCTACAACTGATGCTCTTCCCTCGGCCATCACATAGATATCGTCACCACATTCTCCTTCTTTACAGATAGTTTCTCCTGCAGGATACGAAACCATCTTACATATTTGTGCTAGTTGAGATAGTTCACCATCTGAAAGACCTTGAAATAAATCAGATTTTCTTGTTATTTCAGTAATCTCCATACCTACCTTTTTAATTTCCAAATCCTTCATTGTCAGTTTGAACATATCCTCAGCCAGTGGTGTGAGAACAATATTTTTAACATCAGGAGGGAAATATAATTTAGCCATTCTTATAACATCTAATCGCTCTACTTCACGAAATACCATTGATGGACAATATGCAACAGGAACAAAACCTAGTCTATCTAAAGTTTTTTGCATTTTAGGAGAATATGCACTTACATCCATTTCAATATATTTTGCACCATATTTTTCAGGCGCAACATTTACTAAGGTTGAAAGTAAAAAACCCTTAACTTCATCATCAAATTCAATAAGTTCTATAACTTTTATTTTATAATCAATATTATCTACAGAAAAGCCAATTGCACCTAAGATAACACCCTTTTCTTTTGCTACTAGATAATGTGTTTGATCTGTAGCAATCTTGAAAAAACCATAACTTAAACTAAGATTTCCAAATATCTCAGGATTTTTTATTCGACCTCTTTCAATACGTAGTAGAGGTGAAACGCCAGTTGACTGAAGTTCTTCAACATCAAAGGATTTATCAGTTGGATAACCCTCAACATCGTCTTCAACAATTTGGTCAACAGGTAAGTCAAGATTTTGCATACTTTTGGCAGCTATAGGATAAACACTTGAAATAACTCTAGGATTGTTTCTTCTTAAAGAAAGAGCAGGTTCAAACAATTTTACTCCGAAAACCATACTTTCACGATAATTAACAAAACGATACTTATTAGGTTCAAATCCAGTTGGGGAAAATCCACATCTTTCAGATATTACTTGAGCACCTACGTGAGCAACTCTACATTCTATAAATCCAAATTGAATGATTTTTTCAACTGATTCTATTAATCCTTTTACAATCTTACCTCCCGCACCTTTTCTACCGAAATCTGGATCAACTACAAGACGTCCAAATTCACCAATTAAATCTGAAAAACCACCTGCTGCTAGAAAAACAGAACCAGTACCAATAATTTTGTCTTTTTCTTTGGCAACCAAAAAAATATTATCATCTGAATAAACACTTCTTGTAAGCCATGTTGGATCATAAAATTGTTGAAAGGGATAGTCGCGACCATAGATTTTTATAAAAAGATTCATAATTTGCTCTACATCTTTATCTATTGCTGGAATAATTTCCATACTTTAACCTCCCTTCTCAATAATTAGTAATTATTTCTTTCTTAAAATAACTAACTCTTTTTTCTCAAAGTATGTAAATTAGAATATTTAGAGAAAAATTTACTCTAAATGGTCTATATCTACTAGTAATTCAAGTTTTTTTGGTGGTGGATGTAGTCCTCTTTTAGCAAAAAAGGTAATTGGTTCTTCTCTTGTCTTTTTAACATATTTTTCAAATACTTCAAATTTGTTAAATTTTATTAGAGCAGCATAATTCCATTCGCTTGATGGAATAAATATATCTACTAGGTCCAAACCATCAAAATCTTTTGCTACTTTCTTTAAAGTATCCTTACATTCTTTAAACTCTTCTTGACTACCACTCCAATTTAAATAAACTATCGCATACATTTTTATCAGTTTGGCATCTGTTAAACATTTAAAAATATTTCCTAATTTACTGGATTAATTAATAATATGAAAAAGGATATTATCTAATTACAGAGCTTTTTATATGGAAAATATTATTGCAAAGTAGGGGAAATTTTAGCAAAGAAAAAGGAAGGGGAAAAAAGCAAATTCAATAATAATAAAAAATCAAGTAAAACAAATAAAAAGATTTATGTTAATCCTAGATGTTTCATATTACTTATTTTAAATGTAACATCCTTTTTCATATTCATTTTAAGAAATCCCCAAATTTTTATTAAAAGCCTATCGATATAATATATATACATTTGTAAAAAAATTGGGTTTTTTAGAAAATTATTTAAGGATATTAGTTTGATAAGCATATGGAGTTTAAATGAAAAACGATGAAAAAACAACATATAAAGTAAGATTGTTATGTAGAAATTGTAATACAGATTGGGAGTTTGAAGTAGCAAAAGGTACTTATGTAAGAAGTGAAAAAGATAATAATTATATGATTAAAAGAGGGGAGAAAAAGAAAAAATATTTCAATTGTCCAAAGTGTGGTGCAAATAAAAAAATTGCAAGATTACCTTTAGTTTAAAATATATTAAAAAAATTTTTTAAAAAGAGTTATATTAAGATTATAATTTCCATTTTCCAGATAAATTATGACTGAAATTAAAATCATTAATATCTATAAGGATAATATTAAAGAATATCAGAAGGGAATATCATGCTTTTTAAATCCAAATCATGAAAGTGTTAGGATTAAATTGGATTGGATTTATGAAAGGTTTAAAGAAGGATTAAAAATAAAATTAATATTTTCAAAGGAAGAGAAAAAAGTTATTGGTTTTATTGAATATATTAATGGAGAAAATGCCTGGCGAGCAATCGATGCTAAAAATTACTATTTTATACACTGTATATGGATATCTCCAAATAAAGAAAAAAATAAAGGATACGGTTCCTTACTTGTCAAGGAAGTAATTAAAGATGCAGAAAAAGAAGGGAAAATTGGTGTTGCTGTAATTACTAGCGAAGGTTCATTTATGGCAGGTAAAGAACTTTTTTTAAAAAATGGCTTTAAATCTATAGATTATTCTAAACCTTTTGATTTGATGGTCAATAGTCAAAATAAGGATAATCTGCCAAAATTCAATGATTGGGAAAAACAAATTAAAAATTATAAAGGCTGGAACTTGGTTTATTCAAATCAATGTCCGTGGGTTGCAAGATCTATAAAGGAATTAGGAGAAGTTGCTAAAAAGAATAATATAAATCTGCAATTTACTGAACTAAAAAATACAAAACAAGCGCAAAATGCCCCTTCTATTTATGCGACATTTAATCTTATTTATGATGGAAAATTAATAGTTGATCATTACATATCTCAAAGAAGATTTCAAAATATTATTGATAAAATAAAAAAATAATATAAAAAACAAAAAGAGAAATTAATTGGTTTTTATTATTCTTTTTTAATCATTGTTTTATAAAATGGATAAAAATTTTCAATTTCCTCCATTTGCCATAATAATAAACCAATATCTATCCCATCCAAGCCATTTTTATTTAACTTATCGATTTTATCCATTCATTTCCCCTACTTGTACATATAATATTTCTAAATCATAGTATTTAAAACTTCCTATGATTCAATACAAAAAAAGGCCTTATTTTTTAATTTTTAATAGAAAAACTATAAAAATTGCAAAAATTGCTAATAACATTTGTATTCCTGGAGCTTTAACTGAAGGAGGTTTATCACCTTCTTTTATATCAATATAATTATTTGAAAAATTGTTTGAAAGTACCATATTTTCCTCTGAATTTGTAAGATAAATTCCATATTTTGTAAAAACATTCAAATTATTATCAGAAATATTATTATTATTTGAAAAACTTAAACCGATGCCTATCGTACCTTCCCTTAAAGAATTCTCATATAACAAGTTATTAAAGGAATGGTCTAAATTAATTGATAAATCGTTTTTTGTAAAATTATTTTTTGAAATGATATTTTTATTTGACCATCTGCCTAAGAAAAAAGCTTTTTGACTTTCTTCAATATAGTTACGGGAAATAAGATTATTATTAGATTCATAAAAAACTATGCTACTCTCTATATTATTACTAAAATAGTTTTTAATAATTTTATTATTTGAAGATTTATAAAAACGAATTCCTTCTAAGTTATCTAAGAAGATGTTTTCATAGATGGTATTATTTGAATAGTTAGAATTAGATAAATAAATTCCCATTTTACCATTTTTAATAGTAAAATTGCTAATATTTACTTCTGATGATTTTATATATATATTATATAAATTGTGATTACTTTGGATTATTGTAAAATTTTTATCAAAACCTTCTAAATTTAATGATTTATCAATCAAGATACTCTCATTATATACACCGTTAAAAACAAAAATTGTATCGTTTACACTTGAATTATCGATTGCATCTTGAATAAATGTATAATTACCAATCCCTAGTCCCCCAACATATAGTGTATTATTTTTTTTTCCACAACATATATTATTACCAAATAATGAGTTTATAAAATTTAAAATTAAAATAAGGGATAAAGCAATCATTATTATTTTTAATAGTTTTATTTCCCCACCAGCCATTGTAAAACGAATCATTATTAATATCTTATATTTTTCTTAATGTAAAAAATAAACAAAAAGAGAATGCAGGATTAATATCCTGCATATTTCAAATATTTTTTGTTTTATTATTTGATTAAGCTTCAACTACTGTTACTTCTACAGTTGTAACATCCGATAATCCACCATCATCTGAAACTGTTAATGTAACTGTAAATGTTCCTGCTGCTGTATAATTATGAGTAGGATTCTGTTCAGTAGAAGTCATTCCATCACCAAAGTCCCAATTCCATATTGTAATATTTGAATCTCCTTTTACGGAATTGTCCATAAATTCTGCTGAGGTGTTAACAGTTATATTTCCCTCTGGGGCAGTAATACCTGCTGTTGGGGCAATTCCAATGATAATTTCTGCAGAATATTCATCAATATCCGTTCCATCAAAAACAATTAAAATTGCAGTATATATGCCATTCTTTACAAAGGTATATACTGGATTTTGATCTTCTGAATCCTCTTTTCCATCACCATCAAAATCCCATGACCATGATAATGTATCATTTTCATCTTCATCAGTTGATTCGTCAGTAAATGTAACAGTATTATTATCTTTTGTAAAACTAAACATTGCAATTGGTGCATTATTTGACAGAGTTTCTTTCTTTTTTTCTTCTTCGACGCATCCAACTAAAATTCCAACTAGTAACACAATTATTACTAATAGAACAAACATCTTTTTCATCAAATTCTTCTCCTATTAATATTTTCTTTTTTAATACCTATTCCATTTTATAATTAAAAAAATTCAATTCATCCCATGTTTATTAGTTTTTTTTAAAAAAAAAATGAAAAAAGAGAATTTTATTAAGGCCCTGGAACTGATTCAGGTAATAAAACTTCTCCTATTATATGGATAACGCCGTTGCTACATTCAACATCTGCAGTTGTTACCAATACACCATTAACAGTAACATTTGTACCATCAATTGCAATTGTAACATTTGTTCCTTCAAGAGTCATTACCTCTCCATCAGTGAGATCTGAAGACATAACCTGGCCTGAAACAACATGATATTTTAAAACTAAAGTTAAATTTGTAACATCATCTAACAATGCAGTTAGCCATGTTTGGTTTAGTGCATCAAATGCATCATTTGTAGGGGCAAATACTGTGAATGGTCCTTCACCTTTTAATGTATCAACTAAATCAGCTGCTGTCAATGCAGTTGCAAGTGTACTAAATCCTGAATCTACTGCAGTTGTAACTATGTCTTTTAATGTAACTTCTATATTCATACTATATATATCACTTTCAGCATCATCATTATCTGTTACAGTTAAAGTGACTGTATATGTCCCAATTTCATCATATGAGTGTTCAATAGGTCCAGAATCTGTTGAATTTGTTTCATCGCCAAAGTCCCACATCCAAGATTCAATTGTACCATCCTTATCATCTGAGGTATCAGAAAAAGTTATTGTTGTATCAACATATATATTAGTTTCGGGATCTATTGAAAAACCAGCAGTTGGTTTTTTATTTTCTTCTTCGACACATCCACTCATAATTCCAACCAGTAATAAAACTATTACTAGCAACACAAACATCTTTTTCATCAAATTCATCTCTCCCGGGTTGTTTATATATATCTATATTCTCTATATATTTTTAGTAGATAAGATGAAAAAGTTACTATATATCTTTTTCGAATTATTTCAATTTTAAAAAATAATACTTTCAATGAAGGAATGTAAATATTTTAATGAATAATTTTATATTAACTTTTCCTATTACCCATGCAGGATGCATTATTCTCCCAATATGGAGGGTTGAATTTTGACAAAAATAACAGCAGAAGATTTAGCTAAAAAACAAAAGGAAATATCAGTAGCAGAATTCTTTGAGCGGAATAAACATATCCTAGGATTTGGTAATCAAACAAGAGCACTGATTACAAGTGTCAAAGAAGGTGTTGATAATGGTCTTGATGCTTGTGAAGAGGCATATATATTACCAGATATCTATGTAGAAATAAAAAATCATGAAGATGGTGAATGTAAACTCATTGTGGAAGATAACGGTCCAGGTATTGTAAAAAAACAGATTCCACACATTTTTGGAAGACTTTTGTATGGTTCAAGATTTCATGCTATAAGACAAAGCAGAGGACAACAAGGTATTGGAATCTCTGCAGTTGTTTTATATGGACAATTGACAACTGGTAAACATGCAAAAATAATTTCAAAAATATCAGAAGATAGACCCGCAATAATAACTGACCTTGCAATAGATACAAATAAAAATCGTGCGGAAGTAATTGCAAAGGATACAACACATTGGGATAAACCACATGGAACCCGTGTTGAAATAAGCATATTAGCTGATTACAAAAGAGGAAAAAAATATGTGTATGATTATTTACAAAGTACTTCTATTGTTAATCCTCATGCACAAATAATTTACAAAGAGCATAATGGAACTGAGCATATTTTTGAAAGAACAACTGATACACTTCCCAGGTCAACTGTTGAGATAAAACCTCATCCATATGGAGTGGAGCTTGGAACGCTTATAAAAATGGCCAAACATACAAAATCAAGACAATTAAATTCATTTATAAAAACAGAATTTAGCAGTATGGGAGATAGAACAACAAATGCAGCACTTGAAGAGGCAAATTTAGAAAAAAACCTTAAACCAAAAGAAATGACAAGAGAACAGTTTTTAGCATTACACCGATCCTTTAAAAAAGTAAGAATTATGGCCCCTTCAACAGATTGTCTCTCACCAATAGGTGAAACTTTAATAAAAAGAAGTTTAAAACATGAAACACAAGAAATATCACCTGAATTTATTATAACCTCATCTAGACCTCCATCTGTATATTCTGGTAATCCATTTCAAATCGAAGTAGGTCTTGTTTATGGAGGGAATTTACCTAAAGAAGGACCAGTTAAAATATTGCGTTTTGCAAATCGAGTTCCTTTGCTCTATCAGCAAGGAGGATGTGTTATAACTACTGCAATATCTTCAATTGATTGGAGAAGATATGGTCTTGATCAGCCATCTGGTAAAGGAATACCCTCAGGTCCTGCAATTTTTATAACCCATATTTCATCAACACTTATTCCATTTACATCAGAAAGTAAAGAAGCAATAGCAGATATCGAAGAAATTGAAAACGAAATAAAACTAGCTTTTAGAGAATGTGCAAGAAAAGTTCAACATCACATTAATAAAAAAGTCAGGCGTGTAAAGACAAGAGAAAAATTTGATTTGATTACAAAAATTCTACCTGAAATTGCAAAAAAATCATCAAATATGATTAATAAACCTGTACCCTCACTTGATCAAATAATTACAAAAATTATGGATGTAGTATGGATTGAAGATATTATTGAATATGAAAAAATAAATAGAGCACCTATACAAACAACTCTTATTGGTGAATCAAACGAAGAAAAATCTGGCGGAACCATTACAAAAAGTAAAATTTTAGTAGTAAACTATAAACAAAAACCCCAAAAATTCAATTTATATGCAATAATTCCAGAAGATGCAATAGTAGGTGAAACAAATCCAAAAGCTGCAAAAATTACTAAAAATTATATAAAATGGAGTCTTGACTCAATTGCTCCTGCAAATAAGATTGATATCACTTTCGAACTCGCAGGTCTTGAAAAAGGAGATCTTGACGAAAACGACCTTTACATTGAAAATATAAATCCTTCATTTGTTATTGGAGCTGACAAATGGGAGGGGGACTAAATGGTTAACAAAGATTATTCAAATGTTATCATAAAAATAGATGCCATTGCTGAAAAAATCTACAATGATTTTCAAAAAACAGAAATTCCATATCTTACACTTCCAACCCGTACAAAATCAAATATTAGATTTGATGAAAAATTAAATGTATGGAAATATGGAAAAAACACAACCTCAAGAGAGGCAAAAACCCTTGATGGAGCATATATGCTTCTTCGAACTATGTATATGGCAGATTTTATAAAAGAAATGATTAAGATAAATAAATCTTCAACCCTAAGAGAAATGTATTATATTTCTGAAGGATGGGACCTTGCAAAATTCCATTCTCAACAGGAATCAAATTTGCTTGCAGAAGACCTTGAGGTAATTACAAGTTGCATGAGGGAAGATTTCAAACTAAGACCTGAAGAAGATGGAGCACGGGTAATTGGAAACTTAACAATTGAAGAAATTACAAGAAATAATACAAAAAAGAAAATACATTGTCAAGATGATGTAGGTGATGCTGGTTATTCAATTCCTTATAATGTAGAATCTGAAAAAATAACTATTAAAGGAGTAGATGCAGATTTTATTATTGCAATAGAAACAGGTGGTATGTTTGATAGGCTTGTAGAAAATAGCTTTGATACTTCAAATAGAGCAGTTCTTGTTCATCTAAAAGGTCAACCCGCACGTTCAACAAGAAGATTTATTAAAAGACTTAATGAAGAGACAAATCTACCAGTTTTAATATTTACAGATTGTGACCCATGGAGCTTTAGAATTTTTGCAAGTGTTGCTTTTGGTGCGATAAAAACTGCTCATATTTCTGAGTATCTTGCAACACCTCAATCCCATTATCTTGGTGTTACACCTTCTGATATCGAAAACTATGATTTACCAACTGATAATCTTTCAAAAGAAGATATTAATGCATTGAAAAGTGAACTTACTGATCCAAGATTTCAGGATTCTTTTTGGAAGGGTGAAATCAAACTTCAACTTAAAATTGGTAAAAAATCTGAACAGCAGGCTCTTGCAAAATATGGCCTTGATTATGTAACTGATACTTATCTTCCAGAAAAACTTACTGAAATGGGGATTTTAAGAAAATAAAAAAGATTATAATATCTTTTAATAGATGTTAAAACCTAAAAATTATAACCAAACTTCTTCAGGTGGAATCATAAGAGTTCTTAGTCGCAGTACATTATGCTCATCAATTTCAATGTAGGTTTTACTAAAAAGACCGCCCTCTTTACCTTTTGGAAATGTAATCACATGAACCAATTTTCCATTTAAAAATTCAGGTTTTGGTTTTTCAAGTTTAAAAATTTTTTTTCTAACAGATGAAATATGGAAGAAAAAAATCAATATAACAATTATAAAAAACGCAAAAAATGCACTTGATAAAATATTCCATCCATCTAAATCAAGACCTGCCCAATTATATCCTGAATTAAAATATGCAATCCCTGAAAATACTATGACTATTGCCAAAATTAATAATAATGCGATAAGTAAAAACAATTTAATGAGAGAAGAATATCTTTTTTTTAGTTTATCTTCATAAAGTCGCATTTCTACTTGGATTTGCTGTTCAGACATAATAAATCTATTAATATGTATTGTTTTTATATACTTTTAATATTTTCTATAAACGATTTTTTAAAAATATTTTTAATTTTTTCAAAGATTTACCCCTATGAGAGTATCTATTTTTCTCATTTATCTCCATTTGAGCAAAGGTTTTAATCCCATTTTCAGGAATAAAAATCGGATCATAACCAAAACCATGCTCTCCAATTATTGTATTTGAAATCTTACCTTTACATTCACCTAAAAAAACAACTGGTTTTTTACCAGGTTCAAAAAAAGCATAAACAGATTTGAAAACTGCTTTTCTCTTGTTATCTTCAAAACTTTCCATAAGCTTTAATATACCAGAACAACCAATCCTGTAGAAAATATATGCAGAATAAACTCCAGGAAAACCATCAAATATATCAATAAAAAGGCCTGCATCTTCCAAAATAAAAGGTTGATTAAATTTATTTTTTATATATTCAACACCAAAAATTGCTACTTCTTCTAATGAACTTGCTTGAATTTCAGGGTAACCAAGATTTTTTTGAACAATATTTATATCTAAATCAGAAAAACTTTCCTTTGCCTCTTTAAGTTTTCCTTTGTTACTTGTAATAAAATACAAATTTTTCATCTGTATCTTCCCCTTTTTACTATGTCATTTATTTTTTTAATTACATGATTTGCATCTTCTTCTAATTCTTCCTTATAACCTTCCAGAACATAATCAAAGCAATTTGAATATTTTGAATGAGTCGACTCAATTGCTTCCATTAGGACATGTAGATCAACTCCTTTTGCTTCAATTTCATTGCTTTTTCCACCAAGTCCAAAATCAATAAAGTGGATTTTATCATCTAGAAGAATCATATTTGAAGTTGTAATATCCCCATGGATTATATCATTATTATGTAACTTTGCAATGCTTACTCCAATTTTTTTACATATCCTTTCTCTTTCTTTTTCGCTAAAACTATTTAAAATATCCTTTATTCTTCTTCCTTTAAGATATTCCATAGTAATTATTCCATTCTCAAGATCGATATCATAAATTGTAGGAACTGATACCCCGCAAGAACGTGCATAAGAAATAAGTTTTGATTCTTCTTTTGTTCTATATGAAATTAGATATTCATCAATATGACTTATCCTATATGATTTGTGAATTCTTCTTTTTATAACAACATCAAAATCCCAGTATTTTGATTTGCATATTTTTGCTTCAGCTCCCTGATATAATACTTCTTCTTTAATCACGCCAAGTCACATCCACCATATCAGTTCTAAATCGCTGATTTATGAAACTTTTTTCAATTTTCATTCTAATACCAGAATTATACATTAATACTCCAAGCCAAGCAATCATTGCTCCATTATCAATGCAGAGATCTTTTGTTGGGACAAAAAAAGATGCACCTCTTTCTTTTGCCATTATTTTAACCATTTCTCTTAATCTTTTATTTGCAGCAACACCACCACCAAGAAGTACTTGGTCTTTTTCAGTATGAGCCATTGCTCTCTCTGTTACTTCTGTTAGTGCTGCAAAGGTGGTTTCTTGAATTGAGTAACAAATATTTTCCAGTTTTTTTCCGTTATTATAATACTGCTCAGCAGTAGTTAGTAAACCAGAAAATGCAATATCCATTCCCTTTATTGAATACGGCAGTTCTAAATATTTACCTCCCTTTAAAGCTAATTTTTCTATTTTTGGACCACTTGGGAATTCAAGACCAACTGTTCTTCCAAATTTATCAAGACAATTTCCAATTCCAATATCAAGAGTTTCTCCAAAAACACGATATTTACCTTCTGCAAAGGCTATAACTTGTGTGTTTGCACCAGATGTATATAATAAAACTGGATCATTGCAATTATTGAAAGTCCCTCTACCAATTTCTAGATGAGCAACACAATGATTTACTCCAATAATTGGCTTATCTATTGAAAGGGATAATGCTCTTGCAGCAGTTGCAGCAGTTCTAAGACATGGACCAAGGCCAGGTCCTTTTGAAAACGAAACAAGGTCAATATCTTTTAAATCTAATTTTGATATATCAACTGATTCTTTTATTAATTCGGCAATATAGTTTGCATGGTGATTTGCAGCCTCACGAGGATGAATACCACCTTTTTTTGGAGAATAAATTTTAATGGGATTGGAAAGAACTATGCATTTTTCATTTTCTTCTTTTACAATACCAACTCCAATAGAATGAGCTGTACCTTCGATACCAAGACAAATCATAATAAAAAGTGTTAAGAATAAACTATATAAAATAAATTTGGTCTATATTCAATCTTCTTTTAAGTATTCTTCTTAATATAAAAACAAAATTAGCAATTTAGAAAGTAAAATGTTTTTTTTATAAATATAATAAATGCAATTTTTTTAAGGACCTGATTCCTCAGGTCCTATACTGAAAAAGCCACCATCAAAAGCACTATATAAACTGTTATATGTCGTTTTCAACCAATTATTAGACCTTGCTATACTTGAGATTCTAACCTCATCTATAAAACCAAAAAAATGATAAGCACCCGTAGCACTATTTTGATATTTAAAACAACCAACAGCTACATTATCTATATTAGACACAGTAACTGATGTTGTATCTTTTCCAACTCCACTCCCATCATTCAACCATGCCTCTCTAAAGGAT
>Ga0209427_10002095_pt1 | contig 23352 bp, 21 predicted proteins | sample DeeMarSWOR136_30_FD_187465 | JGI IMG/M metagenome (GOLD analysis project Ga0209427, IMG submission 187465) | Marine sediment microbial communities from White Oak River estuary, North Carolina - WOR-1-36_30 (SPAdes) (version 2) | ecosystem: Environmental > Aquatic > Marine > Intertidal zone >...
CTAATCCAGCACGAGACGATTTCGACCACAATAGAAAAGGCTAAAGAGGTAAAGCCCTTTGCCGAGAAGTTGATTACATTAGCCAAGAAAGGCACATTGTCAGCCAGGCGCCGGGCAATTGCCCTGCTTGGAAACCGCGACATCATAGATTACGAGGATGGTCGAGAAGTCAAAACCGGCACAATAATTGGAAAGTTGTTCAGTGAGCTTGGTCCCAGATACCTTGACAGGTCTGGCGGTTATACGAGAATTATTCGGCTGTCTTTGAGAAGGTTGGGTGATAACGGCCAGCTTGTTTTGCTGCAGCTCATAGGCGCCGACGAGAGCCTAAAGAAACGTAGCAAAACTACAGCCAAGAAACGCTCACGCAAAAAGGCAAAAGAAACTGTAGAAGTTAAAGAGATTGACGAATCCCAAGAGACTACAGAAACCGGCGACCAGACTGACCAGTCCGACCAATAATAGCAGATGATAGGTAACGGATAGAAAATAGCGAGAAGTATAAAAGCAATAAAAACGCTGCTCTTCCCGGCGAAGGCCGAGGCCGGAGCGGGGCGCTAAACGCAATACGAGATACGATAGAATGAGCACGGATGATTGCCTCTTTTGTAAAATGGTAGCCGGGCGGATTCCGGTGACGAAGATTTACGAAGATGAGGTTGTCCTCGCCTTTTTGGACATTGGCCCCATAAGTGATGGCCATACTTTGGTGATACCGAAGCAGCACTTTGAAAAGTTACACGATTGTCCGTCTGAGTTTTTAGGCAGGGTTGGTTCACGGCTGGGCAAAATCGCCGGAGCTGTAACTGCCGCGATGAACTCCGAGGGCTATAATGTGTTGTGCAATAATGGCAGGGCGGCAGGCCAGCTTATTGAGCATTTGCATTTTCATATAATTGGTCGCAATACCGGCGATGGCCTCTTCGGCCAGTGGCCGGCTTATGAGTATGAGCAGGGAAAAATCGAAGTAATAGCCGAGAAGATTCGAAAAAATTTGTAATTTGATTTTGTTCTTCTTGAATAAAAATTTTTTTTACAGTATATATATGTTAATGATCGCGGGGTAGAGCAGTCTGGTAGCTCGTCGGGCCCATAACCCGGAGGTCGCAGGTTCGAATCCTGCCCCCGCTATTCTAAGCGTAATAATGGCAGATATTTACGTCTTTTCATCTCTCTTGAAATGCCACCTTGCAACTAAAGTGCAGCTTTTCTATCCCATTACCGCCCCCACAGGCAGCCGTCGGCACAGTAGTGGATAATTCGGGCAAGCAATACCGAACGCTGGGCAAGCGTCCTCCTGCGTATCACAGGTATATCCGCGTAGCTGCATAGGTCGGGAGGGATAAGTTTTCTGACAGTCAGATTTCCTGCCGATTCCGGGAGTGGCCCTGGTTCAGCGCTCCCCTCAAATCAAACCCTCGAAGGTCGGCGATCGCAGATGACCCATTTGCTTCTTACGGAACAGGATATGGCGGGCTTCCTCGATTATGATCCCATGCTTAAATTTTTCTCTCTGGTCCTGGGCCATTCGGCATCCATAGAAAGTCAGCCTTCCTGTTGAATTTTAAAACACTTGATTATGGGCTGTGAGGCGTATATTATTGGAGTTCGTTGCTCTCTTGTGGCTGGGTTGTTGACTACAGGAAAGTTATTTGCTCTGGTCTGAGAACTATTGCATTTGTGCTTATAATAAAGCTTTAATGTAACCCAAGGGGACGGAGTTTGTCAAAAATTATGGCTTCGACTATTAGATATGACAAACCGGAAGGCTGAGATTGTTGTTGTAGCCTTCTTTTTTTCACAAACTTGGTAATATAACAAAATAACATTGGGCGAATACACCAAAATCATTGCGAAATAGAAAAACCAGATTTAAGACAACTGGTAGTGTAGCATATACGACACGATTCAAGGTTAGGAAATATCACCTTATTAGGAAGGCGGTTAGAAGTTAAGAATGAAAGGAATATGTGTAGTTTTAACTGCTCGTGCAAGTTACGCACGAGTAAAAAGCGTATTGCAAGCAATTGAAAAAAGCAAAGAGCTGGATTTATTTTTAGTAGCATCGGCTTCGCTGCTTCTGTACAAGTATGGAAATGCAGTTGATGTGATCGAAAAGGATGGCTTCAAAGTAAATGAAAAAGTTTACATGGTTGTAGAAGGTGAAAATCCAACCACGATGGCCAAGACTGTCGGCATGGGAATAATGGAACTTGCCACAATATTTGATAATTCCAGACCCGACATTGTGATCAGTATTGCCGACCGGTTCGAGACGATTTGTACGGCCATTGCTGCTTCCTATTTGAACATTCCAGTCGCTCACATCCAGGGCGGAGAGATCACCGGTTCCATTGATGAGAAAGTCAGACATGCAGTCACAAAGTTCTCTTCGCTTCATTTTGTCTCTAATGAATCTGCTGCCAGACGAGTAAGGTCCATGGGAGAGCCTTCTGAGAATATTTTTATTACTGGTTGCCCTTCAATTGACTTGGCCAAAGATGTTAAGGATGACTATGCCTTCATGAATACCGAATATATGTATTCGAAGTATGGTGGCGTAGGAGACAAGGTTGATATCGACAAAGATTTCATAATTGCTATGCAGCACCCGGTGACAACAGAATTTGAAGATGCTCATCACCAGATGCAGCAGACCTTGGATGCTGTTTACGAGTCAAAAATCCCGGCCCTTATCTTCTGGCCCAATGTGGATGCAGGCTCAGATTCGGTGTCAAAGGCAATTCGCCAATTCAGGGAACAAAAAAAACTTAAAAATATCCATTTCTTCAAAAACTTCGATCCAAAAGACTTCCTTGCACTACTCTTGAAGTCAAGATGCCTAATCGGTAATTCATCCGTAGGGATAAGAGAATGCTCTTACCTTGGCGTTCCTGTTGTCAATATTGGCACACGTCAAAATGGCAGAGATCAGGGGCATAACGTAATAAATGCCGATTACTCCAAACAAGAGATACTCAATGCTTTAAACACGCACCTCAAAAACGGCAATAAGTATCCAACAATAGAGCTATACGGTGATGGTTCGGCAGGCCAAAGAATTGCTCAAATTCTGGAAACCACAACACCAAGCACTGAAAAGAAATTTGTAGAATGAAAAAGATTTTAGTTGGCTATCCTCTGGACAAATATTCGGAGTTTGAGAATCTCATTCTGAGCATGCCACCAGAATACTCTCTGGTGATCAAAGACTATGATCGTAGTTGGCTGGAAGACAATATTTACCAATTTGATATTTTAATTCCGAGTCTTAAGGTTAACGTTGACAATCAGATTATTGGCAAGGCTAAAAAACTGCAACTTATATTTACCCCCACAACAGGTACCGACCACATCAATTTCACTGCCAATAATAAGTATATAAAGATACTGTCACTTAATGACTATTGTGGCCAGATCGATTCTATTAATTCAACTGCCGAGCTAGCCTTTTCGCTTTTGCTCTCTGTTGCCAGAAAAATTAACCCTGCAAATGCTCAGGTAGTCAAATCAGGTTTATGGGAAAGAAACAACTTTCTTGGCCATGAACTTAATGGGAAAGTTATGGGAGTGATTGGCCTGGGAAGAATCGGCCAGAAACTTGCAAAATATGGCCTGGCCTTTGGAATGGATATTGTCTATTGGGATATAGTCGAGAATAAGGACTTTAGAGGGGCAAAGAGCCTTAATCAACTTCTTGAGATTTCTGACTATATAATGATTTGTGTTTCTTTGAACGAAAGAACTGTTCACCTTATCAACTCTAAAAATGTAAATAACATAAAAAAAGGCAGCCTCCTTGTTAATACCTCACGGGGTAAGGTAATAGAAGAAGAGGCGCTGTGTAAGGCCATGGATAACGGCATCATCTCTGGTTTGGGCGTTGATGTCTTGGAGTATGAGTTAGAGGATTTCCAGAAGTCTCCTATTTATATCTATGCGAAGAATAATCCACAAAAGAATATCATCATCACCCCGCATATTGGCGGAGCAACGATAGAAGCATGGAAAAAAGTTTTTACTTTAGTATTCAATGAAATACGAAAAGGTGTTGTGATTTGAAAACCCGAATAATTGCAGAGATAGCTTCAAATCACCTGGGCGACATCTCACTGGCCAAGAAGTTCATCCAGACCGCTTCACAGGCCGGCATTGATTGTGTCAAATTCCAGTCCTCCCGCTACGAGGACCTTGTTAATATGCAGGATCCTCAAGCAGATTGGGTCAAATACACCTCTCTCTCAGATGAAGCACATTTTGAGCTAATAGAAGAATGCAGGAATAACAAAATCGAATTTCTCACAACCTGCTTCAGCATAACCAGGGCAGACTTCCTTTCCACGTTGGGGCTGGAAGAGATAAAGATCGCAAGCCCCGATCTTTTAAGCTTTTCAATGATTGAAAGGCTTAGTCAGGATTTTAGGCATCTTATCATATCCACGGGTATGCACACTCAAAAGGAAATAAAGATAGCGATAGATTTTTTGACAAAGACCGAGATCAACGCTACTCTGTTGCACGCCGTTTCACTTTATCCTACTCCGCTGGACAAGAACTATATGTATAAATTTCTCTGGCTAAAAGACAACTATCCTCATGTTGGTTTCAGTAATCACTGTTCGAGCATTGAGCCGATCAAGTTTGCAATGGCAAATGGAGCTGAAATAGTCGAGGCACATTTGAAACTGGGACAAGATGGCCCCGGCAGGACGACACCATTTGACATATTGCCTGACGATTTCAAGGAATTGGTCAGCTACCGTAACACTTTAGCTGATATATTGGGAGATGAACACTGGCTTGATGAAGAGGAATTTCTCTTCCCTGATGAGAAAAAAGCAGCCGAGAGATTTATCGGCAGATGGGGAGACAACAAGTGAACGTGATCTTCGCCACGCAAGGTGAATATGCTAATTTCTACCTCGACCTTCTTGGACCGCTAGGAGAAAAAATCTCTCTGGATAAAATAGGATTTTATGTTACCCATGCTTCGAACTATGCCAAATATGTGCAAAAGGCCAGGAAAACAGGTCTTAAAATTGAGTTTGTCAAAGAATGGGAAATAACAGACATAAAGGGCCAGACACCGGATCACGATCTTTTACAAAACCTCGAAAAAGATTTTGGTGATATCTTTCTCTGGAATGCTCTCCTGGCCGACCGCAGGATATACAATGGCGTTTTGACCAAGGCCAAGCAGGATTACGCACCAAGGTTTTCGCATACCCAGATGCTGTGCATATTGCAGAACGCTTTCACGAGCATTTTGCGATTCTTTGACGAGATAAAACCAGACGTGGTTGTAGGCGGATTCACACCGGTTACATTTGGCGAATATGTTTTCTATCTGATCGCCAAGCCCAGAGGCATAAAATATCTTAACTTGAATCCAACAAAAATATTGAATTACGTAACTTTTTCAGAGGAGATTTACAGAGAATTCCCTCACGTCATCAGAGACTATAAACAGTATCTACAATCGGATTGCCGCGATACATTTTGCGAAGATTCCGAGGATTACATCAAAAATAAATCTCGCAAATACGAAGGGATTGTGCTTTCTACGCCGGATTTTCCGTGGAAAAACTGGCTTTTTAGTATTGTAAAATGGCCTTTTGTTGTAGCAAAATATTATCTGAGCAAGAAACACCTTGATAACCAGACAAGGGGTGCTCATTTTGATTATTTTAACAAACAGATTTTTAATCCGACCAAAGATAAGGCCATTCGCAAGATGCTGCCTTATACATCTGTTGATGAGTTGGCGAATTCTCAATATGCTTATTATCCATTGCATGTTGAGCCTGAGATAGCCCTTTCGCTTTTTGGCAGGGAATATCTGAATCAGATAGAACTTGTTCGCAACATTGCCAGATCTCTGCCGGTTACATGGAAACTTGTTGTCAAGGATCATCCTGCGGGCGTTGGAAGACGAAATGTCAAGTATTACAGAAAGCTTCTGGAAATTCCCAACGTTGTCTTGGCGGATCATTACCTCGAATCAAAAACGATAATTGAGAACGCAAAGATGGTTTTTACCGTCTCGGGTTTCTCCGGATTTGAGGCAGTGCTTAAAGGCAAACCGGTGATTACTTTTGGCAAAGTCTTTTATAATATGCTTCCAGATACAATGGTGCGAAATGTGCTATGTTTACAGAAACTTTCGGATGTAATAAACGACTTTCTTGCCTCTTACGAATACTCCCCAAAAGAGGCCGTCTCTCTTGTTGCAGCCATTATGAGAAATTCTGTGCGGCTCGATCTTTATACACAAGTATTGAATAAGAAAGGAAGGATTGGTGGCAATGCGCAGGTTGTGGAAGAGCAAAAAAATGATTTTGTAGGATTATTGTCCAAACAGCTTCAAATTTCATAGAGGTACATATCACATGGATAAAATGAAAAATGGAGATGTCGTCTCTTTTGAAGAAAACTGGAAAGATCGGAATGAATCTTGTTATGTGCATTGGACACGTTCGGAGCCAGTGAATCAAATCCAACTGGCTTTTCGAAATCATTGGAATCTTTTATGTGAATTGATGGAAGATACCTCTTTTAACAAAGGAACTCGGGCATTGGAGGTTGGTTGTGGAAGAGGAAGCTTATCTTGTTATTTTAGCGACGCAGGATATGAATGCACTTTGCTTGACATTTCTGAAGATGTGATCAATAGGGCAAGGGCGATTTTTCAGGAACATAACCTCAAAGCTAAATTTGAAGTTGGCGATGCCGAGAAATTACCATTTGATGACAAATCCTTCGATATAGTCTTTTCAATTGGCTTATTAGAACATTTCGGGGATTGTGAACCGCTTATACGCGAGCAAGTACGTGTGCTTGACGACGGAGGATTGCTTTTTTGCTATGTTGTGCCAGAATATTCAGATAATGTCCAAAAAAAATATGAATGGATAAATGAAATACTTAAAGGTTATGTTAAGGATTCCACGGAGCAGACACACCAGAAACTTCCAGTATGGCGTTCGACCGTTAGTTCGCGAGATATTCTTTTTCATTTGGAAAAACATGGGCTTGGTAATGTTAAGGCAAGTGGTGTTTATCCACTTCCTATGATATCCCATTCAATAGAATTTCCATTTACATTAATGCCTGAAGAAAGTGAAAAAGCTTTGGTCAGGTATCTCACAAAAATGCTCGAAGAAAACGGCCGAAAGACTGGCAAGCATCCCTGGCTTTGTGAAGAAGGATATGGCCAGGCCTTTGCGATGTGGGGATACAAGTAATCATGAATATATTAGCAGTTATTCCAGCCAGAGGCGGGTCAAAGCGTCTGCCAGGAAAAAATATTAAGCTATTGAATGGTAAGCCATTAATATACTACCCGATAGAACTTGCGATTCAGGCAAAGCAGAAAGGTCTGATTATAGGCCATATTGTCTCAACGGATGATGAGAAAATAGCCTCTGTTGCAAAAAAAGCAGGCGGAAATGTCCCATTTTTAAGGCCAAACGAACTGGCTAGCGATGATTCTAATGTTGTTGACACAGCCATACATGCTGTAAACTGGTGGCAGGACAATCATGATGAGATGATCGATAGCGTATTGCTTCTACAGCCTACAAGCCCTTTGACAACAATAGAGGATATTGAAAAGGCGTTAGCGCATTATATTCAGCAGCAAGCCAAATGCCTGATCTCTGTCTGCAAAGCAAAGAGAGGGCAATTAAGTACTGTCTACCGTGAGAAAGGTGAATACCTGGAGCAGGTCTTTGCTGACGGCGGCCAATTTGCGGGGGAATTCTATTGGCGTAATGGGGGGATATATATTACGCGATGTGATCTGCTTTTTGGAAAAAGAGTCTTTATCGATGAAAGCCCAATGTTTTATGAAATGCCAAAATCCCGATCGATTAATGTTGATACACACGAGGACCTGGAACTCGTGAGGAAGATGTTGTGCCCATAGGGATTCTTAGACCCTGTAATTTTAACGATAGCTAAAAGGCTTCCGTTTGGATGATGTCAAGGAGGTTTATTGTGAAAAATTCAACAGCTCCAGACTTAAACTATCTTATCGATTCTGTGACAACCATATCGTGTCCCATTTGTGGTTGTGAAGAACATCAAAAAGTATATCGAGGGCCTGCCTTTAGAGGAAATCTGGAATTAACCTGTGTTATTTGTACTTATTGTACACATTTATATCTAAATCCTCGCCCCTCGCTGGAGGCCTATTCAGAGTTTTACAGTAAGGATGATTATGGAAGGCTTGCAAGTGTCGGCAAGAAAAAATATTCAAGATCCAGCATGCATGAAGAGAACTACTTTCAAGAAAGGACTGGCCAAGGAACAAGGCTTTATAATGAGTACCTGAAAGACATTTTGACCGAAAATGATATTGTATTTGACTTTGGTGCAGGGGATGGTGCCTGGCTGTTCGGATTACGTGAGTCGAGCGGATGCGAAATAAACGGCAATGAACCAGGATTGTTGCATGTGGAATTTATCAAAAAGAGGATGGGGCTAGAAATTTTTTATGGGTCTACAGAAGATTTAGGGGATCAGATTGCCGATAAATACAAGGGAAAGGCTAAACTAGCGATTGTTTCGGGCTCACTGCAACACATGATTAATCCTATGAAATGTCTTTCTATTGCACGCTCGATCCTTACTGAAGATGGTTATTTATATATCTGCAACTGGAATCTTTTTGACAGGATGTCCCTTGAATCTGAAAATGCCATACTGCTCAGAGAGTGTATTTCGATAGATCACCCACATTATTTCCACAAGAATTCCTATATGTTCATGGTTAAGAAAGCTGGGTTCGAGGTTTTGAATTTCAAACCTGTTTCTACGATCAGAACAAAAGTAAGGCATATGGAAATCTTTGCTCGCAAAGTACCGCTGCCAGAAAAAGTGCTTCCGGAACTCAAAACCGATGAAATATTATCGAAAATAGATAAGATGGAGTCTGATGTTAGGCGATATCGCACCTTTTCTGTGGTTTATCATTTACGCTTCATCAAAAGGAAAATAGGTGAATTAGTAAGAATAATAAGCACAGTTATGATATAGAAAGAGGGAATTATGAAACACGAGAAAGATATGACAAATGAAGTTGGAGATGGTATAGTTGCAGAAAACGCCAATTGGTCATTCAAAGGGAAAGTAGTTGATACCTTTAGTGAGCATGTGAAACGTTCTGTGCCTCTATATGATGTTGGACATGACGTCGTATGCAAGTTAAGTGATTATTTCATCAATGACAATTCAATATGCTATGAAATCGGCACTTCGGTTGGCGACTTGCTAGGTAAGTTGGTGCAACATAATCAACACAAGAGGAACGTCAAATGGATTGGCATCGATATTGAAAAAGATATGATTAAGAAGGCACGGAAAAATTTATCCGGAACCAAAAACGTGTCTTTGGAAGTTGCCGATGTTGTTTTTTATGAATTCGAAAAATCTGACCTGATCGTTTCTTATTATACCATTCAGTTTGTTCCACCAAAATTTAGGCAAGAGGTCATAAACAAAATATACGAAGCTTTGAATTGGGGAGGCGCATTTCTTCTGTTTGAAAAGGTCAGAGGCCCAGATGCGAGATTTCAAGATATTGTGACAACTCTTTATAATGATTACAAACTTGAACAGCATTATACACCAGAAGAAATAGTAACTAAGGTAAGGAGTTTGAAAGGCATATTGGAACCATTTTCAACTGGAGGCAACATGGATTTACTGAAAAGGGCTGGTTTCGTGGACATAATGACAATTATGAAATATATATGTTTTGAAGGGTTTTTTGCAATAAAATAGTGATAAGAAATAAGCTGAAATGGTATAAGTGGCGGATTTACAAGTAAATCTAATGAATTCAGCAGAAAGAAGAGGAAAGAGTATGCTGCTATAGAATACTATCCTCAATTCCCAACTTCTTGGTTTTGACAAGTGTGAACACCTCAATTGCAGGCAGGATATGCATAGGGTATAGATATTCTAAGATATTCAGATTGGAACCGCAATACCGCACAAACACATTGAGCAGATACTGGAAGAGAACAAACGAAAAACCGGTCAAAATCCTTGGTTGTGTGATGAAGGATATGGACAGGCCTTTGTAATGTGGGGATATGAATAATGATGAAAATATTGGCAATTATTCCCGCCAGAGGTGGATCAAAGCATCTGCCAGGAAAAAATATTAAGCTATTGAATGGTAAACCATTAATATACTACCCGATAAAACTTGCGATTCAGGCAGAGCAGAAAGGTCTGATTATAGGCCATATTGTCATCAACGGATGATGAGAAAATAGCCTCTGTTGCAAAAGAAGCAGGAGGAATTGTCTCATTTTTAAGGCCAAATGAACTGTCTAGCGATGATTCTAATGTTGTTGACACAGCCATACATGCTGTAAACTGGTGGCAGGACAATCATGATGAGATGATCGATAGCGTATTGATTCTACAGCCTACAAGCCCTTTGACTACAATAGAGGATATTGAAAAGGCGTTAGCGCATTATATTCAGCAAGCAAGCCAAATGCCTGATCTCTGTCTGCAAAGCAAAGAGAGGGCAATTAAGTACTGTCTACCGTGAGAAAGGTGAATACCTGGAGCAGGTCTTTGCTCACGGCGACCAATTTGCGGGGGAATTCTATTGGCGTAATGGGGGGATATATATTACGCGATGTGATCTGCTGTTTGGTAATAGAGTCTTTGTCGAAGAAAGTCCAATGTTTTATGAGATACCGAGATTACGTTCGGTTGCCATTGACAATATTTTTGATTGGATCATTGCGGAGTGTTTCATGAAAAACAGTGAAAGTAGTCAATTTTTGTTATATCAAAAGGCGAGAATAATAAAGTAAATTCACTCACCATTATTTTTGTTATGGCGGAAAAAATGTTTGTAAAAGAAGAAATTGAAAAAAGGATTGAAGAGTTAGGCGCGATTCAGCCATGGAACCATAGCATAGAGCTGCCTTACGGCATAAATACCACTGCCCAAAACCAGGTTTCTCATGGCAAGAATCTGATTAAATGGTCCCGCATAGAGAAACATATTGATCAATTCAATATAAAGGATAAGCGAATCCTCGACATTGGGTGCAACGAAGGGTTTTTTAGCTTAAAAATGGCAGAGCATGGCGCGCAAGAAGTGGTAGGTATCGATGCTGATCGCTTTAGGATAGAGAAGGCTCAATTTATATCTAATGTCTTGCAAATTTCCAACATCCACTATGAAGTTGTAGATATATTCGATAAAAACATAGAAAAGTTCGGGCATTTTGATTTTGCTCTTTGCATGGGTTTTTTACATCGAGTTCCTTATCCATATCAGGCGATGCAGCAATTAGCTAAGGTGTGCGATACGATTCTGTTTGAATGGAAATGTCTCAAAGAAGGTAGTTTCGATTTGCCTATAGCAAAGTTTTGCGGAGGTAAGAGTAAAGATTCAAACAAATATAGCGGCTTGTACTGGCTTCCGTCTATTCAATGCGTGGTAGACATTCTGGAAACTTTAGGTTTTACACACAATCTTATAATTGATGACTCGGCATGGCGTAGGGCAATAATCTTGTCTTCACGTGTTGACAATCCCTTATTTTGCAATAAAAATATAATCAAGACTAGCAAACCTGTGATATTAAAAAGAATAACAAAAAGTTATTTAGCAGGCATCCGCAGGATATTAAAAGATAAAAGTATAAAATGGATGTAGAAATCAAAACATGTTAAAAAAGTATTTTCCAGCCTATCATGCAATCAGTAAATTGTATCTTTATCTGAATAAGCACAATCAAATATATGAAGTTCCAGTAGAAATATGTACCAATATGCTTGCATTTTCTTTTGGGCCTAAAGGTTGGCATTATTTTGTAGAAGTTTTAAAAGAATATGACAAGAATCCGGCGATTAATTACAGAGATACCACACTCTACAGGTTTTATAAAGCATACCAGCATGAGGACCTCTTTAGCCTGATGTGCGGGCCGGACGAGACGGGCAAGAATGTAAAGTTCAGACCTCCCTTAGGAATATATCCATGGGGAAGTTTTAAGGCAAAATCGCAATATAATGGTGGTATAGTAAAAAATTACTTTACCAGCCATTTATGCGGTCCTTCAGAAAACTTTATTATAGAACAAAACTTCAATAATTTGTTGGAGTTGTATAATATACTCAAAACAGAAGGTTATCAGCCATGGGGGCATCATAACAGTTTTATTGGAGGGACATTCTTAATTAAAAAAAATGGTGAAAAAAGATTTGTCGTCGTGGATGGCAGCCACAGATTGGCAGTTTTAAATCATCTTGGAGTCAAGAAAGTCCTTGTGAGGTTACTGCCGCAAGCGTTTAAGGTTATTAGAGAAAGTGAAGTTTCAGATTGGTATTATGTCAAAAATGGAAAATGCAGCGAGCAAGACGCCTTATATTATTTTGATCTGTTTTTCAAATCGGATGGCAACGAAAGAGTATCTGCTTTGGGATTATGAAATAAAATGAAAGGCATAGGCCTCTTCCATAAGAATCACTATTGGCTTTGTTGCAATGTAGCGAATAATAAATATTTTATATAACCACAAGATTAAAAGAGCGCATTTATCAATACCTGAAGAGTAAGTAGAACTTGAATATCTCCAAACAGCTATTTCATAACACTATTGCAGGGTGGTTAGAGATGGCCGTCCTTATTATTTCAGCGTTGGTCATCACTCCGCTTCTCATTACCCAACTGGGCAAGGAGGGATATGGTGTGTGGATGCTGGTTGGTCAGGTAATAGCTTATCTGGCTATATTGGACCTGGGCGTGGGCAGCAGTGTTGGGAGGTTTGTGGCTAAGTACAACGCCGGAAAAGACTACACAAGTCTTTCCCGTATTGTTAGTTCTGCAATATTTCTGTTTCTTGTTTCGTCAATCTTAATAATGTTTGCAACCTTGATTCTCTGGCCCAATTTTTCAAAGCTTTTCAATTTAAGTACGGAGTATTTTAACACGGGCAGATGGCTTGTTTTAATAACAGGACTTGGTGTAGCTTCGGCTTTTCCCTTGAAGATCGGCCAGGGGATACTGGAAGGCATCCATTGTTTCCACCTGATATATCTATTCAGGGCCTCGGGGGCGTTTTTCAAGTTACTGTTGATCGGCTTTCTCTTTGGGCTCTTGAGGCATAACAGCTTGCTTTTGCTCGCCGCGATTACTGTCGTAGTAACCGTATTGCCCAATTTGCTTATGTGCGGAACGGCGTATCGTAAGTTCTCGAATGTATCGTTGGGATTAACCCACGTGAAACTTTCGAGCCTTAAAGAAATATGGTCATTAAGCTTAACTGCACTACTGGGAACGCTTGCTACCTTGTTGTTCAACCAGGGACAAGTCCTTAGTGTTGGAAGAATAATAGGCCCTGAGACAGTTACATTGTATGCCATACCCATAATGCTGCTCACCTATGGCAGCATGATCACATCTTATATTGTGGCGGCTTTCAAGCCTATGGCCAGTCACATGCAGGCTTTGAACAAAAAGCAAAGCTTACGAGAATTAGGCATCGGGGGCGTTAAGGTTTCTCTGACGATCTGTCTGTTCATTGCTGTCGCTGCGATAGCGTTTGGCCATCCTTTTTTTCGGATATGGTTATCTTCAAAGGCCTTGTCCGTCCAAGATCTCACTGTGTTGTCCAACGTTCTGACTATAATGGTGATTGGTTTCGCCATTGGGGTGCCTCAAAGTGTTACTGCCAAAATACTCTCAGGGACGGACAGACAGTGGTTCGTTGCACTCACATCTTTAGTGGCAAGTTTGATCGGTTTGTGCGTCGGGTTTGTGCTCATGTTGAAAACATCTTTGGGGCTTTACGGTATGGCCACTGGATGGGCGACCGTTTTTTTTGTCAAAGGAGTTTTAGTTCTTCCGGTGACTGCCTGCCGGCATTTGGGAATAGAACCTTACTCTTATATTCGGAAAGCATATCTGCCGCCGTTAGTGGTCGCGGCCATATTAGCAGTAGCGGCATATTCTATCAGACATGTTTTTGACGCGATATCAATTGTGTCATTAACATTATCCATTATTTCCTGCCTTGTTGTTTACGCAATTGCGGTTTACTTCATTTGTCTGGACGACAACCAAAAGAAAATTGTCCACAACACAGTTGCGAAAATTAGAACATCACTGCTTAGAAATTAAAACATGAGTGATTGTCGTAACTAACCAGGAGATGATGAGTTGAATTGCCAGGGAGACAGAGCGTTGTAATCAGGGCTACAGAAGGATTAACAATGGATGACTCAAAAAAAACTATTGTTCTTGTAAATGTAATTAACACAGATGATGAAGGAAAGCTAAGAATACCGGTAGGCTTAATATATCTTGGAAGTGCATTACAAAAACATGGTTACAGGGTGAAATTACTTCAGCCCTTACAAAAAGAAGAAGAAATTCGGCAGGCCGAACAAAGAATCTTAGAGGAAAACCCGCTGTTTGTGGGCTTCTCTGTTTTCATGGGGCCCGGCAGTGTAGCAAGCCTGGACATGTCGGAAAGAATAAAAGATGCCCTCGATACCAAGATAGTGTGGGGCGGTAAATTTGCTACCTCTATTTATGATCAGGTGATTCAAGAGGATAGTATTGATGTTGTCTGTCTGGGCGAAGGCGAAGAGACTATTGTTGAACTTGCGAAAGCTTTTGAAAGCAGCCAGGATCTAAGCCGGGTAAAAGGAATAAGCTACAAAAATAATGGTCAAGTGGTTAATACCAGCCGCAGGGAGATGATCGAGGACCTGGACAGCCTATGTTATGATTTTACGCTCATAGAGGATTGGGACAGGTATATTACAGAATTGGACGGCAGGACCGTGTTGCTTGATGTGATCGAGTCTCAGCGAGGATGTCCGTTCCGTTGTAGGTTTTGTTATCAGAGCAGGAAAGAATATCAAAAGAACGGCAAAAAAATAGTAAGGTCCCATTCAGTCGATTGGGTAATTGAAAAGGCAAAACAACTAAAGGAAATGACCGATGCCGAATACATATCATTTTGTGATGATGAGTTCTGGATCAAACGAGAAAGATCATTTGAGATAATAGAAAAGCTATACGCCATTGGTATCAAGTTTTACAAATTGCGGATGCGCTTCAGCAGCTTGAAAAATGAAGAAATGATCAAACGGTTGATTAAAAATGAGATATATACCGTGAATTTCGGGCTGGAATCCGGCGTAAGCAGGATCCTGCAACTGATGGACAAACGGCAGACAAAAGAGCTGATAATCGATAAGATACGACTTTTGGCAAAATATCCGCAGATAAATTGTGGCGCGCCTGTTATCATCGGTAGTCCGACTGAAACAAAACAGGAAGCCCTTGAAAGTGTAAAGTTCGCACTAAGGCTGTGCAGAGAGAATCCGAATTTTACTTTTGGTATTAACCTTTATAAGCCGCTGCCCGGCACAGATTTCTTTAAAATGACTGTTGATCTTGGCTTTGATCCTCCAAAGGACGTTAGAGGGTGGGTGAATGTAGAGCACAAACTCGCGTACAAGCTTGCCAATAATTGGCTTTCATGGTTTAACAAACGCGAAGAGCAAAACTATGTAAGAGTCTTTGACTATCTACGGTTTTTCTATTATGCAAGGAAAAGCAGCAATGGAAATGTACAAAAACGAGGATTTGGTCTAAAACGTCTTGTAAAAAAGTTTATCGGTTTTGTGGCTTACAAAAGAATTTATTATTGGTTCTTCCTGTTCCCTGTTGATGCGTATCTTTCGAACGTTTATCGACGATCAAAGTATTTTCACAATAAGTTGAAAAGACGACAAGTTTATGATCCTTGATCCTAAAACTGAAGTAGCAAACATCTTGACCTGGCTTGAAAGTCTACGTGTGCCGGGCAAGAATCACTGCTACAGGTTCACAGGGAATTCGGAGGACGTAATTTTTTGTAGTTGCTTTGCTTTGTTTATTCTGGATCTCTTCAAGGAAACGGATAAATTCACCGCCCAGCAGAAACAGAGTTGGATCGACTATATTCAGAGCTTTCAAAATCGGCAGACAGGTTATTTTGAGCCTGCCAATTACTACCTCAAAGACAAAGAACGCAACAGCTATCAACTGACATGCTTTTGTTTGAGTGCTTTGGGAATACTCAATGCGGCACCGCTGTATCCGCTGTTGTTTATCGAACAGTGGAAGACACCAGAGCACATAAAAAAATTTCTGATTGAAAGAGGCTGTGACAAAGGTCTGCCAGGCTCGGGCAATAAGGCTATGTTTCAGGCTGTCTTCCTGACATATGAGTATGAAAGAACCGGGGACACGCAACTGTTGAAAAAGATCGACGCATGGTTTGAGTTCCACGATCAGCATCAAAACCGCAACGGCTTTTGGGGTAAAGATCTGCGGTCGCATTATCTTTACGGCATGCAAAATGCCTTTCACCAGCTGGAGATATATTTCTACTGGAAACGAAAAGTACCGAATCTCAAAAAAATAATAGATATCACCCTGAACTGTCAGGATGTTGCCGGCTTTTTTGCTCCTACTCCCGGCGGCGAGGCCTGCTACGATTACGACGCGATACATATCCTTACTACAGCTTACAATATGATCGATTATAACAGATCCCGGATAAAAGTCTCCCTGGCCAAAGCGGCAAAAGCGATTGCCGGCAACCAGAACCCGGACGGCGGCTTCTGTCAATCAAAGGCCAAAATGGAAAATACCTTGGACTTTATGAAGCAAATCCCCTTCTGTTTGTATAGTCGCCTCCCTTATCTCTGGTACTTCAGGAGCAAGACCAATATAGGCGTTTTACTGAAAAAGAGGTATCGGATTCATACCGGTTGGACAAAGGACTCCAGAACCTGGCATGAAAGTAATCTTTGGGATACATGGTTCAGAAGCCTGGCTTTAGCTCAGATAAGCTGTATTCTAAATGACAAAGTTTCCACAGATTTCAACTTCCACAAAACGATCGGACTCGGACATTTCATTGGCCAAAAAACTCATATATCTTTCTACGTCAATAATACCTTCGACACAGGCAAATAGTATCCACGTAATGAAGATGTGTGACGCCCTTAGTTGCAATGGGTATGATGTTACACTTTTAGCTGGTAGTCTTGACAGTGATCGTGATTTAGACATTTTCTCACACTATGGTGTTAAGAATAATTTTGAGGTTATCAGAAAAAGAACCGCTCATTTCAAGGGCTCGACGCTTTGGCTTTCACTGCGGCATCTTCCATCGCTGAGAAAAAAGGCAACTAACTGCCCGAACGCGACCTTTTACGGTAGGGATGTTATAGGGCTTTCTTTTCTGGCAAAACAAAACATACCGGTTATTTATGAAACACACGAGCTGCCTATGAAATTCGTGCGAAAAAAGGCAGAGAAGATCCTTGTCGAAAGCGGAAATCTTGAAAAGATAGTTTTCATTTCTAATGAGCTTAAACAAGCATACGTCGCAAGGTATGGCGGTGTGCTTCTGGGTAGCAAAATGATTATCGCACCAGATGCAGCAGATGAACATCCTGATTTTACTGAAAGCTTTGCTCTAAATGGCCAAGCTGATTTCAATTGCTGTTATGTCGGAGGACTTTACCAGGGAAGAGGTGTTTCACTTATACTTGCCGTGGCTAAAAAACTGCCCGATGTTGGTTTTCATCTCTTTGGCGGCAAGGCTTTTGATGTAAATAATTTCAATGAACAGAGCCCAGCCAATGTTCATTTTTATGAATATGTAGCTCCAAGCCAGATATATAAGGTCAGAAACGCAGCTGATGTGCTTTTGATGCCATATCAGAAAAAAGTATCTGTTGCCTGTAGCACATCAGACACATCCAGATGGATGTCTCCAATGAAACTTTTCGAATATATGGCCGCTAAAAAGCCTATAGTCAGCTCCAACCACAAGGTCTTGCGGGAAGTACTTAAGCATTGCCACAATGCTCTACTATGTGAGCCTGACAATGTGTCCCAGTGGGCCGATGCGATTACGCTGTTAAGAAATGATAATGTTCTTTATGAAAATATCGGTACTAACGCGTATAACGACTTTATCAATAAATACACCTGGGACAAAAGAGTGAAATGTATCTTATGTGATCAGCTGAGTTAACAAGTATATGCTTTCGAGGAATTCTTCGTTGTGGAAAATATTTTTATCGACATTAACTGCCCTGTGTGTGGCGGGACGAGATTTAAAACGGTCTGGAGAGCAACGCCACGGCAGTTTCTGAATGACTTTCGAAAAAGCTATTACAATATCGATGCTCTTGGTATAGACTATGATACCAAGTTCTATCTAAAAAAATGCAAAAGTTGTTCACTCGTTTTTGTGAATCCCCAATTTCGAAGCGATATCTACGATGTCGTGTATAATGAGGCAAAGGCTGAACAACACGATAAGAAACAATGGCAACATCAGGAGGATGACCTCAAGCATCTATATAACACCCATCATAAGTGGCATGCGGCAAAATCGCTCATGAAATGTATTTCATATTTTCACAAAAGATTTGAGAAAGCAAAGAATTATGGCCAAAAACGGATAAGCCTTCTTGACTATGGCTGTGGAAATGGTCATATACTTGATCTATGTGGAATTTTTGAGATCGAAGCTGTCGGTGTTGATATAGACCGACTCAGAATCCAGTTTTGTAAGAGTAAAGGTCTAAATGTCTGCCATCCTGACCAGCTCGGCAAAGAAAAAAAATTTGACATTGTTATTTCAACATCAGTTGTAGAGCATGTCCATGATCTTAATCACTATTTTGCAGATATAAGCAGCAGGCTCAAAAACGGGGGGCTACTTCACATTACCGGCCTTAGCCCGACCGTCATAAAAAGAGAAAGCAAGAAAGAACAGTATCGTTTGGTGATGCCATTTGAGCACATAAATTACTTTACCCCAAGGTCACTTGATATCCTTGCAAAAAAATACAGTTTGAAAAGGATTAAGATTACCAAGCTATTCCAGCCGATAAGTTCACCCTGTGATTATGTTAAACCTTTCCTGAAACACTTTGTCTTTGCTGGTTTCAATCCCGCCGGAACATTTCAGGCAGATTTGGTAAAGGAATAATGCACAGTATTACGAATATAAAAAGGAATTTGATCATATATGCAGGCAAATGAATTAACGAAACACGATGTTCTTACAGAACAGGAGATGGCCAATTTTGCCTTTAATCCGAGGATATTAAAGCAGCTTGAACGTTGCCGCAAAAAGTTGAATTTGGAAAAAGACCGGATGAACATTCTCGACTGGGGCTGCGGCAGGGGTAGGGCTGTTGTCTGGCTGAGAGAACAGGGCTATAAGGCCTTTGGAGTTGACATTGACCCTGAGCCTGTCGAGAATTGTCGAAATCTATTGTCTTCACGAGGCGTTAATCCTGACTGTCTGATTTATTTGATTCAGAATAATACAGCCAAAGAGTTTTCAGACGAACACTTTCATTTTATTTTTTCGTATGGCGTTTTTGAACACATTAAGGACCTGGATCAGGTTGCCGCTGAATTCAAAAGGATAATGGCTCCCGAAGCGATTGGTGCCCATTTCTTTCCTGCACACAAACATCTCGTCGAAACCCATCTTCGTATGCCCTTCCTGCACTGGCTGCCGAAAAACGGTCTTCGAATGATCTGTATCAAAAGTACATTAATGCTTGGCAAAGGCCCAAAGTGGAAAGAACTTGAAGGCTTGAGCATAGAAGACCAAGCCAAGACCTATTACAACTATAGCGTAAATAAAACCTTTTACAGAAGCCCTGCTCTTTTGCGGGAAGTGTTCAGCAAAGTCGGCCTGAATATCGAATTCATACATCTTGATGACTATGGCGTGAACGATTACCCGGTTTTGAAAGCATTAGTAAAGATTAAACCATTGCGTCCAATTCTAAATTGGGCCATGAGGAACTTCGGACGAGTAGGATTGCTGATAACTAATGGTTAGGTTTCTGACTAAAAAAACACCGTCGATTAATACCATAGTTGTACTGCATGTAGTTTTCTCGATTGGATTCATGCTGATGTGGACTTTCTTGAAAAGAGGAGGGGATTTCAGTGTAATGTTCTGCCCGAACGAAAAGGGGTTTGTTGCCGGAAACGTGTCTCGATTAGGCTGGACAGCATTAGTAACCGGTGTATTGTTTAAATATCTCCATTTCAATCATTTGGCATTCTATCTTTTCAATACATTCTTAAGCACGATAAGCGTTGTTATTTTCCATAGCCTTGCGCGTACCTGCTTAGACAAGAAATTATCTCTTTACGCTACTGCAATTTTTGCTTTTAATCCTGCGGTGTTTTACTACAACAATTTTGTCCTTAAAGAAACCATTTTGATGCTGATAATTGTTTCTGTAATGTACTTATTTCTTAAGGCACTGAAAACAAATTTGCTGCGGTACAAGATAATGCTATTACTTCTTTTGCCTTTGCTTCTTACAAGAGAGCCGTTCTGTTTCATGTTTCTTTTGCTATTCGCTTTTCTGCCGAAACAGAAGATGAAAATAATGATATTGCTGCCGGCTGTCGTATTACTCTTTAGCGTAATATGCTATGCTAATTGCCAGGATTGGAATTTCATTAGTATATATCTCCATTCTCATCTGGGTAACTATGGTGCGACAAAGATCATCCTTCGACACATATATGGCAAACCAACTGTTATTACATATGCCGAGCTTCTGACAACACCGGTTTTGTTCGCAAAATATATTCTGTTAAGTGTTTATTACTTTTTCAAGCCTGGCTTAAACGACGGCATAAAACTTAACTGTGTTCTGATTCCTTATGATTTATTCTTCTATTTCATACTCATAGCCAGCTTCAAGTTCAGAAAGCTTCTATGCCAGCGCGACAAGATTGCATATTCATATATTGGCATCATCTTCCTGCTTGTTAGCCTCGTATTTCTCATCTATGATCCGCTTGAAAGATACCGTGATAGCATCACTCCTCTTTTAACAATGCTTCTGGTGTTAAACTTCAAAGGCTGGCAGAATATGAATTGTTTACAAAACGCTTCAGGTTTTATCGAGATTACAGCGAATTTAATTGCTCCAACTGATCAGAAAAATCGAATTACTTCACAGAGTAGCTGAAATGTCAACCAATAATAAGATCAACATTACCTATCTTGTAAGCAGACTTCGCAGACAGGGCCCGATTTTTCAGCTTTACAACATCATCAAGCATCTTGATACAAGCCGATTCCATCCCCGGATCATCACCCTTTCCCCTGAAACCGAAGATTCACTAATGGATGACTTCAAAAACTTGGGGCTCGATTGTACGAGCCTTTCTCTGTCTCGAAAAACAGATATGATCTTGGGGCCCGGAAAATTAAAGAGCATCTTTGAAAAATCACTCCCAGATCTGATTCATGTTTCGGGCCTGAGATCAACCATAATTTGTGCATACCATCTCAGGTCTATTCCTGCTGTTGTCACTTGCCGCCAGACATTTGACTCGATGCATTACAAACTGAATGGCGATCCATGGTTGATGAGCAGGATAAAAACAAGTTTTTTTTCTTCAGCATGCAAAAAAGTTGATTGCATCGTTGCCGTTTCATGGGCGGTCAAGGATTCAGCGAAGCCTGAATTAGCCAGCCGAATTCGAGTTATCCATAATGGTGTGAATCAGGATGTCTATAAGCCATCTGATCCTAAAACCAAAGCCCATATGCGAGAAAAGCTTGGCCTGCCACAAAACAAATTGATTTTCCTAAGCACAGGGTTTCTTTCCGAAAGAAAGGACCCAATAACTGTTATAAAAGGCTTCCTGAAAAACCAAAAAAGCCACTCATCAGAGTTGATCCTGCTTGGAGACGGCTCTTTAAGCCAAAAGTGTTCTGCGATGGCTCATCGGGCAAACAATATTAGAGTTGTCGGCTTTGTCAATAATGTCAGTAACTATCTGGCTTCCAGTGACGTGTTTGTCTCTGGTTCACTGTTTGAAGGATGCCCTAATTCAGTGATTGAAGCCTTGGCTTGCGGGCTTGGGGTAATACTTTCAGACATTGAGCCGCACAGAGAGATTCTTGCTTTTGATGATAAGGCAGGCGTTACATTTAAGGTCGGAGACGCTGATTCACTGGCAGAGGCAATCTCGCAAATAGATCAGCACAAGTGTTCCGTTCAGTCTCAAGCCGCTTTGAGGATCGTGAACGATCATTTGAACGCCAGGCGTATGTCTCTAAAATATCAACAGATATATATAGAACTTTTCAATAAGCATTTCGGGGAGCGTAATTCTTAGCCGATGATCAGTATAATCATACCTACATACGAAGCGTCGAAGCATCTTGGATTGCTTCTGGAGTCAATTTCATCTCAGACGGTCAAAGATTTTGAGTTGATTGTCATAGATTCTTCCTCAAGCGACAGCACCCTGGATATCGCCAAATCTTATAATGCTAAGATTACGGTTATTGATCAATCGGAATTTGATCATGGCCGAACCAGAACTCTTGCTGCGGAACAAGCTAAAGGCGAAATCCTGGTTTATTTTACGCAGGATGCGAAGCCCCGTGATCGGATTGCTATTGAGAAACTTATCAAGCCTATCGAAGAAGATGATCAGGTTGCCGCAGCTTACGGCAGACAGCTACCAGTCCCTGATTCTTCTGTTTTTGCTCAACACTTGCGGCTGTTTAATTATCCGGACAAATCCCAGATGCGGCAGTTGTCCGATTGTGATAAATTAGGCATCAAGACTGCGTTTCTATCCAATTCCTTTGCCGCTTACCGAAGATCTGATTTGGCTGCAATCGGGTATTTTAAGGACGGATTAATCTTTGGCGAGGACACCTACGCTACGGCGAAGATGCTCTTAAAAGGCAAAAAGATAGCCTATGCTGCTGACGCCAAAGTATTTCATTCACACAATTATACTATTTGTCAAGATTTCAGACGATATTTTGATATGGGTGTATTTCATAGAAGCGAAGACTGGCTTTTAAAGGAATTTGGTAAAGCCGAAGGGCAGGGCATTAAATACATCAAATCAGAGATTACTTTCCTGGTGAAGCGAAAGAGGTTTGATTTGTTTCCGGAATTCGTACTGAGGATTCTTGCAAAGTATCTGGGCTACAAGTTGGGCGGTCAATATATTTATTTTCCCAGATGTATTAACAAAAAATTCAGCATAAATCAGCAATGGTGGAATAAGGTAACGGTCCTCAGTCAACATCTTGTGTCGGATCATTAGATAGTGAGGTGTATAATACTCCCCAAAAACTGGTCGCATGATTAAGGTGGATTTGTCGTCTGAGACGATAAGGTATTCAGGAGACAGATTTATGAAGAACAAAAGGCGTAATCACAGTGCTCATTTTTTATCCAACAACTATAGGACATAAGTTGGTATTTATA
>Ga0209427_10002096_pt1 | contig 23349 bp, 15 predicted proteins | sample DeeMarSWOR136_30_FD_187465 | JGI IMG/M metagenome (GOLD analysis project Ga0209427, IMG submission 187465) | Marine sediment microbial communities from White Oak River estuary, North Carolina - WOR-1-36_30 (SPAdes) (version 2) | ecosystem: Environmental > Aquatic > Marine > Intertidal zone >...
CATTCTCTTCTTGGTTCTCAAGTGTTTGAGGTATCCTTCACCAATTTCCTGCTTGTGGCTCTTCGCATATTGCCCAGTTACCGAAAAGCACCATAGCCGTCGTACTGGCGGAGTAAGTCAACTACTTCTATGTGCTTGTTGTGAAATGCCCAATAGAGAGGTGTGTGACCCGAATTATCCTTAGCATTCACATTAGCATGGTTAGCAATCAGAAACTCAACAATATCTTTACGGCCTGCGGAAGCAGCACCATGCAAAGCAGTTCTACCATATATATCCACTGCGTTTGCATCAGCTCCATTAGCGAGAAGAGACTCAACTACTTTCTCGTCGCCGTACGCTGCAGCCCTATAGAGAGGACTGCCAGCATACTTATCTCTGGCATCCACGTCAGCGCCACTGGCAATGAGAAAATCTATCACTTCCTTATGACCTTTTTCCACTGCCCAAAATAGAGGAGTCCACTGGCGAACCGGATCTTTAGCTTTGACCAATTCCGGATCATTGGCTAAAAGAGACTTCATCTTCCCAAGATCGCCTTGCGTCGCTGCGTCGAAGACTTCAACTCCCAAATTCCCTCCATGTCTGAGGAATAACTCAGCTATTTGTGTGTGATTCTTGACAATCGCGTGATACATAGGCGCATAACCATCCCTGTCTTTGATATTTGCCAATTTTGGATTTTGTTTCAAAAGAGATTTGACAAGATCGAGATTATTTTCCTGCACTGCAAATATGATCTCGGGAGTCCATGTTTTTTGGACGTTGATTTTTGCACCAGCTGCCCTTAGAAGCTCCGCTACTTCATTGGTCTTAGCAAGATCCAGGGGAGTAACTCGATCACATCCCGAGACTCTAGTAGCTATGGCATTAACATTTGCTCCACAATTAATTAGAAGCTGAACAAGTTCTTTATGCCCTTCCATAGCAGCCATGTGAAGAGGAGTCAATTCATCTGAAGATGCCCGAGCCTCTATTTCAGCGCCATTTGCAATTAGAATCTCCGCTGTTTGTTTGCGGCCTTTCTCCGCTGCCATGTGAAGAGGTGTACGTCTGTATTTATCTTCGGCATCTACATGAGCCCTGTTAGAGATCAATACCTCTGTCACCTTTTCTTGGCCTTCCTTAGCTGCATAATGTAGAGCCGTATAGCCCATGAAATTCTCGCTATTCACCTCGGCTCCATTTACGATGAGGTTTTGGGCTATTTCATGGTAGCCAGCCACAGCCGCGATACTAAGAGGGCGTTCTCCTTCTGTGACTCCTACCAGGTTGGGGCGTTTGATATTAACATCAGCTCCTTTGGAAATCAGAAACCTGACTATCTTTATGTTTCCACTTTCAACTGCGAGATGCAAAGGAGAGTCTGTACGGCCCCATCCAGCGTTGACATCTGCTCCAGCAGCGATCAAAAGGGCAACAAGGTCTTCATGCTCACTTTGAACAGCCAAATGTAAAGGAACGTAGTTAAACATGTAACCATTCGTAGATTCAATTTCTGCACCTTGAGCAATAAGGAACTCAGCTATATCTTTTTGACCATTGAGAGCTGCAAGGTGCAAGAGAGTGTTTTCTTGCCGATCGCAAGCAGCACATAGCAATTCTGGTTTGCTAGCCAATATAGCCTTGACTTTTGCAAGATCCCCTTGCTGAACTGCCTTGAGAATATCATTCACAGCTTCGCTTTGTCTGCGTATCACCTCTGCTATTTCTTTATGGCCATATTTCTCCGCGCAGCTTAAAGCTTTGTTTTCAGATCCTGCATATACATTCGCAGCGTTGGTAATTAGAAAATCAACGATGTCCTTGCGGCCGGTAATGACCGCCCATATCAATGGATCTCCAAACGTATTTTCTCCATTGACATTCGCACCTTCAGCGATGAGAAGCTCGGCCCTTTCCTTGTCACCCCTTCTTACAGCCCATTCTAAGGCAAAACAAGGATCCGCACGACGTATTTCTGCAATTTTCCGAGCAATCTTACGTATGCTTAGCGGGAACTTCGATAATGTGTCACTGTTCTCGAATCTATTAACTACATGAAAATAAGATTTAAAGCCATGAAGTGTTTCTTCTCGACTCACCTGAGGAAGATGAAAAAGTTGGTGCAACAATCTTTGAGCAATCTCAGTCTCTCGCCAGCGATGAGAGCCTTCACCGGGCTCATCACTGAACCAGATCTTGAGCCTTCCATTGCTTAGGCCAGCTGCTATGGTTTTGCCATCTGGACTAAGAGCTAATGAGCAAATTTCTGGGTAGTATTGAACTGTGTCTTCACGTCCGAGTCTTATCACGTCCGCAGGAACTGTTTGGCCTGTAGCAGGATCTGTGCGGGATCTTATATATCTTTTAAGAGTATAATCACCTTGGCAAGGCGTCTTGACCTCAATGACTTTCTGTTCAGTGATAGGATTCCATATGATAAGAGTGTGTTTCATTCCCGAGAAAAGCCTTGTTCCGTCTGTGTTAAATGTCAAAGGAATAACCGTACTTTTTGGGCCGACTAGAGTTGACACAAGCTCACCATTTTGGGATTTCCATACTTTCACAATTCCGTCAGAACTGGCTGAAGCCATATAGCTACCATCTAATGCTATAGCTACATTCTTGACCTCAACTCTATGGTTTAAACAAAGAACTTCATTTCCCGTTTCAGAGTTCCAGACTCTAAGTGCTTTATCGGCACCACCAGAAATGATTCTGTCACCCTGTGAATTGAAGCAAACGGAAAAAACGGCACCTTTGTGCCCTATTAGTTTAAGTGGTTCTTCATTACTCTCTATGTTCCACACCCTGATTATACCGTCTTCGCTACTGGACATAATCAGACGTTTGCTAACGTTAATTCCAATTCCGGTAATACTTCTTCTCGGTGCGAGAGTCCGTACGAGCTTTTTATCCCGGACATTCCAAATTTGTATAATACCTTTAGAGCCACCAAAGACAATAATATCGCCATCCGTTGCTACACTGGTGATTTCACCAATGTAACCACCCAGATTTAAGACCTCCTGACCATTCCCAGCATCCCAGACTCTCACCATGTCATCACTATGGCCTGATATGATATGTTTCCCATCCTTACTGAAGGCAACAGAATTGACAGGTCTTACCTTTTCCGCACTTGGAGACCGTTTCTCCTCATGTCCCTGGAGAATGAAAGTTGGAGGGATTGATTCGATATCCCACAACCTAATTGTATTATCGTCGCCACTAGTGACTAAAACCTCACCGTTTGGACTGAAATCCAAGCACCCGTAAACTTCGTGTTCGCCGAAGGGGCTGGAAGATGTATTCCAAGGAATTATCTGCACTGGTAAATAATGGTGTTTAGAGCTTACTTGTAGTGATAAAAGCTCCTCGACAACATCTATTCGCCAAATCTTTATGCAACCATCAATGCTGCTCGACGCAATATACTCGCCATCTGATCTGAAATCTACACAAAGGACAGGAGCGTTGTGGCCTTCGAATGTTCTGACTTTACCTTCTTCTATATCCCACAACCTCACCGTTTTATCTAAACTACCTGAGGCAAAATGCTTGCCGTCCGGACTAAATGCTATGGAGAAGGTCATAGCCTGGTGTCCACTGAACGCTCGGATTTCAGATCCTTCTTTTAGATCCCAGAGTGTGATTACTCCTTCACGACTGCCTACGGCAATGCAACTACCATCCAGATTAAAGGCTACACTAGCAGAATCAGGATATCCATTGAACATATTTGAACCCACTTTTACATCCCACACCTTGGTAGGTCCGGTTGCAGACGCTGCCGCAATGTACTTCCCATCTGGGCTAAAAGCAACAGATACTACCCATCGACCCCCACAGTGGAATGTCTTGATTCGACGCTCATTTTCAATATCCCATACGATGATGTTCTCGCCACTACCAAAGGCAATAGATTTTCCATCGGGACTAAAGGCCAACGAATATACTCTCTCGCAATAGTTGTAAATCGTTTGAATAATTGTCTTTTGTTCTACATCCCAAACCTTGACTCTTGCATCCAGACCACATGAGGCAATACACTTTCCATCCGGACTAAAGGCTACAGAAGTGATGTAATCATCGTGCCCTTGGAGTACTCCCACTTCACGGTCTCTTTGTAAGGTAAGCCAATTAAGATGGCCCCATTCCCAGTTTCGCAAGTTTTCGGGGCATTTATCCAGAAGCTCACAGGCTCGCTCCATTCTGTTATTGCGCAATTCCTCATTAGCCCGAACAACATTAGTAAGATAAAGCTGCCTTTCGGTATCCTTCTTGGATTTTTCAGAACGGAAATACAAAACAGTACTTATGATGAGGCCAATCAACATAGCCATAGCTACTGCGGAAACAGCCGCGACAAGCCCGCGGCGTTTCCGCATGAATTTCCTAGCCCGATAGGCTACTGACTCCGGCCCAGCAATCAGTGGATCTCCCTCCAGATAATTCTGGACATCATCCGCAACCTCAGAAGCCGTCTTATACCTTCGGTCCGGTTCCTTCCGCATCGCCTTCAGTGGAATCCACTCAAGCTCTTTATGCAAGCGTCTTGTCAAGGCCACCACACTGATCCGACGCTTTTCTGCTACCTCTTCGGCATCATTCCCAAGACTGGATATTCGCGTGCTTGGACGTTGTGGATCTTCTTCACGTATTATCTGTCGAAGCTCATCAAAGGCCGCCTGACGGAGTATTTTTGGTGCAAAGGGTAACATGCCTGTTAGTAGTTCATAGAGCAGGACACCCAGAGAGTAAATATCACTACGAGTATCGATATCCTGACCGGTTAACGCTGCCTGTTCGGGGCTCATGTATTCCGGTGTTCCAATGAACTGATCCTGTTCAGTGAACAATGTTCTATCGGTCAGGGGCTGGCTGATCGCTTTAGCGACGCCGAAATCGATGACCTTGGGCACAGGTTTATCATCTTTTACCGACACCAGGACATTGGATGGCTTGATATCCCTGTGGATAATTCCTTTCTGATGAGCGTGTTGCACGGCCCTGCAAACCTGCTCGAACAATTCGAGCCGTTCTTCGATGCTAAGCCTCTGCTCGTCGCAAAATTTTGTAATGGGCGCTCCCTTAACGTACTCCATCACGAAATAGGGATATCCCGCTTCGGTTGTCCCGCCCTCATAGATATGGGCAATATTCGGATGGTCCAGCCACGCCAGAGCTTGGCGCTCTTGTTCAAAGCGGCCGATCACCTTTTGGGTGTCCATACCTGGCTTTATAACCTTCAAGGCTACTTGCCGTTGGATTGGCTCTTTCTGCTCGGCTAAATATACGACACCAAAACCGCCTTTGCCTAGGATACTCTTGAGCTTGTAGGCGCCGATTTGCGAACCCAACAGGCGTTCTGAACTATCATTTAGTTCACCCGCCCCAGGCAGACTGAGGGTTGGAAAGGATGCCTTTTTTCTCCTTTCAGGCTCGACACCATTTTTTTCTTCGTTCCCGCTCATCTGAGATACCCTCTACTTATCAAGTATTAAAATATCACTTCAGCTTGACTTTACAACATTCAAAAGCCTCCGCAAAGAGACCCCGAAGATTCTCGGGAATCCATTCCTCTTTTGATAACTGGTCGAAAGATTGCTGTAAGTCCTCATAGGAGTGCTTAGTCATCTTAATATTGTGGTTTACTAAAGCGTGAGCAATTGCTGCATAATAGATCGTATTGGCAGTATGGTGTTCTACTTCGGATTTGGCTTTCTTGGCTTTCGTCGATAGTCTTCTACCATGATCCTTCATCATTCTGATGATGGCAATATCGGTCTTAGGATCCTGTAGGAGTTTGCCGATTGGCTCACCCGCCAAGGCTGCGATTGTTTGTCCAAGGCGTTTGAGCTTGGTTGATGGCGTCTGTTCCGGTGAGTAGTAGAGTGGAAGGGTCTCGCTGAGTCTATCGCTCAACAGATCGGCCTTTTGCTGCTCCATATCGTCGGAGGTCTCACACTTTTCCATACCAATATTTAGAAGCTTAACGACCTTCTCAATGCTAGCGCCAAAGGTTGTCGGTTCCTTCTTCATCTACGTCAACTTTCATACATTCACTTGGTTTGCATTATTGGCTGTCGTCGACCTTTGACATAAAGCCACGAACTGCACCAATAGCCAGTTCTCACCATATGATACGCACATTTCCTTTTCATGCTGCACCACCTTTGGAGAGAATTTCAATAAGGGCACGAATTTCATCTTCAACTTCTTCGTCTGACTGCACGAACTGCCGCATATGATTACAGAGGGCTTTGCGAAACCGTTTCTTCACCGTTTGTTTCATATTTGAAGCTTTCTTCTTACTCTCGATTCCGTATTGCTCACAGAGCTCAGTCAAAGAAGGAACTTCAGCATTTTCGAGAATTGGAGCTACAAGCGTGGCCCGGAGCACCTCCCAGTGGGTGGTTTTGCCGTTATTGCGATACGCCTCCCTTATCTTGGCCAGCACCCGGTCCAGTAAATCCGTGGCCCACGCATAGTGAAACGCCATTTCCGGCGTCCAATTTGATTCAGCCACCGGCAAATCGGATATTCCAACACCCTCCAATTGCACCAAGCCCTGCTCGGGAAGGCGTTTTTTAGCTGTTTCCTTGCGGTATATGCTGGTTACATAACGGTCAAGAGCGGTTAAAAGAAAGGTCCGAAACCGGCCTTTCTTTGGATCAGCCTGCTGGATCAACTCGCGCCCAAGGACAATTTCGGTGAAGAAGCCTTGAGTGCGGTCCTCGGCGTCTTCGTTGCTATATCCCTTCCGCCTTAAGTAACAATAGACCGGTTTCCAGTATCTGCCCAACAGGTTATTGACACTTATCTGACGCCGCTTCTGGTCACGTGTCTTGGCCCTTTGAATCTGGGACCAGCGCGTCGTTTCAAACGAACCTTCCGCCCCCCCCATAGTCGTGTCTTGGCCGTGTCTTGACATTTTCGTTAAGATCAATACGACAACACACCTTCTGTTGTTCTTGACGACCAATGCCAAAAGGGTCAGGTAAGCACATTGGCCGGAACCAGATATTGTGAAATCCTGAAGAAGCCCTGCAAAGATGAGCGATTCAGCAGTCAGGCAAGGACAAACTCAGAGAGCTGGTTCGAACCACTTTTGGGTGTTGGCTTCCGGAGAATATGTCGGGAAAGATGTCTCCAAGGGCTGTGGATCAAGTCCTGCAACCTTCAACCACTTCGCCGGAAAACGGTTCGAAGCGATGCTCTGGCTGCAAGGGCATAACGGGAAAAAAATCTCAGGTAGCAAGCGCAGCCCGGACAAACAATTTGCGTATCGAATTATGAATTAATGTTTCGATTAGGCCAGTCAGGGCGAATCGGGCAACGTAAATGCTTGGCCAAGTGAAAAAAGGTAACTGAAAAACTTAGTTTGTTAGGAGAAACACGATGCTATCCAAAGAAAAGTACAAATCGAATTTTTGTAAAAGGGCAACGAAAGTAGCGAATATGTTTAGGGTTAATTTCATGCTGTTTACCTCGGCTTTGTTGGCCCTCGTTGGCACGGCAGGTTGGGCAAATTCGTCGCCCGATCGAATCTTCCTATTGGATGGAAGCGTTTTGAATGGCAAACCCATCAACAGCGCTGATAATGAAATCACTGTTGTACCTGGCAAGGCGATCGCTGGCGTTCTGAAGATCCGTGTAGAAAATGACCATGATCCCGGTGCGGTCGTGCCGGTCATATACACACCCTCCTGGGGAGACCATTCTTCCAGTTGGGTCTCGATCGAGAGATGGGCACCTACCGGAACCAGCTACTACGATGCCTCGGTTTCACTGACAGCTCCCAGTGAAGGAACCCACTATATTACATTCGGTTCTCAGGGGCAGACAAATGGGTGTTACATAGCGTCGCTGACCAGCTGGTCCTTAAGATTTAACAGTTGGAATGATGGCATGGATCTGGCAGACATGAATGAAGGTGATCTTGGAGATTGCATGACAACCGGCTTTGCACCACTTTCAGTTTTGGAAAAAGGCGGAGTTTATGGTGATTGTGGAACGGGCTGTACTTATGTGAAAGTCAAGGTAACAACTGAAAACAAAGAAACCTGCGGTTCGTTGCATGCTCCTTGGGGCGCCGGATCACTTTACGCAAAACCTGGGGCTACCAAGTTCAGAATCGCCACAAAGAATCTAAGAATTCCCGAGGAACTGAAGAGCTGTACGGTGAATCTGAAGAAAATCTATGCAGCGATCAAGGCATATGAAAGGGACAAAGGGGAATTACCTCATTGGCTTTCTGATCTGGTTCCTGATTACCTGAGCAAAGAAACCCTGATATGCCCGATTCATCCTGATCGAACCAGAGCGCCTTATTACCCCGACTGCCGGCTTCCATGCAGCTACAGCTATGAGTTTTCCCCAACACGAATCAACAAAAGCTGGGTATGCCGTGACTGGAAAAAGCACCAATTGAAACAGTTCGGTGATGTCGTACCTATTATCCGCTGTATCAACCATGGTTATGACCGGGTTCTTAATGTATCGATGGATGGCCAGATCTACTGGAGCCCTCTGGCTTGGGAAAATATGTTTACGCCGAAGCAACCCATTACTCGCCCTATCCCTGATCCGACGGCTTCACTCGTCGGCAAGCCTGCCCCGGACTTTACACTGCGAGACTTGAATGGCAAATCGATCAGTTTAGCCGACTTCAAAGGAAAGTTTGTTTTACTTGACTTCTGGGCGACGTGGTGCGGTCCCTGCCGGAGGGCGATACCGCATTTAGAGAGACTTCACAAAAGGTACAAGGATCAAGGTTTAGTCGTGATTGGGATAAACCATGAAAGAAACCATACTATGGTGAAAAACTTCGCCAAGGCGCACCTATCGTACATCGTTCTCCTGGATGCAGATAAGCAATTTAAGGAATACGGTATTCGCGGTATTCCCGCGGCGTTCTACATCGATAGAGAAGGAAAGGTGCGCTATCACGATGTCGGTTTCGGTCCCGGAAGAGAGCAGGAGATGGAACAGAAGGTACAGGAGTTGCTCGCGAGCAAACATGAAGCAGTAGAGGAATCCGGGCGGGCTTCGCATCGGAGACCTGCGCAAGTTCTGGCCGACTTTAAAGTGCCCGCCCAAACCTCACGTCATAAACAAGTATCCGGCACCAAAGTCATCAGAGGCACTTGGACATGGGATATCGATTCAAACAGCGATGGGATGAGAGAATCAGCTGATCTCTGGTGGGAACATGTGAATGACCACGAGCGACATCTTGTACCTCAAAATGGGGCAGAAATGGCAGTGGTAAAAGATAAGGCCTTTGAAGATCTGAGCATCGGCGACATCGCTAAAATGGAGCTGGTCGCCAGCCGTATATCCGCATCAGATAGCAGGCCCAATATTGATGTGGGTACAGTTGTGGCTGTTCGTACGACAGACGGGAACTTTGCAAAATTACAAGTGACCGGCTTCGACCCACTCAATAGCGGCCGTCACAATATCGCTAAATACGATATGAGATTGCGTTATGTGCTCTACAAGTCTGGGACTTCCGGTATCGCTTCACCTGAGTCGCAACAGGACTCTCTGGAAGTTGTATCCATAATTCCCAGGTGTCCGGCGGTTCTACCCTTAGGCCAGGCATTGGTCGTGAGGATTCGTTATCACCTCACTTCTGCAAATCAGGCTCGCATCTGGGCCCGCCCCTATACGAAAGGCATGCGCACTTCAGCGTATCGGGCGCACCCATCACCTTTCTATCCTGCCGGAAGGCGTATGGTGGAAGGCTGGTTTTGCTTTGATCAGCCAACAAAGGTTGATGAGGTTCGTGTGGAGATGGTGCCGGCGGACTCCAGAGAACCCATTGCTACTGCATCACTGAAACTGGACGCAGAATGGAAGTGAAGGCAGCACTCAATAATAACACCGATCAATGTCAGCGATTATGCACAATTTCACAGGAGATGACAAAAATGGGAACAAAGGATTTTTGTGGGCCGGACTATTTGACAATTTATGAATCTGAGCTTCGTATCGCAGCGGGAATATCTGCCCTGTGGGGAGAACGGGAAATTGAAGCGGGCGGGGCAATGTTCGGGCTGTGGACGCACGGAGCACGACCAGTGGTCCTATTAGTGACTGGTCCGGGTCGACAGGCAACTCATGAACCCGCATATTTTGAACAGGATGTCGGATTTATTCACAAGATAAACGGGATCATGACAGGAAGATACGGCATTCAATTGCTCGGGTTTGATCACTGCCATCACTTTCTCGGTCTGCCGCACCCCAGCAGTAGTGATGTGTCCCAGGTTCAGAGTATCACCGGTAAAAACAATTTTACGCGGTGGTGCGAAATCATCACGACCTGCGAAGGTGGCGATGATATCTTACAACGAAACGCTTATGGCACATCCAAGGGATTAAGTCCCACAGATTCTATACATATTAGAGCCCATGCATATCTGTACACGAATCCTCAGCGAGGAGCGAAGACTGAAGTTCCTATCCGTGTGTTATCCGGTATAAGCCCTTACAGGCTAAGAATACTTGCCGATGGGATCCTGGATCCGGCTGATATTGGCGAGTACGCCTGCGGTTTTTCAAAGGAACGGATCATCTATGACTCCTTTGATTTTGAAACAGAACCATCTATTGAAGCGAATGAGGTATTACAGGCGTTAGCAGCGCAGTGCCAAAAACTGCCCCGGCCGGTGCAAGACAGTATCAGATTTGAGATCGAAGACGATTCTATCACTGTGACATTGCCGCTACCGGGCAACGGTACTGCACATATCAGCTGCAGTGACCAACTTCCCTTTTCGATTCAAAAAGTATGCATCAAAAATGAAGTTCATAAGAAAAACATCGACGTGACAGCAGCTATTCTTGCAGGCCACCCGGATATCACGCTTGATGGGATCTATGGGATACTGGCGCGAAGAAGAGGGAAGGAAGTGCGTCACTATCTTTCCTGGCGGAGGGGATGTGCCTGTTTTGACGTTTCAACAAATTGCCAACGTGACACGGCAGAGAGCCTATCAGAACCGCCTAACCAAAGGAGAACCAAAAATGTGGGACCAAAAACAAGGTGAGCGTTTTGCGTTCGAAGAAGCACTTGTGAAAATGTATTTTCCTGGTTTCCGCCTCCGTTATGACCACAATCGAAACCCCTACTTTGCAGGCTGGATAGGGACAAAGGGACGCCGAAACTATTATAAGCTTCGGCTTGAACTGTCGGAGTGTTTCCCTGACAGCAAACCCGGCTTGTTCGTGGAGAGTCCCCAGAAACTTCCGATGTATGACGGTGCTGAGACTATAAATTCTCTCGGTCTCAGTCATGCATACCATGTCTATGGAACCGGAGATAATGGTTTTGTGAAAATATGTCACACAAATGACTGGGATCCGAGTTGCACCTGTGTCATGGCATTGCTGCGTGGCGCATTGTGGACAGAAGGCTACGAGCACCATTTGCGTACCGGTGAGACTATACATCAATATCTAAGAGAACTTGAAAAGCAACTCAGCGAGTGAGACGTCGTGAAAACATGAAAGGAAAGAGTCATGGGCCAAGAACAGGATTACGTCAGCCGAATAAGGGAAGCCAAGGCCAGAGCCAACAAAGCGGCGCAGAGGCTTTGCTGGATTCCTGAAGAAAAAAGGATCAGGCCGGTGAGCTATTGTGATCCGGACCGACCGGGATTGGAGATTGAAAAACCAGATCTGGGGCACGCTGCACGGGTTGGCCAGGACAATACGGTCGTCACAATTTTTGCGGACACATTAAAAGAGTGTGGCATGGAAGGCAGCTTCGATCTGCCTTTTCATTGTTGGGACAACGGTCAAGCCTATACGCAAGTCAAGTCAGGGGAGAAGGCTAGGTACTCCGTTCCTGGCATCCTGTACATCGCCAAGGGCGAAGGAATTGTGGATATTTCGAAGATCTGTGCAGAAGAAGTGCATGTGTGTGTAGTCGCCAGACGGCAGCAGAAATCAACTGACCCCAATGCGAATGGCTCACATGCGACAGGCGAATGGGAAACGACGGGATTTGTCAGAGAGGACGGGCGCTGGCAGGAAGCGTCGGTTAAGGTCATACCGTTGCAAGAGCATTTGTTTAGTCGTTCTGAAGGGATTTTCGACACCGATATCCTGTCCGATGCATGTGTGTTAGGTGCCGGCATGGGATCGGTTGGTTCCTTCCTAATGGAGCTGCTGGCAATGTCAGGGATTATGAGGTTCGTACTCTTCGACCATGACAGGGTCGAAGCTGGAAATATCTGTCGCCAAAACGTCCGGATGTCTGACATCGGAAGATACAAAACAAAAGTGACCGCCGAGAAGATTCGCAGTAAAAATCCCTATGCCCAGGTGGAAGCACATGACCTCGAAATTACAGGACAGAAAAAGGAGTTTCTCAGGGAACATGTCAGAAAAAGTGACATTGTGATCGGTTCATTGGACAAACGCGAGCCGAGGATCATTCTCAACAGGTTGTGTGTAGAGGAGGGTAAGCCTCTGATATTGATGGGGGCTTTCCATCGGGCGTTTGGCGTTCAGGTGCTCTTCATGCGAAGACCTGGAATTGATCCATGCTACGCATGTTACTTGATGTCCCTGCCACCCGAAGCCAAGAATCGACATAGTCCAGACCTTGATCAAGAGGAGTTGATCGCCTATGCCGACCGTCCTGTCCCAACTCCTGAGCCGGGTCTGGCGGTAGATATTGCGCCTATGATCGTGATGACAGCTCGTTTGTGCATCAACCATCTGCTCAGAAACAAGCCGACAACATTACGGTCGCTCGATGAAGACCTGATCGCCCCCTGGTACATGTATTTGAATAGGCGAGAAGGCCCCTACGAAGGATTGAAACCTCTGGGCTTCAATGTAGGCGATGGCATGCATATCCTCTCATGGTTTGGCATTGAACTGAAGCGTAATCCTGCCTGTCCCGTTTGTGGAGACTACGTAGGGGAAATGTCAAGAGCCCACGGCATTTCAATATCACCCGAGGATGTAAAGAAACATGTACAAAGAAAAGCTGAAAAACAAAATGTATGACAATGGTCACCGACGAATGTATCGCATCGTGGTATTGCCAGATCCGGCTGACCCATTGTATCAGGCTGCTGCTGGGGGGAGCGTGGTCAAAGCGATCTCCAGGGGTTTTGCCCACTCGTTGAGAACGATTGTTCAAATGCCACTCGGAAGTTGCTCTGCCGAGATCCTCTTTATGTACAAGCCTGTGGGAAAGGACAGAAACAGCCAGGAGAGGCTGGAATTTTACGTGCAGTTGCACGCATGTGATTCGGTGACGGTCACCAATCTCGACAGACTGCTAAGTGGGAGTCTGATCAGTCGTTTTTATGATTTTGGAATTGTTGAACGAACACCTAATCCCAAACGATTAGGCGCCCGTTGTGAAATCGTCCGGAGAATAGACTATCTGAAGCCCCTTTACTCCTGCGAACTCAATCCAAAGATTCCTGAAAGCTACTTTACAATCAGTCCGTTCAAACCGAATGAGGACAATGACTACCTGATACTGGATCGGGTTTTGGATCGTATTGATGAACTAGTGACGGTTGGTATCAGGATTGAGCCTGCCGATGTCTCTGAGCTATTACATGTTCATACGGCCCATATGGCACGCTTAGAAGACATCAATCGGCGTTGCTGGGAAGGGTATGATGACGATTCAGGGGGTATCCATTTTACAGGCTCCGATGAGCATCCCTACATGCGGTCACACAATCGGGTGACTCCCCTGAATTACAAAGATCCCCTTGCCGGTGATATACTCCATTTGGCACGTCAGATTCACAAAACACTGCCGAAACCTCATTTGGCTTTCCGTATTGAAGTAAACGCGGAAACAGAACCTGTAGCACTCCTTGTCGCCTCGACTGTAGCCGAAGCAGGATTTAAGGAAGGCAGCTATCGCATCATTCGTGGAGATAGAAAGGATACACCCTCTGAGAAGACTTGTCGGCGGAAGGCGGACAATCCTGCTTGTACCTCATTGCCGCGCATCGATGATGACATTGAATCACGAGAATACAAAAAGTTGAGAGAGCTTGATCGAGTAGCCACGGTCGATGAGCTGCGGGGGATATTCACATTGCCGATTGCCTCATCGCCTCCGCTTTGTTGCCGCAAGAATACAGACCCGCCGCGGGTGGACGAAAAGGACCTCATCCTCCTTGGACACAAAGAGCAGAGCCTTACAGGCAATGACCGTCCCATTCCTTTAGGGATACATGTGGACGTGCTCCGGAAGCATCTCGCCACGTTTGGGCTCCCTGGCGGAGGCAAAACAACGAGCAATATGAATATTCTCTATCAGCTGCATGCCCGGGGCATCCCATTTATGGTCATTGAGTGTGCAAAAAGGGAATACCGTGCGATGAAGATGCTAAAAGACCACGAGCAAACGAATGTCCGAAGCCTTGCGAGGGAACTGCATGTGTTCACTCCTGGCATCGAGCATGTTTCACCCTTTCGGCTAAATCCTTTTGAAATATCGCGGGGAATCACGACCGGTGAGCATATAGAGAAGATCAAATCGGATATCAAAGGCTCGATTCCAGTTTCCGTCGGCTCCCTGCCGGCCCTGCTGGCCGAAGCCATTGAGAAGGTTTATGAAGACTATCCTGACCGTACCACGCCGCCTGTAATGACTGATCTTATAGACAAGATTAGGACGGTTCTGGCGGCGAAGGGCTATTCCGGCGAAACACGTTCAGATATGCAAACGGCGATCGAAGTCCGGCTGGGAAGCCTGGCCCGGGGAGTGATGGGCAAGATATTTCAAAGCCGTCACGGCCTCAGTATCGAGTATTTGATGACGGTACCCTCGATCATTGAGCTGGACGGTCTGCAACAGGAGCAGGCGTGTTTATTGGTGTTGTCCATCCTGAGCCAGATCTGTGAATATCTCAGGGCCAGTCCACCTCCGGCAAAAGGCATCGTCTTCGTCATCATGATCGAAGAGGCTCATGTCATATTCGGTTCGGGTAACAATAGCCCTGCTTCGGAAGACGTCGTGGATACGGGGTCGGTTCTTAGTGACATTATTTCGAAGATGCTGGTGACCTTCCGGGCTCTTCGCGTCGCCATCATTTTGAGTAGCCAGCACCCCACCAAATTGGACTCCGCGGCATCTCAAAGCGTGGCCTCCAAACAGACCTTCCAGGAGGTCTATGGCCCGGACCGCGAGGAATTGGGTCGAAGCATGAATTTCAGACCTTTGGAAATGGAGCATATCGCTCGGCTAACCCCCGGCCGGTCGTACTTCTTCACAGAGGGTTATTTTGAGCCGCAGCTCATGCGGACACCGAATCTTGGCAAGGAACTCCCTTTGTTTCCGCCACCAAGCGACCAAAAACTACTAAAGGAAATTCGCGGGGAACGATGGTTCCAGGAAGCAAGAACGAAGCGGATCAGTGACGGATTGGACCAGTTGAAAGAGCACCTGGATGTATTTGACGAGGAACGAAAGGCCATGAGCAATCAGGTCATAAAACTGTTGGAAGCCTACCAAGTCTTACTCGGTCAAGAAGGCGGACAAATCCGGAAGCGGCGTCTCGCTGCGATGGAATGCAATCTCAGGGCATTGAGGGGAAGGCTTATAGCGTCTTTCAATAGGCTTCATGAGGGACCGTATCGGAGGTTTTCGCATCTACTAAGTGACCTGGACGGTCAGGAGCGCGATTTAAGGGCGTTTGGAGAAAGTCTGGACGGACGATACCAAACGGTCGTCAAATCAGGCACGCGAAACCTGGTGGCACTCATCGACAAATTAACGAAAAACTCTATGAAACTCAGATGCAAGGAGACGAATCATGCGAAACAAAAGTGATACACCAACGCGCGGGGAAGTAAGCGAAAGAGTGGAAAAAAGCAAAGAGCAAATGGACGAAAAAGTCAACGATCTGGATCTCATTGCCACCGACGCCGAAACGGTGAGAGGTACGCTCGAGTCGCTCGACCTGAATGGGACATCTGAAGGCAGTGATGCGGTAGAAAGTGCCATCGAAGAAGCTGAAAATGTAACCGTTGAAAAGTTTGACGAGGAAGATGAGGCGCTTCAAGAGGTACAAAGTGACATGGAGGATTTCGAAGGCGAGTTGCAGGAGCGAACCGATTCTTCGGAATCCGACTCTGAGCAGGTATCCGAAGCGATCGGTCAAATCACGACGGAAGAGACCAAGGGCGAACTTGAGCAGGCGAAGTCGGAAATAGATGATGACATAGAGTTCCTGAAGGAACAAAACGAAACGGCACGAGAAGCCAGAGAGGAAAACACGCAATTACAGCAGGAGCACAGAAGCCGTGTCCAAGGCGGGAAGAGGTAGAGGGCAATGACATCCAAGGAAATGACAAATGCAGAACCCCGGCTCAGACCCTTACCTATAGACCTGCCTTGGAAAAAGGCACTACAAAATCAACTAGCGAGCATCTCGAAAGAAATCGAGGGTCTTGAGAGGGCCACTTCGGGCTTGCCGTACGTTAACGAAGAGGGGGAGTCCGAATGTCCCTTTGCAGAAAAGCTCTGGGCCCAGAAGGAAGAGCTGGAGAAGGAAGTATCGGGGAAATTGGGTGTTCTGTCAAATCATCTAATGCAACTTGATGCAAAGAGGCTAAGTTGTATAAAGAAAATGGGCAAAATACAAGAGGACTATAAGAAATTGAATATCAAGGAAACCTCAGATCACTATGCGGAGGCCGTGCTGAGATTAACGGACGATTGTCATTTGTTCGAAGAGATGAAGGATGCGGTCGGCGCCGTCTTGGTCAGAGCCCAAGCGGCTTTAAAAATGTCAAAGAAGCGAAAGTTCCCCGGCAGGAAACCCCAGCAATTTTCGTTTCCAATAGGCCCCTCGGGCCCGTCACCCGCCCACTCACCGTCACCGGGTTCCTCTTCTAAGCCGGGAGGATTGGGCAACGAAGTGACGGGCCTAGTGTCTTTAGGGCCGTTAGGACAAACGGAAAGGAATCGATGATTTAAGGAACCACTGGGTCACAGCGTGACTATTTGGACAACAAGAGAGCCTTAGAGACACAAGGCCTCAGGCTCGTTTGGAAAAGCCCAGCTGACAACAGATGAAGGCTATGTACGCAATTCAAGGAGATAAGACAGATGATAATAGATGTTAGCAAAGAGCTCGTGAATCCTCCTCGCTTTAAACCGGGAAGCCATTCCCAAAAAGATGAAACTAGTCGCAACGAATCCCAGAGGATGGAGGTGCAAAGGAAATGCGCAGACGTATCTGGGCTCGCAAATCGACTCGAAGAGATCCTCCCCAGGCTGCATCAGCTGGATGAAAAGAGCGTTATTGCGCCTAAAATGGAAGATGATTATGCGATGAAGGAAGAAACCGAAAAAGAGCTTGCTCGTGGGATCGAAGAGCTGAACGAGTACCTGCCGCGTCTTGAAAAGGAGGTTCAGCAGTGCAGAGAGAATCTGCAGCGGATCGAGAGTGATGCTGCAAAATTGAATCGTCCGGAACCCCTGGAGAAATATCTTATAGCTCAAGCGGAGACCAAAGAACAACTGTTTGCGGCCACCGGTGCGAGAAATGAGACGGTCGCTGTTCTAGCCAGGGCCGAGGCCGTCCTGCATATCTCACAGAAGAAGAAGTTTCCAGGCAGGAAACCTCAAAGGCAATCTCCGGTTCCAGGCGCAGAGCCGGATGACACGCCCAAACCTTCACCGTCAACGGATACAAAAACTGGCCCGAAGAAGCTGGATGATGAAACGGCCGGCTTGATAGATTTGGGGCCGTTAGAGGGAAATCTAAAGTGATCGAGACAAATACAATGAACACGTTGCCGTTTCGAGTAGAGACTATTCTGTTGGGTGTAGGAGGTCGCCAGCCCGGCGTACATGTATACAACGCACTGTCAGATCGCACAGGGACGATACTGGCCTTGGATGAAGGCCATAGTGTGTACGCGATGGATGTTTCTCCTGATGGCAAAACTATTGCTGCTGGCACCAAAACAGGAGATCTCTATTGGATTACTCAACAGCGCGATGACGAGGACTTCCTCGTACAGCAATGGATCTACGGCAGACCCGTGGTATCCATATCTTTTGTAGGGGCATCGACGATTGCGGTTGCAGACACGGCGGGGCGCTGTTTCGTCTGGCAACCCGAAGAAGAGACTCACCTCCACGAGCTTTCCACTGGCAAGAGGCTAATCTACAGGTCCTTTCACCTCGATAGCTGTTATCTTGCCGGCTTGAGCCTAAAGGGTGATCTGCTTGTTTGGGACTGGTTGAAAGATGACCTCGTACAGGTCCTAGAGGCGCCCGCTCCCCCGAAGGATTGCCTGGCATTGCTCAAACCGGTCTATTGGCCGGCGGCAGGAGTCTGGACATGGCCGGGTAACAAAGGACTTATTGTCTTTTATCACCCACGGGCCAATGAGGTGAGCTGTGTTTGGTCTGGTGCTGGAGAGGTTTACGCTCTGGTGATATGTGGCGAGCAGCTTCTGACGATCGGAACGGACGGCCGCACAAGACAGTGGCGTCCTGGATCCAGTGAACCGGCAGGTACCTTCGAGGCCCCTCATCGAATCGTCTCAGCCACCTCCTGGCAGGAGAATAACGACGTAACGTTGCTGCTGATCAACGATGAAGGCGAAGCGGGCGTGTATTCATTGAATGATACGGGCCTGGAGTTCATCAAATCCTTGCCGGGCCGGGACTATCGTACCGCCATCGGGCCTGACGCCGAGAAACTGACACGGGCAGCGCAACAGCAAAAGATGATACGCGTGCAAAATTTGAGTGCTCAAATCAATGAAAAAATTATGCGACAACAATATTCTGAACTGGAGGATGACTATAACGATCTTAATGAATTGGGCTATAGGCACGTTGCGTTGGCGCTTCGGGGCCGACAGGCCAGAAGCGAGAATGATTGCGTCACCGAATTGAAAGTCTACAGCGAGCTAACCGACATAATCCCCCACGATCAGCCCGGCTCTGAGAGTGCTCTGGCGCGATATGCCGGATTACTGGAATCTGCCTGGTGTCTGTGCAGGGCCTACACGTTGTACAAGGAATTGGTGGACAGGTATCCGGATAATGAACGCTATGCAGACGCTGTTCGGAGGCTCTCTGTCCGCATCGCGATCACCGAAACAGACAAATACGTTATTGTACCGGGTCTTGCAGTTTCATCGCTGATCGAATCCGCCATTGTGTTGGGAGAGAGTATTACAGGACGCTATCTGCTTGAAGCCAGACGGCCGGTCAGTTGCCGGGCCGTCTTGGACGCTGACGAATTTGTCAAAAAGTATGAAAAACTCTACCACGGAAACGCAACACTACCAAAAGCAGAACAGATGGCTCTTCAATGGCTATCGAGGGACAAGATGGAACAGATAACCACAGTCGTTTTCAGGAATGAGGCTTTGGATCGGTTCGGTCATATTGAACTGGGTATAAAGTTCTTCAGCACGCGGTTGCAGACAGTGCTTGTCCCCGTGATGATGCTTAACGCCGGCGAGAGGACAGATGGGATATCTGTTGAGAAATACAACGGGCGTCTCATCAGAGAGCTGCGGCATAACGAGGACGACCACTTCAAAGGATGGCTGGAGATGGTTGAACAGACTATCAACCACACTGTTTGTCGGCTGATTAATCCCAAAAAGGCAGAACGGATTCGACAGTCAGGAGGGATACGATGTTAAGATACTGCAGGTATTGCCACACCGTTACCGAAATAACTGATAATGAATGCCCTACGAGCCGCAAGGGATCAGCTTCCGATCAAGTCCATTACTATCTCTCCGGACCAAGTCGGGCCGATTCAATGGCTGACCTGAAACCGGGTCAGAAACTGCGTGAGAGATTTACGATCCGGTCACTTCTCGGTAGAGGCAGCTTCGGCGCCGTGTATCTAGTTGAGGATGAGCTCAAAAGGATGGATGTTGCCCTGAAGGTGGTGCCGGTCGAATCTGAATTCGCTGCCCAGCAGTTGAAAAACGAAATCATGCTAAACCATCAGGTTGTTAATTTCAGCCATGTCGTTCGCGTCCATGATATCCATTCTATTCGATATGGCGGGATGGTTCTACTGTTGGCTTCGATGGAGTATGCGGAGGGTGGCTCCTTGCGGAAGTGGCTGGATGACAACACAGATCACATCGACAAACGCCGAACAATAGGTCTGACCTTGTTTAAACAGGCCTGTCATGGTACGCAAGCACTGCACGAAGCCAATATTATCCACGGGGACCTGAAGCCCGAGAACCTCCTGCTTCAGCAGGGAAATCTCAAGGTGTCGGATCTTAGTTTGTCACGTTACATTCATGGCGGCCAGAGCAACAGTGGTTATCAATCGAGCGGTGCACCGTGCACACTCTCTTATGCGGCCCCGGAGCAGATCTTGGCGGCTCACCCAGACGATTTTGACCATCGGGCAGACATTCATGCGCTCGGGGCCATTCTCTTTGAGATGCTCCATTACCGGTGCAGACCTCCTTTCGGAGGGACGCATGAGCAGATTTTTCAGCACCATCTGCACCGTATACCGATACCTGCGCTCGAAGATGTAGAACCTCACGTAGGAAGAGTTGTTGCCAAATGTTTGCAGAAGGATCCTGCGGACAGATTCTCATCGGTTTCGGAACTGCTCGATGCCCTTGAAGACAGGATGAGTGATACAGATGGTCCCGTAGATGATTCCCAAAAGGAAAGTATCGAACAGATTGAGCCGCTATGGCAGCGGGCCTGTGAGGCGGTCGGTGAAAGTGATCTCAGTGCGGCGGACAGGTTATGCGGTCAGATTCTGAGTATATGCCCTGATCACGGTGACGCGATAAGTATGCACGCGGACATTCAAGATAGATATAGGAAGGCGCAAGAATTCAATAGACTCATCAAGACAGGTTTAGGTCATCAGCCCCTGGACCAGCTTATATCGCTGATGAACGAAGCGGTCGCGACCTACCCGGAGCACCCTGATTCGCACTTGGTCCAAGTACAACTCCTGGGAGCAGCCGAAGAATATGAGGACGTTATGCAGAAGGGTATTGAGGCAGTAGGTAACGCTCAACTACGGGTGGCACAAATCAATTTCGAAAGGGCTTGGCAACTAAGCCCCGGATCTCCCCTGCTCAAGCAGCACCTGGATAGCGTGACGACGGCGCTAAGACAGATTGAAACCGCAAGAAACAATATAGATGCCGCCTTGGCCCAGGGAAGAGAGGAGGAGGCAACGTCTCTAGCCTCTGACCTCGATCGTTATATCGAGGAAATCAAGAATATGGTCCGATGATTACAAAAGCTCAGGAGTCGCAGAACATGACAACAGAAACATTATCCTCATCGTCAATCAGCCTACGGGATCGAGTCCATTATGGAAAGTTGACTTTGCTGCAACTGGCCGAACGTATTGTGGATGGGGATACCAAGGCTTTGAAGCACCTGCATGACCATCGTCTCATGCGTCATAAACGATGGAAACATCCCGTTCCTTTGGCGAAGTACATCGCAGGACTGAAGGACAGCAAGATGGCACGGACTTGGTCGGGTCATGACGACTTGGTTTTGGACGAAGCGTACAATTTGACCATTGATAAGGTCTGCAATATCCCGGCATCCGTAGAGAATGCCGGAGAACCAAGCCGACGGGACGTTGATTGTCGCCATTATTTCAAAGCCTTTATTGTGTGCGCAAAAGAACAGCTGGAGGCTAAACCGCCTACTAATGCTATCGAGGCTGAGATTGCCGTAACGGAGACACTGCTGAGACTGATAAGGCGCCACTTTCTTCTTTCCTGTTGGGAGGCCAAACGACGGAGGCAGAAACTGAGAAGGCGATACATGTGGATGGTCAACGGAAAGAAACTATATCTCTGGCTGCCGCTGGAATTGCCGAGTCACCGTTGCAGAGAATGGCTAACGGAGAATATTCCAGATGTCGATCCCCATCGACCTGGGGAGAAGTATCGCGTACAGGCAGTCGTAGACAGGCTTCTGGCAAAAAAAAAGATATTCTACTTCAGTGACCTGAACAAAATAGACGAGGAGCTACCGCCGAGCCCACATAGCATACCGTGGATAATACGAGATGAGATATCAACCCAGGGACTCGCAGAGGCGGTTGCCACTGAAAAAGTGGAGAACATCAAAGAGCAAAGACCAGCCATTCGGCTGTTGGGTCAGGACAAGCTCAAAGAACTGATTCGAACGGTCTTTATCAGTATAGCCTATGCAGATTATGTGGAAAAAGATATCGCTCGGCGCTTCGGATTAAGTTGTGCAACGTTCAGCCGGTTTGCCGGCGCTCATTGGGAGAAATGTCGTGACGACCGTGTTGCGGTGGTTCCACCTGATCTCTGGAAAAATACGGCCGAGGTGCTCAGCGGCCATCCTGATTTCATTATCGCCGCCGAAAAGGCAGGCGTCTGGAAGCAGGTATCCCAAATGTCACAGAACAAGAGCAAGACAAGGAGGATTTGAGATGAGTCAGAATCTATACTTTATCCCGCTCATTACAGGAGCCTTACAGGAACCGGACATCGAAAAAGCTCTAAGGGAAGCCTTCTGCAAAATCAAGCGATTGGGAACTGAAAAGCGCTATGCCGAGGGTCTCAGTAACTTTCGGATTTTCATGGACTCAGCGTATCGCCACCACCAGATGACGGCAATCGATGGCGCCCTTGAGTTAATTGCCCAACTTGCGACAGGCACGTTTGGAGGGAGCCTACAGGAAAAAAGGGCATTTCTTGACTTCATCAGATCACATCCCGATTTGAAGACAAGATACGAAGCCATTCGACGTGTGGAGGAAGATGAAGACTTCACGCGGGGCTTTCCCGTAATCGGAGTTTTGAGTGATAGAGGATACGACGCCACAAAGGAATTTAAGAAGGTCCCTGACTGCGAATCGTTCGAACGAATCTTGCCGGGCAACTACACAGTAAGACTTGTCAATACCGGCTGGATTATTTGGGAGGCAGAGCTGACTGCCCAAAAGCTCATCTGGCCTGAGGCCCACACAGGCGAGAATCTGCCTCTGGCAGCCGGCGAAGGACAGCCCACCGATGAAATAGACCTGCTGAATAATGGGCAAGTGATCCTTCGTACGTACGCAGGCATCGAAAGCGGCCGTATTGAGATTGAACTGGCTAAGTAGGAAGTGTTCTGAAATGATCGAAGTCTCACAGACAATCGGAAGGGTCAAGACGGTGCTTGTGGGTAATAGTCAAAAGGCCGCTATCTCGGCAATCGTGGCGCGTAGAGCGAAACAACAGGCCAAAGGTAGGCGTTTACGTTTTCGGGGCACCGCCAAATTCTCGGGAACCATTAGAACGCAAACAAGAGATACGATACTGCCCATCATAGACCGGATCACGGATACACTGCAT
>Ga0209427_10002097_pt1 | contig 23342 bp, 22 predicted proteins | sample DeeMarSWOR136_30_FD_187465 | JGI IMG/M metagenome (GOLD analysis project Ga0209427, IMG submission 187465) | Marine sediment microbial communities from White Oak River estuary, North Carolina - WOR-1-36_30 (SPAdes) (version 2) | ecosystem: Environmental > Aquatic > Marine > Intertidal zone >...
AACAATAAAAATCATACCTAAATAAATCTTTAGCCTGTACTCAGGATTTTTATTTCATTTCTGTAGCTAATTTTTTAAATTTTTATAATTCTATTTTATATATTTTCCTTTTTATTATATGGAGATTCTTTGATACCTATTGACTGTCTTGCATTCAGTCCACATCCTGATGATGCGGAATTATTTTGTAGCGGTTTACTGCTAAAATTAAAAGCCCAAGGATATCACATAGCTGTCGTGGATTTAACCAGGGGCGAATTAAGCAGCAATGGAGATTTAAAAACCAGAAAGAAGGAAACAGAAGAAGCAACAAAAATATTAAAATTAGATAAAAGGTTTAATTTAAAAATTCCGGATGGAAATATTGAAAATAATGAAAAGAATCGTGTAAATATTATCAAATTAATCAGGCAAATGTGTCCCAAGGTCTGTCTGTTACCGTATTGGGAAGACCGCCATCCTGACCATATCGCAGCAGCTCTGGTGCTCAGGGATGCTATTTTTTATGCAGGTTTAAAAAAGATAAAAACAGGGCAAGAAGCTTATCGGCCACAAGCCATATTGTATTATATGTTACATAAACCATTTATTCCCACATTTGTTGTGGATATCTCTCAAGAAATGGATGCAAAGCTTGACGCGATTAAGGCTTATAAATCACAATTTTTATTGGAAACAAAAAATTCGATCATGACTTATATTAATCGACCAGAATTTTTGGAAACTATTGTAACGCGAGCTAAATTTTATGGTCAACAGATAGGTTGTAAATATGGTGAACCTTATTATTACCATGAGACCATTAAAATTGAAAACATTATGCAATTTTTTGCGTAGATTCTTGACAAAGAATTGAGGAAAGTTAGATGAAGTTTAAATTTTCGGATGAAAAAATCGCTGAAATTGAAAAGGTTTTACGAACGGAGTTTATAAAACGAGGTAATCAGTATCGGGCTATATTGGTTAATGAAGAAAAAAAGCGCAAGTTAACGCTTGAGATATACCTCGATATTCCCATAGGGATGCAAAAAGGAAACCTGATTAGCGTTTTTACAGCAAGTGCCCATGCACAACTTCATTTTTGTACCGGATTTGTTGCCAGTGAAGTACTGGGTGAGGTAACATTTATTGGTGAGCATAATAAACACTTATCTGGAATAATTGTTGAAAAAGATGCTGCTTTTTCTATTTACAGCAATGTTGATTCTGCTTTATTATCCTGTGATTTTACTAAACTTGGTCCGGAAGTAATGCTGTCTGGTATTGCTTTATCACTTACAGAGCATCTTTTAGAAGATAAAAATAGCTCTAAAAAATAAATGTTTGAATACCTTACTCAATATTTAAATTACCTGCGCTTTGAAAGAAATCTATCAGAAAATTCCATCTCTGCTTATAATACCGATCTATATAGATATTTAAGCTATTTAAATGCCCAAGATGTTAATCGTTTGTCTCAGATCAATGAACGGCATATAAGAAAATTATTACAAGTACTCAGTGAAATCGGTCTAATGCCTGCCTCACTGGCAAGAAATCTCTCCTCTATAAAATCGTTTCATAAGTTTTTAATATCTGAAGATTTATTATTGAGTGATCCCTCGGAGCATATCCAGGGTCCTAAAATTAGACGCTATCTTCCCTCTGTGCTCACGTTTGAGGAAATCGAACGGATATTAAACCAGATTGAAATTGATAATTACCTGGGGCTGCGTGACCGGGCCATGATTGAATTGCTCTATGCCAGTGGTTTGAGAATTTCTGAGTTGTTATTACTACCCTCCCGTGAAATATATTTTAGCGAAGGTTTTATACGAATTCTTGGTAAGGGTTCTAAAGAACGGTTGGTACCCACCTCTGAACGTGCGCTAAAATGGATAAAAAAGTATATAGATATCGGGCGACCTGTACTGGATAAGTATGGAAAGTCTGAGGGAATATTATTCTTAAGTATAAGAGGGAGGTCTATGAGTCGAATGGGATTTTGGAAGATTGTACAACAGTATGTATTAAAAAGTGGTATACGAAAAGAAGTACATCCCCACACTTTTCGACATTCATTCGCGACTCATCTTCTGGAAGGTGGTGCTGACTTACGGGCAGTACAGGAGATGTTAGGCCATGCTGATATTTCTACAACACAAATTTACACCCATTTAGATCGATCATACCTGAAACAGGTGTATCAACAATATCATCCTAGAGCCTGATCCTTATTGAAATAACTCGCTAAATTTGTTAATTTTATCACAAATCTCATTGATATTATAATGAAAACAATGGCGTTAGAATAATCGATCAGATTAAAACGTAACTTCTCATTATTATTGCACCTTTATGGCATTGGATTTTAAAGAAATTGTTACTTATAGCGAAGAATTATTTAATGACCTGATACGCATAAGAAGGCATCTTCATAAAAATCCAGAGCTGGGCCGCAAGGAATTCAAAACATCAGCATTTTTACAGGGTGAACTCAAGTGGGCCGGAATCCTTGATTTTCAAATGGTTGGTGAAACCGGTTTTTGTGCCGATATTATCGTCGATGAAAAAAAATCATGGATTGCCATGCGCGGAGATATTGATGCATTACCGATTCCTGACAAGAAAAAGGTAGCGTATCGCTCTCAGGTTTCTAACATGTGCCATGCCTGCGGTCATGATTTTCACGCTGCAGTTACCCTGGGTGTTGCAAAAACACTGCAACACTTCAAGCATTATCTTAAGGGTAATGTTAGATTTATCTTTCAGCATGCAGAAGAATTAACACCAGGCGGGGCAATCGATTTTGTAAATGCAGGAAAATTAAAAAATATTGACGTGATCTTTGGTTTACATGCTGATCCTACTATCGAGGTCGGCAAGCTAAGACTTGTACCCGGCTGGATTACGGCACAATCGATATATATTAAACTTGCGGTTAATGGTACAGGTGGTCATTCCGCCCGACCATTTGAGACCAGCGATCCAATCTTTCTTGGGACCATGCTTCTTAATGAGCTTTACAGCAGTTTATATCGTCTGCAAAGACCAGAATCCCCTTTTGTATTTACAATCGGTAAGGTAGAGGGTGGAGACAGTTTTAATTCCATTGCAACGTCTTTTATCGCAGAAGGTACTCTAAGAGTGACCGATTCAGAGCAGGGAGATCAATTACTTGCCTTTATCAAACAAACAATTAATACTCTCTGTAAAAAATGGCACGCTCGTAGTAATTTTTTCTATAGAAAAGGGGCCCTACCTGTAATCAATGATCCAGATTTAACTAAATTGGCCGATAATATTATTAAAGAGATTATTGATAAAGAATGTATTATAAATCAGGGACGTTCACTTGGAGGAGAAGATTTTTCAGAATTTACAAAAGTAACCAGCGGTTTGTTCATCAAAATAGGAGTGAGTAACAATAAGAACAGCAATGTGCTACATTCTAGTTATTTTGATATCGATGAAAAAGCCATTCCCTTTGCTGTGAGCTTGTTTACATGGTTGCTTATAAATTACTTCAGTTCAATTAAAAAAGACTGATTGTATTGAATTGAATAAGTACGGTACTAAGTTTAATCGCTAAAAAAAATGCATATCGTTTTAGATAAAAAAGTATGTCAAAATTTTAATCTCAGTATTGAGAGAGAATGGTTGGAAACAAATAATCTGGGTTCGTATTCTTCTTCCACTATTTATGGATTGAATAACCGCATATATCATGGATTATATGCCATACCCATTGGTTCAGTTAATGAGCGTACGATCATCCTGTCAAAATTTGAAGAGTCAGTTTTTATCGGAACACACGCCTATGATCTCTCAACAAACAGATTTTTTGGCGGTGTTCATCCACACGGCTACAGATATCTCGTTGAATTTCGTATAGATCCTTTTCCCAGATTTACATTCATGATTGCCAATCGAAGAATTGAGAAAACTGTTTTCCTTCTGCACGATCAAAATATACTGGTAATACGTTATGCCAATAAGAACCAAGGTGTGCCTATTAAACTGATCGTTAAACCTCTAATAGCCGGGAGAAAAACAACAGAATTAGGTAAAGAAATACCAGATATTATAACCGACAGCTATAGTGATGGCAAGGTAGTGCGTATAGCACCCAAACCCGAAATTCCAGAATTAAATATTTACTATTTGAAAGGTGAATACTTTCAGGCACCCCTATGGTATTATAATTTTAAGTACGAAATGGGTAGTGAATCAAGAGGAAAGAATAAAAGCATACTGAGTGAGGATCAATTTAATCCCGGATTTTTTACTTGTACACTGAATGCCTATGAAACATTCGATATGTTCATTAGTGTGCATGCTATTACTAATTTTGATTATGAAGGAATTTACCACAGCGAAAAAGAATATCGAAGAAAAATAGGATCGAAATTTAAAATATTTCCCGCATTTGCTAAAGACATATATGAAAGTATAAAGACGTTTCGCATCTCGCGCAGCGAGAAATATCCGCTTCTTTTACCCAATTATCACCACTATCAAATGACCACGCGTGAAATGATTCTCGCCTTACCGGGATTAACTATGGTTGAAAGGAATATAAATTCTATTAAACGGGTAATTACATATTTTGAGCATAATTTGAATGATGGCTTATTCCCGGAGAAATATCCCTTTGATGATAAAGAAAAACAGGATTATGCGGCTGATTTAAGTTTACTTTTTATCAACTTTGCTTATCATTTTATTGAGTTTACTAATGATATTGACTATTTAGATCAGGTTTTATTAGATCTGTGCAAATCAATAGTGGATGGATTTAATAAAGGTACAAGACATGAGATCTTTAAAGATAAGGATGATTTGCTATCCACCGGATCCAAAGAAATAGTTACCAGTTGGATACCATTAAGAGATGCCAAAAATAATGTATTGCGCTATGGGAAATTACTTGAAATGAATGCCCTATGGTATAATGCACTAAAAATAATGGAATCTTTTTGTCAACTTTTGGATAAAATTCGACAGGCAAAACGATATGCAAAATTAGCCAAACGCACTCAGGAATCGTTTTTAGCATATTTTTACGATCAATCGCGGGAGCGTTTCTATGATTTAATTAGATACGATTGGCAGGATACTTCTTTTCGTATCAATCAATTATTTCTTATTGCCTTACCATTTTCCATGCTTTCTCAGGAACAGGGTGCCAAACTATTGCAAGAAATTGATGATGAATTACTTACACCTTTTGGTTTGAGATCACTCTCAGCGAAAGAAAAGCCATTTAAGGGTCGTCTTAAAGTCAATATCTCTTCTCAGGACCCTGAATATTACTTAGGATGTGTATGGCCCTGGACGATCGGTTTATATGCGGATGCTGTATTAAAAATAATGGGCCAAAATCCAACGATTATAACATATATCAAAAAGGTACTGCAAAACTTTAAAAAACTATACTACCATGATGGAATGGGATATATTTCTGAGATTTATGAAGGCAGCAAACCTCATCGCAAAAATGCAACTTTGGCATATAGTCTGAACTTAACAGAAATATTTCGAGTATATAATAATTTGAAATCAAAATCTGTTTAAGTACAGCACCAATTGATAATTTAGTAATAAAAACCCGCCAGTTGTAAGTTATATTTCTGGTTATGTACCAGTATACACACAATCTAAAATTAAATTGCCTCTACAGTGTCAGTATGATTTTTCATAAAATAATGCATTTAATGAGCCAATAAAAAATTAAGAAATCTGAAATAGAATGCATCAAATATTTGTTATAATCTCTGGATATGGAATCAAAGAGGTTAAAGTTACAATTATTACATTTCGCGATAAATCAGTACCTAAGGTTAAGTAAATATTATAATCGGTGAAGGCCGGGGTTCACCAATAAGAAAGTCCCAAAATATTTGGGGCTTTTGTTCTAAATAAGATGGATGATATACAAATCTTTAAATGAATCAAACCTTTAATTGGAATATGGTTTTCGTTATTTTTATATTGTAATGTATATTAAGAATTTTTACTTTAAACCAGATCAGGAAATTAATTGCAATGTTAAAAATTAGAATTATTGGAGATGAAATTCTCCGAGAAGTAGCCGAGGAGATTAGCGACTTTGATGAGAAATTGAATAATCTGGCAAATGATATGATACAAATAATGCACGATTCAGATGGTATTGGTTTGGCTGCCCCACAAGTTGGTATATCCAAGCGTTTATTAGTTATCGATGTCGCACCTGTTGATAAGGAGTACGGTCCCATGATATTTGTTAATCCAGTTATTCTGGAATCCTCTGGTGAAGCTATCCTGGAAGAGGGTTGCCTGTCAATTCCTGGTATACGTGAAGAAGTAACGCGTGCTGAAGAAATCTTATTGAAATATCAGACAGTCACGGGTGAAGAAAAAGTTGAAAAGTATACAGGTTGGATGGCGCGCGTATTACAGCATGAAATTGACCATTTAGAAGGTGTTCTGTTTATAGATTATTTGAGTCCAATCAAGCAAAAAATCATCTTAAATAACCTCGCCGTAAGCTAGATCGCATACAAATGCTTTCGCCACTCGAAAAAATTATATTCACGATACTTTTATTAGTTTCTCTAACTGTTGCATATCATACATTTAATGGAATGATTCAAGTTATAAGACGGGGTCAGGGCCAGCTTTACCTCAATGACCTTCTCAAGCGATTGTTCACTGCGCTCAGCGTTTTTATCTCACAGAAGACGGTTTTGACCGATCGACCCATTGTAAGTTATGTTCATTCACTTTTGGCATGGGCATTTATATTATATTTCCTTGTTAATTTTGGTGATGTATTAGAAGGATTTCTTCCGAATTATCACTTTTTAGGCGAGGGAGCCATTGCGAATATCTATAATCTTTTTGTGGATATTTTCAGTGTACTGGCACTATTAGCCATAACAATTTTATTAATCAGGCGTTTTATAGCTAAATCCAAACACTTGAAGTTCCAAGAAAATGTACTAATTTACCATTCTGTGCATCAAGGCATTGCCCGCGATTCATTTATCGTAGGATTTTTCATATTTTTTCATGTCGGATTTCGTTTTCTTGGGGAAAGTATTCAACTCTCTATAGATGGAATTGATAATTGGCAACCTTTTGCTTCCGGAGTATCAGTTATCTGGGCTGGTCTGGAGCCTGGTATTATAAATGCCTTATTCCACATATCTTGGTGGCTGGCTTTGGGATTAATACTACTTTTTATTCCCTATTTTCCTCAAAGCAAACATGCCCACCTTTTTATGGGACCAATTAATTATCTTACAAGGCCTTATCGTAGTGCACCAGGGACCATGGACAGGCTGGATTTTGAGGTCGCTGATGCTGAGCAATTTGGGGTGGCAAAACTGGAACATTTGGATAAGACACAGTTGCTTGATGCCTACGCTTGTATCATGTGTAACCGCTGTCAGGAAGTTTGTCCCGCATATCTTACGGGTAAAGAATTGAGTCCTTCAGCTCTAGAGATCAACAAGCGCTATTACATTAATGAAAATTGGAAGCGGCTGGCCAATGGTAACCCTACAGAACAACATCTTCTGAATTATGCCCTGACGGAATCGGCACTTTGGGCATGCACCAGTTGTGCGGCATGTGTTGAGATATGCCCTGTGGGTAATGAACCAATGTATGATATATTGAATATTCGCCGCGATCGTGTATTGATGGAGGCGAAATTCCCCAGCCAATTGCAAAATGCTTTTAATGGTATGGAACGTAATGGTAATCCATGGAACATGAATAAGGATCGCATGGAATGGGCAAGGGCAGATAGCTCATTACTGATACCAACGGTTGAGGAAAATCCAGATTTTAAAATTCTTTACTGGGTAGGATGTGCCGGTGCTTTTGATCAGCGCGGACAACAAATTGCTCAAGCATTCGCAAAAATTTTGAATAAGGCCGGAGTTAATTTTGCCGTCTTGGGAAATAAAGAAAAATGTACAGGAGATAGTGCTCGCCGAACGGGCAATGAGTATATTTTTGCCATAATGGCAGAAGCAAATGTTGAGATACTCAATAGAACAAGAGTAGAGAAAATTGTTACAACATGTCCTCATTGTCTGCACACATTGAAAAACGAATATCCCCAATTTGGTGGTCAGTATGATGTTATACACCATACGCAATTAATCCAGGAGATGATAAAGGACAACAAGCTCATTCTTAACAAGGACAACGGTATACATGTAACTTATCATGACCCTTGTTATCTGGGAAGGCATAACGGAATCTATGATGCACCTCGATTGGCATTGAATAATGCAGGAATAAATACAACAGAAATGAAGCGTATAAAAAAGCGCAGTTTTTGCTGTGGTGCCGGAGGTGGCAATATGTGGAAAGAAGAGGAGGAAGGCACAGAAGCTGTACGCAGAGAACGATTCAAAGAAGCAGAGGCAACGGGTACATCGCTACTTTGTACTGCCTGTCCCTTCTGTATGACCATGCTGCGCGATGGCGGAAATGATTTAAATTCTCAGATGCAAGTTCGCGATATTGCTGAAGTTCTTGTTGAATGCACTGCTTGATTTTTATACAGCTGCGTAAATTATACTATTCTTGGTATAAATATGCCCCCTCCTCTAAACGATTCCCTTTTAAATCGCAGATCGCAAATTTGAATGGTCCTTTTATTGCTGCGGAACCATATTCACCTTTTTTATTAATGGCATAAAATTTAAGATTAAAATTCGGTTTGCCCTCAGCAGAGAATTGCTTTAAGCTCAATTTTGCTTTATCAACAATACGCAGGCATACTAGCAAACACGCTTCTTGTGGTGATTTGCCCATACGCATAAATTCTACAACCATGAAAGAACTCAAGTTTTTAAGATTTTCCTCACCCCGACCCGTTGATCCACAAGCGCCAACCTCGTTATCAACATATAATCCTGCACCAATAATAGGGCTATCTCCAATTCTGCCGGGTATTTTATAAGCCAGACCGCTCGTAGTTGTGACGCCCGATAAATTGCCATTGAGATCCAGTCCATTACAGTTTATAGTACCAGTTAGTCTATCATGATACAGTCCCGATTGCAACTTTTCTTTTTTTTCCTGAGGGGGCAGCCAGTCATCCTGATCTGACATATTTTCTTTCCACTTTAACCAGATTTCCCGTGCTTCATCCGTCAGCAGATTTTCTTCTTTGAATCCATGATGCTTGGCGAAGCTTAAAGCCCCTTGACCTGCCAGCAACACATGATCCGTGCGCTCCATGACCAGTCTGGCCACTTTAGAAGGATTGCGAATATTCCGTAATGCGGCAACAGCTCCGGCATTATGTGTTGGACCGTGCATACAACTGGCATCAAGTTCAACAACACCATCCTCATTCGGTAAGCCACCCAATCCTACAGAATGATCAGAAGGATCATCTTCAACAATATTTACACCTGATATTACGGCATCCAATGCATCTTTTCCTTCAATGATCATGTCATATGCTCTCTTTACACTTAATAATCCATTTTCACTGGCAATAGTAACCGGCTGGCCGGCCTTGATCTTCGATTTATCAGCAAATAAGGCCTTACCATTTCGAGCAGGTATGAGCATAGTGCCCGTTCCACCAACAATACCCGTCTTCAAAAAATCACGTCTTCGCATAGTATGCTCCTTTATTAAGAGTATTACCAGATTAGTTACCTGGCTTCAGGAGTAGAAATCAATCCAAGAATTTCAACAAAGTAAAATTTAAATATGTCCTTTTTACAAAATTCACTAATTTTGAAAAAAATTTAAAATAAGAAAAATTGTCATAAAAAAATAGGATTAAATAGGTTTATATAATATTTATAAATATGTTTATCATTAAAGGAGTCTCTTATGGCCTTTCCAAGTAATTTTCGTTGGGGTGTTGCGGCAGCGAGTTATCAAATCGAGGGCGCTGCCTATAAAGACGGTAAAGGTTTGTCAATTTGGGATTTATTTTGCCGCCAGCCTGGTAAAATAAAAAATAGTGATACAGGTGACGATGCCTGCGATCATTACCATCGTTTTAGAGAAGATATTTCATTAATGGCAAAAATAGGGATTGGGGCTTATCGTTTCTCTGTATCATGGTCGCGTGTATTACCTGAGGGGATTGGGAAGATAAATGAAAAAGGAATCGCTTTTTATGATCGATTGGTTGATGAGCTCCTGAATAAAAACATTGAACCTTGGCTTACAATTTTTCACTGGGACTATCCTTATGCACTTTTTTGTAAGGGGGGGTGGTTGAATAGAGACAGCTCTAATTGGTTTACCGAATACACTAAAGTGCTTGTCGACAGACTTTCTGATCGTGTCACCCACTGGTTGACACAAAATGAAATACAGATTTTTATTGGAGAAGGTCATCAGACAGGTGTTCATGCACCTGGACTCAGCTTGGGTTTCCGAGATGTCTTACAGGCAACACATAATGCTTTGCTTGCACATGGAAAGGCAGTCCAGGTGATCAGAGCGAGAGCCAAGCATAAAGCGCTGATTGGTGTAGCACCGGTGGCAGTTGTAAATTATCCAGAGTCTGGCAAAAAGTCTAACGTACAGGTAGCCCGCCAGTCAATGTTTGCCGTTGAATACAAAAATTACTGGAATAATAGCTGGTTTATGGATCCCATGTTCTTTGGGAGGTATCCTGAAGATGGACTTGAATTATTTAAGGACGAAATACCTGAGATAAAACCAGATGATATGGATACAATCTGTCAGCCTTTGGACTTTTTTGCGGCGAATATTTATTTCGGAAGCAAAGTAAGCGCTCATGAACATAATAGATATGAGTTGGTTAGGGCTGAGAAAGGTGCGGGTTTTACTGCAAATGGTTGGGCGATTACACCCGAAGCGCTGTATTGGGGTCCCAAGTTTCTGTATGAGCGTTACAATTTACCGATTGTTATAACTGAAAACGGTATGGCGGGTAACGATTGGATCCATGTGGATGGTAAAGTTCATGATCCACAGCGTATCGATTTCCTGACACGCTATTTAGCTCAATATAAAAAGGCCATTGGTCAAGGTATTCCTGCTCTTGGGTATTTCCTGTGGTCTTTCATAGATAATTTTGAATGGTCGCAGGGTTATAAACAACGTTTTGGTATTATATTTAATGATTATAAAACACAAAAGAGAATTCTTAAAGATTCTGCATTCTGGTATAAAGATGTTATATCCTCAAATGGTGAATATTTATAAACCTTAGAAGAAGGACTAATATACAATTTAATCAGAATGAACCAAATATATTTCCTTTTGTCTGGGGGAGAGAAATTCACAGCCATCATCTGTTACCAAGACGATTTCCTCGATTGTGGCAATACCATAATCCTGTATCGTTAATCTTGGTTCAAGAGTATAGAGCTGATTTTTTTCTACAGTTTGATAAGGCAACCTACCATAGCGTTCCCATTCAGGCGCCAACAGGCCACCACCGTCGTGAGCCGCTCTTCCAATTTGGTGGCCAAGGGCATGGGGGAATTCGTCATAACCATGGTCTTTTATAAATGAGCGAGCGATATCATCGATATCACAGCCTTTAACTCCTGGTTTAAGAGCTGCGGCTGCTGCTGAGATACTATCATAAATTACCTGAAAACCATGTTTTACCTCAGGTGGTGCTGATGTTTCACCCGGATGCAGAAAGTACCATGAGCGCTGCAGATCGGAGCAGTAATCATCTTTCTTAATACCAAAATCTATATTTAAAACATGACCATGTTGGATCTTGCGATCTGTTGGCCCGGCATGTGCTCCAGCTGTATCAGGACCGGTAAATACCGCAGGACAATGCAGGGGATCCCAGGCTAACTCCACACCTTCCTTATCCACGCAGTCGATCAGAAAAGCAGCCACTTCTTTTTCACTTTTTCCTACTTTCATAAAATCGTCGACTCTCTGGAACAGTTTTATGGTTAGATCGATTGCATTTTTAACGCATTCTATTTCTGTTCTGGATTTACGCCCACGCAGTTTGTTTAAAATTGCTTCCGAGGATATCAAACGATCCAGAAACGAGGTTTTTTTAATGTATTGTTTTAACTGAAGATACATACCATGGGTTATACCATCAGCAGTAGGAGAGTTTAATGAGTAGTTTATGGCAATTTTATTTGGATTTATTTGCTCAATGGTACTGATAAGATCATTTTCAATGGATTTTACATAACCGATAATTCTATCATAATAACCGTGTGCTTCTTGATTGGCTTTATCTAGACTACCCACAATAGCAATAGAATCACCTTTCGCGGTAATTATAAAGGCAGAGTGCCAGGTAACATTTGTTCCAACGACGATATCCATTGCAGGATCGTGCGTTGTACTGCTTTCTCGAACAAAAGTCAGCCAACAATCGATTTCTTCTTCCTTTAAAATATCAAACGCTTGTTTAATTTTCTCTTTAATCATGCGCATTCTCCTTCTAACTAATTTTTTAATTTAATCGGACGCTGATAGAAAATCAAACAACAAAGTAAATCACTCATGAATTCTCCAGGTCAGCTTGATTTTTGACGCTTTATTAATTACAATTTACTTATAAATATAGTTAAACATATCTCAGCGCATAAAGATAATCTTGCTTATTATGCATACAAAATTAATCGTATTTACAGATTTGGATGGGACATTATTGGATCATCATACCTATGCTTTCGATGCGGCGCTTCCTGCTTTGAAAGTACTTAGAGAAAGAGATATACCATTAATTCTGGTCTCAAGTAAAACCCGTTTGGAACTCTTGGATTACCAGAAATTGTTTAATTTAACAAACCTGCCATTCGTGGTTGAAAATGGTGCAGCGATTTTTACACCCTTAAATTATTTTGATAGCTTACCAGATCCAGTACAGATCAATCATTTAACCTGCTATTGCCTGGGTAAAAGGTTTGCTGAAATTAAACAGGTATTGAATTTGATTTCTAAAAAATATGATTATTCAATTAAAGGATACCACAATGCTACACCGGAAGAAATTTCCGTGAAAACAGGGTTAAAAGGTGAATCTTTGATCAGGTCTCTATCACGTGAGTTTTCTATACCGATTTTTTATGATCAACATGCTGATGAGATCTTGCAGAAGGAATCTGAAACATATAATTTACAAATTCTGTACGGCGGTCGTTTCATGCATTTACTGAGTAAGACAGATAAAGGTATGGCATTGAAGTTAATCATGCGCGGGTACCAGAAAAAAATGCCCTCGAAATTGATAAAATCAATTGCATTGGGGGATAGCTTGAATGATTTTGCTATGTTAGAACAAGCAGACTATTCCATATTGGTAAAAAAGCATGACGGGTCTTTTGAATCTCGGGCAAGGATAGAAAATATCATTTACAGCCCAGATATCGGACCTAAAGGTTGGAACCAATCCCTATTAAAAATTATCAATTTAGGAGGAGAAAATGAGTGATTTTTTACAAGATAGTCAGATTACTACCTTTCACTCACTAGGGAATTTTATGACCTTAGATAAATTAGAGGATATACTTCGCACCTTTACTCCCAGTAGACCCGTTGCCTTGATTATACCATCCCTCTACTCGGAATTAGCGGGGAAGGCCCTACCAAACATTATCGAAGAGTTGATGGGTGCCGAATACATAAAGCGTATTATTGTCTCATTAGATAAGGCTTCAAAAGATGAGTTTGAACATGCTAAACAGGTTTTCAGTAAACTACCGCAAGATCTTAAAATTCTGTGGCATGATGGTAAAAGGCTAAAAGAAATAATGCAAATTTTAGAAGAAAATGAGATCTCAATTGGACCCCAGGGAAAGGGTAGGGGAGCCTGGCTGGCCTTTGGTTTTGCCCTGGCCAAGCGCGATACGTATGCCATCGCACTCCATGATGCTGATATCATAACTTATAATCGACAGCTTTTAGGCCGGCTTATATTTCCTATTGTTCACCCGGGTTGTGATTATGAATTTAGTAAAGGCTACTACAGCAGGATATCAAATAAAATGCATGGGCGAGTGACGAGATTACTTGTCTTTCCCCTGTTGCAAGCTATTTCCAGGTTAATCGAAGGGGATGATTTTGTGCGTTACATGAGGAGTTTTCGCTACCCCTTGGCTGGTGAATTTGCTGTAGTGAATAATCTGGTGCGCAGATGTCGTTTACCGTATAATTGGGGTTTAGAAGTCGGAGTGCTCTCAGAAGTTTATCGTAATAGCTCAAAAAAAAGGATTTGTCAGGTTGATTTAGCCGATGTGTTCGATCATAAACATTCTAAGTTAACCCAGGGACATATGGAAGCCGGTTTGGGGAAAATGGCCGTCGACATTATACGTATGTTAATTTCAACATTGGCAAGCATGGGACATATTATGAGTCGTGAATTTTTTAATACATTAAATGCTACTTACTTGCGCTTCGCGCAAGAATTCATTACCAAATACTACCATGATTCATTAATTAATAGGCTTCATTTTGATAGACACGCCGAAGGGGTCGCGGTTGAGACATTCAGGAAATGTCTTATTCATGCCTGCGATCAGTTTCTTGAGAATCCATTTGAAGTACAATCCATTCCTACCTGGAATCGCGTTGTGGCAGCTGTTCCGGATATATTTATAAGGATCCAGGAGGCGGTTGAGGAGGATAATAAATAAATGCAGCTAACTGACTTATCAAAACATGCCAAACAGATCTTACAGAGCAGTCTTAAAGCCGTAGATCCCTATACTCTTATAAAACAACAGATAAGACGGCACGGAGATGTGTTAATTTTACCAGATCAATATGAAGTTGATTTGTCCCGATTTAAAAAAATTTATCTTTGCGGCGCTGGTAAGGGAGCCGCTCCAATGATACGTGCAATGGAAGAGATGTTAGGTAAAAATTTGCATGATGGTACCGTTATTGTAAAATATGAACATACAGATAGATTGCAGAAAACAAGACTCTTTGAAGCCGGGCATCCTGTTCCGGATAATAATACTTTACAAGCAACGAATTATTTACTCGATTCTCTTCGAGATATAAGCGAAAAGGACTGTGTTTTTGTATTGTTGACAGGTGGCGGATCTGCTTTGATGGAGAGCCTTCCTCGGGAGATAACACTGGATGATTTACAGAAATTGAATAAGGTATTATTAAAATGCAGTGCTACAATCCAGGAAATAAATTGTGTTCGCAAACACATTTCCAAAATTAAAGGCGGACAACTAGCCAGGCATATTTATCCTGCGCAATGTGTCACACTGGCATTATCTGATGTTATCGGAGATGATCTATCGGTCATTGCTTCAGGTCCTACAAGTCCTGATAATTCGACATATTCCGAAGCATTATCAATTTTTAAAAAGCATAATATTGAGGAAGATATCCCAACTTCTATTTTTACCTATATTCAAAATGGATTGCAAGGTAAAATTCCGGAGACACCTCATTCGGATGATAAAATATTCAATACGGCGCATAATTTGGTAATCGGTAACAATCGGCTTGCCTTAAATATAGCTCAAAAAGAAGCACAGATGCTTGGTTATAATACGTTGATTTTAACTTCACTACTCCAGGGTGAAGCTCGAGAAATTGGAACAGTAATTGCTTCGATTATTCAGGAGATTCAAGCCACCGATACGCCAGTAAAAAAACCTGCCTGCTTTTTATTGGGCGGTGAGCCAACCGTGAGAATAAAAGGGCATGGAAAAGGTGGAAGGAATCAGGAATTAGCATTAGCAATTGCTTTGACAAATATTAAAAATCCCTTTTTATTCATCAGTTGTGGATCGGACGGAACAGATGGACCAACCGATGCTGCAGGTGCGCTTGTAACGCATGAGACTGTGCGGCGGGCTTATGAAAAGGGACTAAATGCGATTGATTATTTAAACAATAATGATTCGTATAATTTTTTTGATCCCCTTGGAGATCTGATTAAAACAGGCCCAACAAGAACAAATGTTATGGATATCATCTTCGCTCTGGTCCCATAAAATTGTATCTTTATGTAATTAAAAATCATCATAAATATAGAAAGATACTTGTGACTGAATCTGAACTCGTTGTTGCAGCAAAAAAGGGTGACCGCCATGCTTTAGGGCAGCTGGTTTCAAAATACAATGAACGCATTTATAATCTGGCCCTGAGGATATTAAGAAATAAGGAGGATGCAGAAGATATTCTGCAAGAAGCATTTTTAACTGTTATTGAGAAACTCGATACGTTTGATGGTAGATCAAGTTTCTTTACCTGGATTTATCGCATAGCCACTAATGCCAGTTTGATGAAGCTGCGTAAGAAAAAATTAGTTTTTGCTGAATTTCCAGAGAATCCCGATTTTGAAAAAAGCTTAGAAAATATGGCATTTGTTGACTGGTCCCAGGATCCGTCATTGAATATTCATAACGAAGAAGTTAAAAAAATGCTTGGTCAAGCGATAAATCAGCTCTCTGAAACGTATCGTACGGTGTTCATCCTGCGTGATCTTGAGCAGTTATCAATTAAGGAAACCAGTAAGATCCTTGAGATAAGTGAAGAAAATGTGAAAATTCGCTTAAGGCGCGCAAGGTTTTTTTTAAGAGATGTTTTATCAAAATATTTTTCGGAAAGAATCGTATCATGAAGAAAAATATCAAGCATGAAAAAATTTTACAACAAATATGTGACTTCATGGGTGAAGATCTCGATGCACCGGCATGTAAAGAAGTTGCCGAGCATATTGAAAAATGTCCATCTTGCAAGATTTATCTCGATACAGTCAAGAAGACCGTCATACTATGCCGAAAATTGGAGGAAAACAAAAAACTTCCCAAAGATGTAAATCAGAGACTTTGTAAAATCCTTAATTTGTGATAGTTATATGAAATGCTTTTTTAATTATATGTATCTTTTACCATTATTTCTACATCAAAGTATCAAAAGCAAGTGTGTGAAGGATTTGATATCATTTGAACCAATAAATTTGACTCTGTAAGGAAATATTAACAGAGGTGTGCCCCTTACAGTAATCAACGAGAAATTTTCCATTGAAGGGGCTGTTGCTGAGAAAGCTTTTTTAGATAAAGTTTTGGAGGCCGGAAAAGAAAATGGTTAAATTTAATTTAAGAGAGGTACGTAAAATGTCAAATAGAACTCGGATTGCATTGTTATTTGCCGTGCTGATTATCGCTGGGATAGCGTATGGATATTTATCTCGAAGTGCTGAGGACCCTCAGGAAAAAGTAAGGTCTCAATCCAGGGAAAGTAAAGAAAAGGCAAAATATCCCGCAGCTCCCGATTTCACTTTGAATGACCTGAAAGATAATCCTGTCACTTTGAGCGAATATACAGGCAAGGTTGTTATTATAGATTTTTGGGCTACCTGGTGCCCACCCTGCCGCAAAGGAATCCCAGAATTTATTGAAATGCAGAATGAATATGGTAATGATGAATTTGTTGTACTTGGTATAAATATGGATCAGGGTGATCTGTCTGTAGTCCCCAAATTTGCTGAAGAGTATGATATTAATTATCCTGTTTTATATTTTAAGCCTGAAGTTGCAATGGCTTATGGCGGAATTACCAGTATCCCAACCACATTTATAGTAGATAAAGAGGGTTATGTCAGGCATGGCGTGCGTGGTTACCAGCCCAAAGAATACTTCAAGCGAATAATAGATACTCTTCTGTAATTCTTATATCATAGTGATACTCCATGATTAGGCGAGATCCCAAACAGATTTCGCCTTTTTTAGTAGATATACCCCTTTTATACAACGTATATTTTCCCTACATTTAATTTAATTTTAATGGGAGAAAAAAATGTCCCAGGATTTAAATTTGTTTAATAAGACCAATGTTATTATCTGGGTTTCCATTCTTATTGGTATGGTAGTACTAAGCATAGTTGTCTTCGTTCTCGATCAGGGTAATACTTTTACTCCCATACCGCAAGCACAAGGCGTGAATCAGCTGTTATTTGTTTTGGCGGTTGTATTTGCCTTTGGGATCCTTATGTTAAAACGAACCGCTTTTTTGCCGCAAAAAATTGTTACACGTGTAGTACACAGATCAGGTGAGGATAAAAACAACGCTATACTGAATTTGATTCGCAGAAATTATATCATTGTATGGGTTTTAGCAGAATTAATATGTATTATGGGTTTCATCAATTATATCTTTGCTGTAAATTTTCAATCTTATTTAGTTTTTGCCATTGTTGCAATCTATTCTGTGCTTATTAATTATCCCCGGCAATATCTGGCGGAAATATGTATTGAAAGACTAACAGAGTATAATGAGTAATACAATTTTCCATCTTGATGATAAAGTAATTTATATTCCCTCAGCAAAACTTCACTTAGATTCACCGCTTAAAAAATCATTCGGTTTTGTTTCTCATGCCCATTCGGACCATATTGCCAAACACCAAACAATTCTCTGCACAGATAAAACCGCACAATTAATCAATTTCCGCTTGAAAAATCCCAAGTGTATAACTCTTTCTTATTTTGAAAGTAAGCGTATCGGCGATGCGGAGATAACACTTCTTCCCGCTGGTCATATCTTGGGATCGGCACAAATCTTTATTAAAACTGATCAAGGATCGCTATTATATACCGGAGATCTTCGCACCAAACCTTCACGAACGGTCGAGGAGCATTTTATACAAAAATGCGATATATTGATCATGGAATCTACTTTTGGATTACCACATTATTGCTTTCCTCCCAGAGAGGAACTCGAAGATCTTCTTTTGTCAAAACTATCCGAAAAACTTAACCAGGGGATTACTCCAATTATATTTGCCTACTCTTTAGGTAAAGGGCAAGAGGCACTTCATCTTTTGGGAAATTCTGGCCTGCCAATTGCAGTAGATTATACAATTCTTCGCTATGCAAAGATTTATGAAAAATACGATATCGATTTTGGTACTTATGAGCTTTTCAAGCGTAGTAATTTTAAGGGTAAAATACTACTTTTACCGATCAGCTATCGTCGCAATCGCTACGTTGAAAGCATAGAAAATAAATATACACTATATTTGTCGGGTTGGGGAATGGATGAATCTGCACCACATCGTCTTGGAGTCGATGAGGTGTTACCCTATAGTGATCACGCAGATTTTAATGAATTAATCGAATTTGCCTCCCGGGTGGAAGCGAAAGAGATCTATTGCACCCACGGTTTTGACCAATTTGTGTCGATTCTACGTAGTAAAGGTTTTAATGCCAGACCATTATTTGCTCCGCAACAGATGGAGTTGTTTTAAGTAATGATTCAAAAGAAAAAAACTTACTATGTCTGCCAGCAGTGCGGACATGAATCAGCCAAATGGCTAGGCAAATGTCCAGAATGTGACAGCTGGAGTACGTTTCAAGAGGAAGTTCGTCAGGCAACAAAAAAACAGACCAGGCACACAAGCAAAGCAAGTGCTGTTATGGCTTTGCTCGAAATAAACGATCAACAACATTCAAGAATTTCAACTGGTATCAAAGAGTTTGATCGTACATTGGGAGGGGGTATAGTACCTGGATCTGTAATCATGATTGGTGGTGATCCTGGTATTGGCAAATCAACCTTAATGTTACAGGTATTAGATAGTGTATGTGAAAATAAGAACATACTATATGTTTCAGGAGAGGAGTCTGTTAACCAGGTTAATTTGCGTGCAAAACGTCTGGGCGTGCGCAATAAACAGATTATGTTCTGCACCGAGACGAATTTATACAACCTGCTTCAGCAATTAGAGTCAATGGGACCAGCGCTTGTTATTATAGATTCAATTCAAACCCTTTATAATGAAGAAATTGATTCAATTCCTGGAAATATAAGTCAACTTCGAGTCTGTACCGGTGCTTTGATGCGTTATGCAAAAAGTGCAGATATTCCTTTATTCCTGATAGGTCATGTTACCAAAGAAGGCAGTCTGGCTGGTCCCAAAGTATTGGAGCATATGGTTGATACGGTTCTTTATTTTGAAGGTGAGCAGCAATACGACTATCGTATATTACGCAGTGTGAAGAACAGATTTGGTCCAGTCAATGAGATTGGTCTGTTTCAAATGACTGAAAAAGGACTTATAGGTGTTACAAATCCATCACATTTATTTTTATCCGAAAATGATACACACAAGTCTGGTAATGCAATTGTTGCAGTCATGGAGGGCAATCGGCCTTTTTTAGTTCAGGTCCAGGCATTAGTAACCAAAACACAATTTGGCATACCGCAACGAACCGCTACTGGAATAGATCATCGCCGAATGAATTTATTATTAGCTGTTCTGGAGAAGAGATGTGGTAAACCATTTAGTTTTCATGATGTATTTATTAAAGTGGCAGGTGGTTTAAGGATCGATGAACCTGCAGCAGATCTTGGTATTTGTATGGCACTGGTATCTAGTTTGGATGAGCGGTCTTTTATACATAGCACCGTTTACATTGGAGAGGTGGGTTTGGGGGCAGAAATACGATCGGTCAGCCGTTTAGAAGAGCGTATTAAAGAGGCACAAAAATTGGGATTTAAGAATATTATGATCCCTGCGGCTTCAAAAGTACGATTGGATTTGGAGAAAAATAAAGTCCAGCAAGTTAAGAATTTGCAAGATCTTATTTAAATCATTACTTAAAAATTTATAAACCTTCAATACACTGCCTTATTTTGCTTCTAGAGTGCATGAGATTATTTGTTTTAGCTGCTGTTATTTTTTAAATTAGTCGTCATTTTAAAGGTAAAGATCATTGCCAAAAGCGAGCTTTCATACCTTAGGGTGTCGTTTGAATCAGGCCGAGACAGCAATTATCGCCAAGTCTATAAAAAATGCCGGATTTGAAATAGTTGAATTTGGCCAAACGGCTGATTTAACTGTAATTAATACCTGTACTGTTACCGAGCAGGCTGATGCAAAATGCCGTCAGGCGGTTCGCAAAACATTACGTAACAGTTCTGATACCTTTGTCGCAGTTGTTGGGTGTTATGCGCAGATGGCTGTGGATACGATTAAACAAATTCCTGGTGTCGATCTAATTATAGGAAATGAGTACAAGTTAAAGATCGTAGATTATCTCTCCGGTTTGCAAAAGAATGATCATCCCGTGGTGATTCATTCACCTAAAATCAGTCGTGAAGAATTTACCATCGGAAGTTATGGTCTTTATGACCATGCAACACGTGCGAATATAAAAGTACAGGATGGATGCAACTTCGTATGTAGTTTTTGCATTATTCCAGCTGCACGGGGTCCAGCACGCAGCCGCAAACTCCACGACATTGTCCGTGAAGCAAAAAAGTTAGTCGAGTTAGGCCACCAGGAACTGGTTCTTACAGGCGTAAATGTTGGAACCTATAATAGTGATAACAATTCCTTCCTGGATGTAATTGATACATTGGAAAAAATTGAAGATTTAAAAAGAATTCGCATCAGTTCCATTGAACCTACTACCATACCTGATGCTTTAATTTATCACATAGCTGATTCAGAAAAGATATGCAAGCATCTTCATATTCCGCTGCAGAGCGGTGATGATGCAATCTTAAGATCCATGCGTCGGAAATACTCGTCACAGGAGTATGCCGATTTTATACACTTTGTATATCATACCATTTCCAATGTCGGGATTGGCAGCGATGTTATGGTGGGATATCCAGGAGAAGATGGCCATGCATTTATTAATACAAAAAAGTTCCTGGCGGATTTACCCGTATCCTATTATCATGTTTTTACCTATTCCGATCGGAAAGGTACAGGATCCCATCGCATGGCGGATAAAGTATCACCTCAAACGAAAAAATTGCGTACACGGATATTGATCGAACAGGGCCAGCGTAAGAGAAGAGCTTTTTATGAAACATTTTTAGGTAAGATACAACCAGTTTTATTTGAACAAAGAACAGAAACTGGAAATTGGGTTGGTTATACCTCAAATTATATTAATGTGGAAGTAACGAGCAACGAGAATTTGCATAATCAGATTCGTGATGTAAGATTACGGGAAGTAAGGGCTCGCAGCCTTTTTGGTGAAATAACGAACTCGTATTAAGTAAAAAATGATCAAAGTATATATCGAGACATACGGTTGTCAGATGAATGACTACGATACTGAAATCGTGAAGACGATTCTTAAGAAGAATCACTATGGTTTTACTGATAATCCAGAAGAAGCACAGGTAATTTTTCTAAATACTTGTTCAGTGCGTGAGCACGCTCATCGCAAAGTTCATCACAGGATTAATGTTTTAAAGCAATTACGACGTAAAAGAAAAGATTTAATTATGGGTGTCTTGGGATGTATGGCACAAAGTCTGCGCAAGGAATTACTTGAGGAGAAGGTGGGTGTTGACATCATTGCCGGACCCGATAGCTATAAGAATTTGCCGACTTTAATAGATCAAGTAAAAGAGACTGGTGAGAAAGAATTTAACCTTACACTTTCTGAGTTTGAAACATATAGCGATGTTTTTCCCACACCTGATGGTGGTGTCAATGCCTGGCTTGCTGTGATGCGTGGCTGTGATAATTTCTGTTCGTTCTGTGTGGTTCCTTATACCCGGGGAAGAGAGCGCAGTCGTGATCCGCTCAATATTGTCGAAGAAGTCACGAAGTTGGCCGATCAGGGCTTCGTTCAGGTTACTCTTCTGGGACAAAACGTTAATTCATATAAATATGATCGCTATGATTTCGCTGATCTGGTAAAGATGGTGAGCAAAGTGAACGGTATCCGGCGTATTCGTTTTACTTCTCCGCATCCCAAAGATTTTCCTAAGAAATTAATTGAGGTAGTGGCGCAAAACGACAAGGTGTGTAAACAAATTCATCTGCCATTACAGGCAGGCAACGATCGTATATTACAATTGATGAACCGCACGTATACTCAGAATGAATTTTTGGATTTGGTATATGAAATTAAAACCAAAATACCCCATGTTGCTCTTTCCACCGATGTGATTGTTGGATTTGCTACTGAAAGTGAAGAAGAATATCAGGATACTTTAAAGGTAATGCAGATTGTAAATTTTGATTCAGCATTCATGTTCAAATATTCAGAACGCATGAATACCATTGCTCAAAGAAAATATCCCGATAACGTGTTAGAGGAAGAAAAAACATCGCGTATCACACGTTTAGTAGACTTACAGAGAAAGATAAGTTACCGAAAAAATCAGGAATCGCTGGGGAAGACCTACGAGGTTTTAGTCGAAGGACCAAGTAAAAAGCCCAATCAGCTCTTCGGCCGTAATGATAGCAATAAGATCGTTGTATTCCCTGATCAATGCCAGCGCGTGGGTGATTTCGTGCATGTTAAAATCGATGAAGTAACACCCAATACCCTGATAGGTACGTTAAAAGTGTGATGCTCATGCCCCCCCTCCTTACCAAGGAGGGGGGAGGGGGAGGTTATTCCTTCTCAATTTGAAAC
>Ga0209427_10002098_pt1 | contig 23342 bp, 8 predicted proteins | sample DeeMarSWOR136_30_FD_187465 | JGI IMG/M metagenome (GOLD analysis project Ga0209427, IMG submission 187465) | Marine sediment microbial communities from White Oak River estuary, North Carolina - WOR-1-36_30 (SPAdes) (version 2) | ecosystem: Environmental > Aquatic > Marine > Intertidal zone >...
AAAATGTGCCTTCTTGTTGATAAAATCAGCCTAACTTTCCAAGCTCTCCTTTTACTCGACTTCACTTATCGAAAATTCACTCATTTTGCAGAAGGCTTTATTAGTTGTTTGTCTTTTCATCCAGATTCGGTTGAACGGCAATAATCGCGTCCTCCTCCAGACGCAGCGGCACATGCCTCTTGACCCAATGGTTCATTTCACTTGGAGATCTATTTTCGAGACTTATATCCCACTTGGAGATAGTCAAGCGATAGTGGTCTTCGTTGAGGCCCAAAATATGCAGTGTATCACCTCCGTCGGCAGTTTTCAGACGCAATATTGTATCGAACACATTAAACCTATCCAGCAATCGACCCGTCTCGGTATCCCAGATACTAACGTGCTTTTTTTCTGCAATGAGCAACAGGGCATTTTGTCGTGCAAATGTAACGTCTGTTATAGCTTTTGGTTTTTGCTCCAGTGTGGCAATGAGTGTCCCTGTAGAACCATCAACAATCTGTACAAACTGGCTCAGCATCAAGAGACGGGAGGCATCTGCATTTGTGGCTACCAGTCGACCATCTGTCGAGAATAGCTTATTGCCTGTAGCGACATCAAACATATAGGTTTTGTTTTTCTCACGGTTCATAGCAAAGACTTGTGAATCTCCAATAAGAAATCCAGCTTCGCCTGAGTAATCCCTCAGATTTGGGTCGCATACTACTTGTTTTCTGCCTGTAGATAATTCCCAAATGGAAAGAAATCTTGCCGTAGTTAAGCCCACTACACGCTCACCGGTAGAATCCACGATCGGAGGCCCTGAGTCCAAATAGTCAAGTGGATTAGATGATCTTCCAACATACATACACTCCGCTAAAGTAAAATCGTGTAGATGCTTACCCGTATTGACGTCCCAGACCTCTCCCTGAGCCTGAGATTTAAATACAATAAGCCGTGTCCTATCCTTGCTCATAAATGCTTTCTGGCAGTCCTGAAGAATGCCGATAGAAGTACCATTCTTCACTTCCCAAAGTACTAAATCACGGGGCCAATTATGCTTCGTGATTATGAATTTGCCGTTTGCACTGATTTCAGGCTCGATGAATCTCCTCAGTTGGGCAGGCAATCCTGAATAATCGAAACGTTGGATGACCTCCCATGTGTCTGTTCTTCTTAATGCGAATGTTTTGCTGTCCAATTCTGTAAAAGCATATTGCCAATCGTAGCCAATCCATGGATCATGTACTCTGTATGATCTTATGAATTCTCCTCCTCCACCCGATGCTCTAATTTGCCCAGGTATCTCTTTGTAACTACGCTGTCCGGATTGTTTTATACTCTCCGCTACTGCCGCCATACCATGTTTATCGACCCGAAGAAAACGCGAAAGAGTTGGATCAATCCACAGTGATTCTGCTTGGGGAAACTCCAACCGTGATAGCAACCTTGGCTTATGTCCCTTGAATGGTTCTGTCGGAAACTCCCATATCTCTGCAGAAAACCTCGCGTTTTGTTCGTTGGGGTAGAACACTGCGAGTCTGTGGCTATTATTGCTGAACTTCAAGCTTGGAGGATACGAGCCATCTGCCACACAAACAGTGGAAAGGGTATATAAAGGAAAAGGTTTTTCTCGTATCCCAACTCGCTCCGCAGTCCATAGTTCAGGTCGATTTTCATGGTTAAAAAAGGCGAAACAAGGGCTTTTAGCGCTGAAAGAACATGTGCCTTTTCCCTTTGTTACTAACCGACCATCCGGGATTGCGTACACTCGAAGCAAAGGCTTATAACTGGGGCCCAAATTGAAGCCCCAGAAAAGGACAAAAAAATCACCACTGGGGGCCATAAGAGGTTCAAACACATTGCCCCATCTTTTGCGCATGTCAGTGTTAATTGGGTCGAAAGCAGACGTTCTCCTCCTAAACCAATCCCGATTTTCAACCACCAAAGATGTATCTACCTCTGCCCATTTTCTTCCGGTTTGCGCATCCCAGATTGCAAGCCAGCAGGACTCAGGGTGAGAGAAATGGTAATTTTGTCCTTCTATTTGGAAAACATTCTGTTCTTTTTTTCGAGCAATTAGTCCTACAATATGATATCCATCTGGACTCAGAAAGAATTCCCGAAGGGTTCCAAATTCCGGTCGCATTTCGGCCACCTTCTTCTTCGTGTCCAGTTCCCAGATCGTCAATTTCCAGTCTAGTGAATCTGACCATTCAGTAGGGGGCCGAAAAGGCAGGTTGGGTTCTGGCGGAGTAGGAATATTGTCTGTGTTGTTCTCTTTTTTGACTTCTTCCATCTCTTCGCGCCTCCGAGGGAGCGCACTTTTGCCTTTGTAGATGTCTTCAACGCTAAGTGTGTAAAGGCGATCGCCGGCTGGACCGAAATAAGCTGCATTGACACATCTTCCGTCATCGCCCAAAGATCCCAACAACTGTCGGCTATTACTATCCCATAGCTTTGCCCTACCGTCTCTTGCCCCAATCGTCACAATTTGCTTACCATTCGGGGAAAACTGAACTGGTTGTACCTGTGGACAAAACGGTCCTAAGGAGGTATGTTCATCGTGCAGAACCCTTAGTTCAAATTGAAATCCTGACCCGAGCCCCATCATCTGCTGATCTCCAAGAGAGGCTGCCTCTAAATATCCAGTTAAACGCCAGTTTCTGGTGTCATAGAGCGCCCAGCGTGAATCGGGCCCAAGAATCGCAATTTGTGAAGAATGTGGGCTAAATGCCAAAGGAGTACTATCGAGCCAAGCACAAACAGGAGTACGGAGAGCACGCTCATTTCTCCCGATATCGTAGACCCATATCATTTGCATGTCGCGCGTCAAATACCACAAATACTTCTCGCAAGGGCTCAAGTTAAATTTCTTCACTCTGCTTAAAGGTACTGTTTTTCCTTTCTTCAGGTCCGTCACGACCAACCACTCATTTTCGGTAAGAGCGACCAAGTATTCACCATCAGAGGTGAATAAAGCTGAGGTGATTTTGCCGTGACATCGGAAAGCTGTCTCTGCATTAAAACGCCTTGCGGCAGAAGCTAACAGAAAACGCCTCTTAGTCGGCTTCGGATCGAGCTGGAAAGCAGCATTAAGATATACGAAAGCTTTGGAAAAAGATTGCTTTAGCAGAGCCTGTCGTCCAAAATCCTCATAGTTATTTGCTAACCGGGCTAAAGCAACAGATTCAGCTTTCTCAGCTTCTTGCCGGGCAGTCGCTTCATTTTGGCGTGCAGCCTCTGCTAAAGAACGCGCAATCGCTTCCTCCTTCCGGGCATGTTCTGCCCGAAAATACATCAAAGTACTAATGCCTAATCCAACAACCAAGGCCACTGCTATGACCATCGAGGCCATTACCAGCGTGCGGTTGCGGCGTACGAACTTCCTTACACAATATCCTACGCCCGGCGGACCAGCCGAAACCGGCTCATCGGCCAGATGCCGTTGGATGTCCCCTGCAAGCTCATTGGCCGTCTCGTATCGTCGGGTCCTATCCTTCTCCAGCGTTTTCATCACGACCCAGTCCAGATCACCGCGGATGATTTTGTAAAGCTGGTCCGGTTGTACCTGACGATGTTTAGCAACATCGCCCAAAAGATCGCCGAGTGCGCTCAATCGCGTAGATGGTTTGGGCGGCTCGGTTTCACGGATGATTTTGCACATTTCATCGAAGGCGGCACTTCGAAGTTTTTCAGCATCAAATGGCGTGGTGCCAGTAAGAAGCTCATATAGTAAAACACCCAGCGAGTAAATATCGGTTCGCGTGTCAACATCCAGCCCGCTCATCTCGGCCTGCTCCGGACTCATATACTCCGGTGTGCCAATAAGCTGTCTATATTCAGTGAAGAGTGTTTTTTCGGTAAGCCTGTGCTGTGTCGCCTTGGCAATGCCGAAATCGATGATCTTGGGGACCGGTTTGCCATCATGAAGAGTAATCAGCACATTCGAGGGCTTGATGTCCCGATGCACGATTCCTTTTTGATGCGCATGTTGAACTGCCTTGCATGCGGCAATAAACAAGTCTAAGCGCTGCCGTGTATCGAGGTTGTTTTTGTCGCAATATTCGGTAATAGGCATACCTTTTACCAGTTCCATTACAAAGTATGGCCGGCCCGTTTCGGTTGCACCAGCGTCAAACACTTTAGTGATGTTGGGATGGTCCATCATTGCTAAGGCCTGACGCTCAGCCTCGAAGCGAGCAATGACCTGTTTGGTATCCATCCCCAGTTTGATGATCTTGAGTGCAACCCTCCGGCTGATAGGCTTGGTCTGCTCAGCCATATAGACCACGCCAAACCCACCCTCTCCTATCTGCTCCAACAGCTTATACCGCCCGATCACCGTACCAGGACCCTCGCTCAGTGGCCCAGCATCAAGCGTGTTTTCTACATCCGGCGGCGACTCAAGGAAGTTGCCTGCTTCGTCATAGGCTTTGAGCAATGCCTCAACCCGAACCAATAGGTCAAGATCATTTCCGCAAGCTCTTTTAAGATAGGCCTTTCGTTCGGTGGAGGACGTTATCTTGATTGCAGCCTTGAAAATCGATTCTTCATCTCTATGCTCTGCATCCATAAGACGCCTCCTTTTTGATTACTTCTAAAACATAGTGCGTAATCTATACTTGGAATACCCGGAAGAAAATGTGAAATTTACAAAAAATAATTGGCTGCAAACTTAAGCTGTCTTATCGCCTTTTGTAATTTCATGATGCAGCCATGCCTTGGCATAAGCCCAATGCTCGTCCGCTGTAGAATGTGAGATGCCCAAAACCTTGGCCGCTTGCTCCATTGTCAAACCCGCAAAAAACCGAAGTTTTACTAGATTAGCCTTATTCTTATCCTCTTTTGAGAGCTTTTCGAGGGCCTCATGCAGCGCAAGGAGGTCTTCCGGTTCTGTGATATCATCGCTCTCCAACTGTACCTTCGTGAGGTGGACCCGCTTTAGACCGCCGCCACGCTTCAGACTCTGCTTTCGGCGTGCGTTTTCGATAAGTATGCGGCGCATGGCCTCAGCCGCAGCAGAGAAGAAATGATAGCGGCCGCTCCAGTTCTGATCTTCGCTGCCTACAAGCCGCAGGTACGCTTCATGTACAAGAGCCGTTGCCTGCAGCGTCTGACCGGGTGATTCCTTACTCAATCGCTGGGCGGCAAGCTGACGCAGTTCCTGGTAGACAAGTGGAAGAAGTCTATCTACGGCCTGCACGTCCCCCTTTTCAATAGCAACCAAAATCTGTGTGACATCAGTCATGGTCGTTCCAGAAATTAGGTTTTGCCTTCTTTTCTGCTTACAAACCACTGATAACAAGCACACGAGACGTCACTTGGCCCCCACAAATACGCCCATGAGTATATGGATGTACTGACAGGGGCAGATTATTCTACCAAAGATCTCGGAATCCTTCAAATAGAGGCATGCATGAGATTCGTATCAAATGCCTTTTCCGAGCACTCGCACGAACCAACTAGAAGCGCACCGGACGGCTCACGCATGCCCCCAAGACAGCCCCATTTTGACGCGTCGGCGCCCCTACAACCGTACGACCCGTTATCTGCCAATCTCGCAAAAATGTCCAGAACTGGTTCGGTTTTCGCGTATACCGGAGATCAGGGCAGCCAAGCACCAGCGTAATGTCACCGAGCATCTGAAGAGGTACAAAGACGTCCGCCTGAGTCTCGTCAGGAACAGTCTGGTCGATCTATTCTTCGAATCGCACGCGTATCTCATGGACCAACCCAAGCGGCGAAGCGCGCAACAGGCGCGCCACAAGCGGATTCGTTTCGGCTACGGCGCGGCTTCGGCTTGCCTTCGGCCAGCATCATAAGTCCTGTAATAACAACCATTATTCGTTAAAGTACAAACACTTACAAACCTGGGTTCCGGACTTGTTGTACGTTTCCCTCCCGCTCAGTTCTTCTTCTGGTTGCATGTGTCGTACATGCCCGACGACAAATGAATTAGAAATCCATTTGTGGACTCGTAAGTGGCTACTAAGCAAGGGCTTATATCACAGTTTTTGGCCAAAAATGACAGTCGCAAGCAGTCGACAAATCAATAACAAGTCGTAGGCAACCCAGTATCCGCTGCTCACTGACGGACTTTTAGACGAACTGTTTTTCCTTTTTCCATATCTCGGTAACTCTGCCTTATGCTCTATATGATGTTATTTAGACCGTTTTACAAGATCTGGTAATTCTATCTCCTCAATCCATGGGGATGGATCCAGAAAAAGAGTATCACCAGTGCCCCAAAAAACTTTATCAACAATTCTGTTTATCATCATATTACGGAGTTTCTCGCCTATATCAGTATGTTCTTCACGAGAAGACAAAAGCATCTTTTTGTATTCGGTTCCCTTTGCAGCTACTCCGATTACAATAGCAGAATTTCCCTCATATGACTTGTCTTCATGTGGTACTCGTTTGATGATAATCTTCTCATAACTTTCTTGCCCTGGTTCCCCAAAAAAAAGTACATTTATAGGCTCTTTGTCAATCCATCTTCGAAATATGATTCTATCTTGTGTAGAGACATCTGATTTAATGTATTCTGGATGCCAGTAATCCATGAAATCAGTTTTCATTAAAAGTGTATCGTTATGATATGCTATCCATTTAGTATTCTCGTCAGAGATTATCACTGGTTCATTCCTTGGTTTCCAATCACCAATCCACTCCACTGAAATGTTTTCTTTTTTCCGCAATGCTTGAGCCATCTTCCATAAAATTTGATGCTCCTTAATTTTATTACGATACATCGCCCATTGTAGAAATTGACTCTCTTTACATTGAAGAGAAACGATAATGTTGTTATCTTCTTCACTGACAATCTTTATGGTATCAAGCAATTCTACTGAATAACTAAACCACCCTGCACTGACTGTATCATCATATTTCACGACAACCTTCTGGTCGTTGGCCTTCTTGATACTAGGCCAGACAAGTTCGTCATAGCCACCCGTATTCCAGAGAGTCTGATTGACTTTATATCTTGTGACACCACTCAAACGTACCTCTGTGTAACCAACTGAACAGCCGGCAACCAAAAAACTAAATGTTATGTAAATTGTTAAATACCTAAAGCTCACACAAGTTAACCTCCAGACTATTTCATCTCCTTCGGTTCGAGTTCCATCAGAACCAGTATATAGACTCATAGGAAAATTACAAATGTTTCCTGTCAGTAGAAATGGCACAGGTTACGGCCCTCACTGTGAACACCGTGGTCGGCCGTGCTGCGCCTCAGCCAGATGCCGCTGGACTACAGAAAAGGCTGCGGGGATTATTCTCACGGCCCCTTGTATTAAGCTCCCGGCTGGAAGCGGTACAACCAGGCTGGCCATGATCCGACCAGTCCGGGACGGCGCCCACCCTGGCGCCGCCCCAAGCGTGGCTCACTGAGCCTGGCCTTAAGCCCTTTTAGTCGATCACAAGCGTGGCCTCTGCTTCTCCTTACGTGAAAGGTAAGTCAGTTTTTACCGGCTTTGTCAGTATGGATGACGATACTGCCGCCCTCGATGGCCTGGTCAAAACCATTATCGTAAACGACAGTTTCGACACTGCCCTCGTCTTCTTCCCAGATTTTGATCCGGAACGTGTCCGGCTCGCCATCTCCGGCCCACAGCATGAATTTGTATTCTCCGGAACCGTTTATCGTCCCTGTTCCTTTGAACCTGGCGTAATCTGAGCCCGTGACCACCAGCCAATCATAGCTGCTACTGTGGAAATTCAGGTTCCCAGCTTTAAACGCGAACTCGGTCTGCCCCATTGGAATGGTGGCACCGTTCTTGTATTTGGACACGAACCCAAAGTTGGCTTTGCCCGTTGACGATGGATCGGGCTTGTAAGCCCCTTCCGGTGAGTCGATCCATCCACCGCCGGTTACGAATCCGGCGCTCTGGTCATAAACTACAACGTACTCGAAGACACCCGTGTCGGAAGCACCGTCGGCATCGGTTACAGTTAGCGTGAGCGTATAGACCCCGGCCGCTGTATAAACGTGGCTTCCGCTCACTGTCTGTGCTTCCTCATCTACAATCCCTGGTGACGTGCTACCGTCGCCCCAGTCCCACATGGCCGCGTGGCCGTCATCGCTGTCGGGGTCCAAGAATGTGGCGCCGACTTCGATCTCTGTGCCGACCTGTACCGGATCAAGGGGTGCACTGATGGTGTTTACTTGGAGCTGCTGGCTGCTAAATGACCTCACGATGCGGAAACCGTAACCAAGGTATCGGTCGGTGGGGTCACTGTAGCCCCGATAGGCGACTTCGCACTTGGCCACGTCGCGGAACCAACTCCCACCACGCAGCACACGGCGATCACCGCTGTCTGGCCCCGATGGGTTGTCATAGACTGATTCGCTGTAGTAGTCCAGACCCCACCAATCATGGCACCATTCCCAAAGATTGCCAGCCACGTCGTAAAGACCGTAACCGTTTGCCATATCTGTTCCCGCCGGTATTTGGCCTCCATCGTAGTATCCCACCCGCGTCGTATGAGGCCAAGGCCCAACTTCGAACGGGTCACCAGAACCGACATAGTTGGCTTTCGAACCGTCTATAGTATCGCCCCAGGGAAACCTGCAGTACGTTAAACCGCCTCTGGCTGCGTACTCCCACTCTGCCTCCGTCGGTAGGCGGAAGCCGTTCTTGGTGAAATCGCACTCCCACGTGGACAAGTCATAGCAACTCTGGTATCCATCTTGAGCGCTTTTCCAGTTGCAATATGCCACGGCGCCGAACCAACTCACATTTGTCACCGGATGATCCCATTTGACCTCGGGAAGAACCTCAAATCTCTCACTTGTGCTATCCCACGAAATCCTACTGTGTTCGATATATTGCAGTGTGTCGCAGTAGGGTATATCTCCGTCAATCGGGTACACTACTCCATTCTCCTCCACGCGCAGACGGCCGTCCAAATAAGCACCATTCAAGTACTCACAGTACTCTATACTCATTACCTCGTATTGGCCCATATAGAATGGGTCGAGATGAACAAAATGAACAGGTTCATCTCCTGGGCTGTCCACGCCGTGATGATCTCCCATCCAGAAGTCGCCGCCCGGGATGAACAACACATCACCTGGGCTTGAGAATACTACTCCCGCCAAGACTATCGGTAATATCGCCGCGGAGCTAAGTATGCCTATTAGTCTCATTTTGTTGCTCCCTCTAAATTATTGTCTGACAATCCCTTTGCTTACCTTCTACATTTCTTTCATGGGCATCTCTCCTTTCTGCCGGGCATCCGCCAGCCAGTTTAGGGCGGCGCCCGCCCCGGTGCCGCCCAAGAACTTGTGCAGACCACTATTCATGGTCAATTTACTTCTTTCTGGTGTGAACCACGATGTTTCCACCTTGCAAGACCCCTCCTGCAATCTCATCCGGATCAGCATCAGGACTTGGCTCAGCATCCTCATCACTATCTGTATTGTAGCCTGGGTACCAGATCTTGATCAGGAAGGTATCGGAATAAATCCCGGGCTCGCCATTGTCAATAGCCTTGGCGAAGAACCAGTTGCCTTCTTCCCCGTTGACCGAGGCAAATCCCTTGAACTGGGCGATTTTGCCACCCGTAATCACCAATTGCTCAATTGATGTGCTCTTCAGATCGACGAGGCCGTCAGAATAGCGGAACTCAATGTGCCCGGTCGGGTCGCCCTTCTTGTACCTGGCGTTGAAGCCAAAGTTGCCCCTGACATCAGGATGAGTATTCAGCCCGTCACTTGGCGGTAGAATCCAACCGCCGCCGGTAGCAAAACCGCCTTCAGGATTGTAAACCACAAGTATCGCGGAGGCCGTAAGATCTGAACAACCGAGCGTGACCGTAATCATGTAAATGGCCGGCTCGAGGGGCATGACAGCACTTGCTAAGCCATTAACAGAGTATGCAGTCTCTTCAATTGTTCCAAGGCCCTCGGCAACCAGGGTAAAGGTTACCTCTTCACCATCGATGTCCGGCAAATTGCCTGCATCGTCACGGAGCATGGCGATTAGGTTGGCACTGACAGTGGGCGCACCTCCGGTAGACAGCAACAAATCACCCTCGTACGTCACACCCGCCGTTGGGTCCTCGATTGTGAACGTTGCCGATGTTGTAGCCGTACCACCACACTCATCCTCTGCTGTCCAAGTCACCGTCACAGAGCCGGTATGACCACACTCGTACGGGAAGGCCGAGAAGTCGTTCGAGATCGTGACATTCCCACACGCATCGTCAGCCTTCACTACGCTGGCCAGCCAGGAGTCCAGTTCAGTCAAATTACCATTGCCGTCCCGTTGGACGACCTTATCCTCAGGGACTGTGGTGAATTCCGGCGGCTTAGTGTCAGCCACTGTGATCGTCTGCTCGCAACTTGAGCTATTACCACACTCATCCGTCGCTGTCCACGTACGGGTAATGGTTTCTGTATTGCCACAGCCTGGCACCGACACATCGCTGTGTGTGATGGTCACACTGCCGCAGGCATCGCTGCCCGTTGCTTCGCCAGTTGCACTCGGACTGGTGTCTGCCGGACATTCAAGCACCACGTCGCCTGGACAGGTGACCACCGGTGGAGTCGTGTCCACTATTGCGAAGGTTGCCGAAGCGGTAGCCATGTTACCGCACTCATCCACAGCCGTCCAAGTCACTGTCGCTGAACCCGTCGCACCGCAGCCGTCCGACAAGCCAGTGAAATCGTTGCTTAGGGTCACACTGCCACAGAGATCACTTGCAGCCGCACTTGCGAGCCATGTACTCAGTTCAGCCGAGTTGCCACTCCCATCGCACTCAACAGTCATATCTTGCGGAACCGTCGTGAAAACCGGAGGGGTGGTATCCTGGATTGTGATGACCTGCGTACACGTGCTGACGTTGCCGGATGCATCGGTTGCTACCCAGGTCCGCTCGATCGCCTCAGGGCACATGCCGTCGGACACGCCCATATAGTCTATAACCGGTTCCGGAGTGCAGTTGTCTGTGGCCGTTGCGGTCCCCGTGGAAGCCGGGTCGGTATCTGCCGGACACTCAAGCGTCACATCAGCAGGACAGGTGATGGCCGGCGGTGTAGTATCCTGAACGGTTACTAGAACTTCATCGGGGTCGGAGTCCTCGTATCCATCATTAACGATTAGCGTAATGCTATAGTGGCCCGGGCAGCCATCAACGAGTGTTACGGTCGGATCAGGTCCGCTCGCAGCGCTCCCCACAAAAGGCCCAGTCCATTCATAGGTTAGCGGGTCTTCGTCCGGATCATAGGAGCTACTACCATCCAGTGTGACCTGTGTGCCCTCCGGCGTAAGGCACGCACACTCGGCGACTTGGTCGGAGCCAGCATTAGCAACAGGGGGACAATTGGTGATTAAGTCGGCTATCTCATCCTTGCTAAGAGCGTAATTGTAGATTCGTACTTCGTCTATCTTTCCAGGGAATAGGTGGCCTGGAGGCAGACCTTGTTGATAGAAGGCACCCACGAAGACAGGGACACCGCTAGGGTCGTTGATATAGTCTGGCACTGCATCGCCAAGCACCTGTCCCACAAGGCCTCCATCAAGATACACTTTGATGAACTCATCGGGTTCGTAAGTCATTGCAATGTGATGCCAGACGCGGCTATTTACTGGACCTGGGCCAGTTGCCGATACCTCTGAATACCCATTTTGCGAAATCGATGCCCAGGGTATGCTGTATAGGAGTCCCAACTTCCAGCACCAGTGATGATGTACATCCCTCCCAGTGCGTGAGACTATGAGCATATCGGACAGCAACGCTTCTGGTTCTGCCCAGAACCACGACCCAACAGTCAACGGGCCTGTGATACGGAGATCAGTCGGCGCGGTACCAGTACCCATATCTATATAATCATCCACACCATCAAAACTGTAGGCACTGTCCGGATTTCCACAGCGGTCGGTCGTCAGGGTTGCACCATGAACCATGCCATGATTTTCATTGCCCGATTCATCATCGGCGTTGCCATTGAATGGGTAGTAGGCCACTAAGCCATCTCCTACTTTTAATAGATAGACATCGATATTCCCTCCGCCGGATGGCCAAGTGTAGCCCACGATTACATATCCGCCGTCGGTGGTTTGCTGAACAGAAGAGCCCCCTTGATCACCGGTTCCCCCAAAGGTCTTTTCCCACTCACCATTTCCGGCTGAATTGGTCTTAATCAGATATACATCCCAAGACCCTGAGCCAAATGAATTAGTCGCACCGGCGATTATGTATCCGCCATCCGTGGTTTGCTGAACACAATAGCCCGTCTGATCACTGCCCCCAACGAAGGTCTTTTCCCACTCACTATCTCCCGCTGAATCGGTCTTAATCAGATATACATGCCGGGGACTTACACCAGAGGGCGAGGTCCCACCTGTGATTATGTAACCGCCGTCAGTTGTCTGGTCAACGGACCATCCGAAGTCGTTACCACTGGCCCCGAAGGTGTTCTCCCACTGCAAATTTCCCGTTGAATCGGTCTTTATGAGATATGCATCTCCGTGTGGTTCTCCAAAAGGGTAAGTGTGACCTGCGATAATATAGCCACCATCTGCGGTCTGCTGAACCGAGTGTCCATAGTCCACATTGGGTGTACCGAAGGTCTTTTGCCAGAGGAGATTCCCGGCTGAGTCGGTCTTGATAAGATATGCATCTCCATGCGGTTCTCCAAAGGAATCTGCCTGGCCCACGATTATATAGCCCCCGTCCGCCGTCTGCCTTACATCCTGGGCCGAATCAAACCTGCTTCCCCCGAAGGTCTTTTCCCACTCGGTATTTCCGGCCGAATCGGTCTTTATAAGATATGCATCGGTAGAACCAGCTCCAAAGGAATCGGTTTGGCCTGCGATTACGTATCCCCCGTCCGAAGTCTGCTGAACGTAAGAGCCCCACTCAAAACGACTCCCTCCAAAGGTCTTTTCCCATTGGCCATTTCCGGCTGAGTCGGTCTTGATAAGATATACGTCGTAAGACCTTGTGTAAATGTACCCAGTCGCTCCTACGATTATGTATCCCCCGTCTGCTGTCTGCTGAACGCAACTGCCCCTGTCATCATCGCTTCCCCCGAAGGTCTTTTCCCATTCCACGGTAGGTTCACTGCTCAAAGCGACCTCAGTGGCCAAGAAATTGAGCAGAATCATTGACACTGACCCCAACATCACAGTGCCCATTCTCGTCTTCATTTGTTGTCCTCCTAAAAACCGTTGTCACTTCTCACCAATTGAATCCACGCTTACGACACATCCGCGACTTGATCCTCTCAAAAAGGTACTTCTTTAGCGAGTGGGGGAGCTTGAAACGGCTTGTAGATGCTCACACCCACTCCTCCGTAAACAAGAGGGACTATATGCAACGTCGGTCGAGCTGTCTATCGTGGTTTCTACGGGATTTTTCAAAAAAATCAAAAACAGCAAGATGCGCACAAAAGCTCTGTTGGACCCTATTATTGGCTTAATAGTGGGGATTAGGTGAGTCCTGCATGGGCCTGCCAGCGCCTTTTTGGAGAAATATCAGCTTTGTGGATGCCGGAAGGGGAAGTTGTTAAGTTTTTTTTAGCCCCTACGCTACAAGGACGTGCGTTGTATTGAAACGCGAGCCTTTATGGGTCTAGGGATCACTGCAATATTTGCTCCCGAGAGATGCCCCTTGGAAACAGTCGTGTCCACCTATTCTGCACATGGTCGAACTCTGCTGATTTCTTTCGATTCGTGTCCAAGACGCGCGTGTTTCTGGGGTGGCTGAGGATCCTTACCGGGTCTATATGACCGAACGGATAAACTATATTGATGTTCAAGAGGATGACTGATACTGTATTGGTGAGACGGGAAACAAAACCGGCGACACCTGGTGGATTCTCGCGGAGTGGGACTATTTGAGGTTATGATAGGGACCGTAAAATCTACTGGTTGGTAATTCGGTAGTAAGTGAGTAATATATTCCAGCAAGTAAAGATAGGAACGAACGTTGTGCGCGACTCGTACAAAACGCTGTTGACAGTATTCAGACCCAACTTTTTCACGGTAATTGTCTTCGCATTCCTTCTTGTTCTGCAAGTAGTCTTCTTCGGCTCAGTTCGCTGGTCGAGTGGCACATCATTGGATCCTGTCTACCGAATGGATTTCGGCATCGGTGATCCTGTTGTTATTCATGCCAAGGGAAGCGCTGATATGATGAATACTGGGGGAATCATCGATAAGGTCAGCTGGAGCGGTACATTCCTGAGACTCTGTCTTGCGAGAGTCTCGAGAAGACTATATTACGACCCAGATGCACTTTTTAGCACAGCGTTTGGAGAAGACAGGACCGCAATCCAGATTAACGGGATCTTTCTGCTGCTGATCCTCGTGTCATGCTATTGCCTGGCAATATTTGTTGACAGTGTGGTAAGAAGGACGATTGGGCCGCGTTGGCTGATAGGTATCTGGGCAACTCTTGCGGTTGGGGTGTTTGTCTTGTCCATCATGTGGAACAAAGCCGAATGGGGCTACTTTCTAAGACGCCCAGACCTACCCTCAGAAGTCGATACTATTGCCTGCACCAGAGCGATCATCCCCGTAACAACCGAGAGGAGTGACGCCGGAGAATGTCGTATAAGAGTCGACAATGAGTTTTCATTGTCCAAATGCCTTTCTTGGGCGGAGCGGGATGCTTACTATTGCCTTGAAGGTCGTGTACTTCTCTATCTGAAACAACGCACATTGTTGCCCAATGCCCTTACCTTGGACGTAGCGGATCTAACTGGACTCTACGACCTTCTGCCAAAAACTGGGCTTCTGGCAAAGCCCCAAGAGGGATATGAGGAATCACACCTGCTGACAGGAGTCGTCGTTGACGCGGTCACCCAAACCAATCGGAGGCTCGTTTTCCTGGGTGTTAGAGGCGGGGCCGTATCAAATGACCACTATCCGTACTATGAATTTGTTTTCAAAGAACGAGATCGAGGCCAAGGTCTCACTTTTGTACAAGGCCAGCGGTTCTTTTATGATGTTGCCGGAACTGAGGGATTTGAATGGGAGTCTATGTGGATAGCTCTCAGCCTTGGCCTCACGGCAGTGAGTCTGCCCATTCTAATGGTTATTCTCATTGCTTGGATCGCAATTCAGGCGCTCATGAAAGCTGAGGCACTGAATTAATCTGCGATTGCGAAGAAAGCTCAACGACTCGACAGCACACCATTGACAGACTGATGAGCTGGTCTGGGCGGATCAATGTCTTCAGTCGCGTCCATTTCAGTCTAAACGGGGACTTGTGGAATCCTTGTCAAGTACGACAGAACCTTGTTTCAGCAATTTATTGGCCCATAAAACGGACGATCAATCCGTTACTCGTGGAACGCCAATTCCGTGTCTTCCAACTGACTCTTTAGCGCCACGACGTGCTGCTTACCTATTGTCCTGTAGAATAGGGCTGCAAGCCGTGTCAAAACCAGCCACGAACGCGCCCATTGACAGTAAGAATTGGGGTGCATGAGGCATCCTACAATTCGATGGGCAGTTGATCATCAATCAGATGCACGTTGATCTGCTAAACGCCAGTCCTCAGCGAGCTCTGCCCAATCGACCCAATCAATACGTCCGTTCTCGTAGAGGTCGCAAAGGCCATACCACCGATCCTCTTCTGCGGTGCTCAGCCATGATCGGACAAATACTACGACATCGTCGAAATCGACTGTTCCGTTTCGCGTGAAATCAGCCTGCGTTTTGCTCACCTCATCGGCTCCCATATCCACACGAGCTCTCATAACACGCGGTTCCCCATCAATATCTACCTGCTCGCTGTAGTCTGCGTTGTTTGGATCGCCAGCGTCTACACAAGGCGAGATCCATCGGAGGTGATAGTCTCCCTCGTCAGGCTCAACGAAGCATGGGTCAGCATCAATGTTGCCTTCGCCCCAGATTATTCCCCCATATGGGTCAAAGACCGCAATCTTCAACTCCTTGATGTTACTGTAGGCAATCCTGATCTGGGAGCCATCTCTGTCCCACACTTCGTTTCCACCATCCCAGAGGATACAGTTTGTTATATAAGCCTCACCTGGAAGGACGTCATCGGGATTACTACAGCCGAATGCATTGCCGCGCTCCGCCTGGTTACCAGCAAACGTACAGTTGGTCAGCTTCAGATTACAATCATTGCTGTCGTATATGGCACCGCCGCTGTGATTCGCCTGGTTGCCTATGAACAGGCAGTTAGTCAGGGCCGCGTGGCTGTTATTCCGGCCACACATCGCGCCGCCACGTCCAGTGTATTCCCGCGGAGCCGAGTTTCCTGTGAAAATACAGTTGGTCAGAGTCGGGCTACTGTGATCGTTGTACATCCCGCCGCCCGCACTCGCAACTGAGGTGTTCCCACTGAATGTGCAGTTGACAAGCGTTGGGCTGCTCCCATCCCCATTGTACATCCCTCCGCCCCGGCCGACGAAAAGGTTTGTGCGGTTTCCACTGAAATGGCAGTCGGTCAGCGTGGGACTACTCTGAGAGTTGTACATGCCGCCGCCGGAGACTGCCACACTGCCAACGAAGGAACAACTGATCAGCGTTGGATTACTCTGGACGTTGTATATACATCCACCGTAGTGCCGCGCCCAGTTTCGCTCGAATGTGCAGTTGGTCAGCGTTGGGTCGCCCCTGTGGTTACGCATTCCACCACCCTGTGCACGCGGCTCATTTGGATCATTCGGGTCTCCTCCCCCAGCAAAGCCTGCCGTAATTGTAAAACCATCGAGGATGGCTGTAGAATCCGTGCCACTTCCGGTTATGACATGGAAGCAGTTCTCATCGCCGCTCAACCAGTTCGATCCGTCGTCCCTGTTCAAATCACCTGTCAAGACTGTCTTATACACGTCAACATCACGAGCATTAGGATCTGGGGCACCAAGACCAGCGTAGCCACCTTTGAGAGTCACTCCATTGATGAGCTGGAACGTGGCCTCTCGGTCACCGCTGCCGTTAGGGTCAGTTGAGTTGCTGTCCGGTGTGTAGATGCCTTGTGCTACCCTAATTTGAACAGATTTGGCCGTGGAATTGGCATCGGCAAGAGCATCCTGAAGGTATTTGTAGGCCGTTGTCCAGCTTCTGCCGTCCCCATCGAGTGAAGCGTGGTCATCGACATACATTATTGTCAGCGGGTCAAACAAGAGTTCTATCTCGGGGTTGTTTTCACGAATCTGGGAAAGATGTGTGCTGTAAGCGTCCTCATTTAAAGGATTTGCCCGCAAGTCCAGCGTCTTGAGTTTTCTCAGTACCAAGAGAGGAGAGATATCGCTGATCTGATTGTGATGCAGACGCAGTACAGCCAGCTCCCGAAGCTCGGACAGTGCCTCGATGCAGCTGATGTCGTTCTCGCGCAGCTCGAGTATGCTCAGTCTCCTCAGTTGCGACAGATCGGAAATATCAGTAATCTTGTTTTCATTTAGGTACAGGTATCTCATATCTACTAATCCACTTAGTGGATGTACATCTGCGATCTCGTTGCTATTTAGCCAGAGATACTTCAGTTTCTTGAGGTTGGATAGCTCGGTGATGTCTTTGATTCTGTTGTTCCTTGGGCCGATTGCCTTTAGGCCAAGAATCTCCAGATCTGTAAGCCCAGATACCACTGCAGTGACTTGCTCCGGATCGAGCCGATAATTGTAGTTCATGGTCAAGTTCGTCAACTTCGTGAGCGCGGACAGTGCAGTTACGTCATCTATCTGGTTCCAACTCATGTGCAAAGTCTGCAGCTCCGTAAGCCCCGATAGTACATTGATGTTGCTGACATTATTCTCATTGATGTTCAGTTTCGTCAGGTTTGTGAGACCACATAATGCGTTTACGTCGCTGATATGATTATGCTCCAGAAGAAGTTCAGTGAGGTTTGTGAGTCCGGATAATGCGTTAATGTCGGTAATAGAATTGTAGCTCAGCTGTAACACCGTGAGGTCTGTCAGGCTGGATAATGGGCTGATGTCAGTGATTTGATTCCTCGTTAGCGACAGCCGTGTCAAATTGTCAAGACCTGCTAACGCACTGATATCACTGACTTGGTTTACATACAGGTCCAGCTCCGTCAGACTCCCAAGTTCGGACAGTGCGTTGATGTCACTGATTGCGTTGTTCGCAAGCACCAACCGAGTCAGATTGGCTGCGGCCTGGAGGCCGGTGAGGTCGCTGATTCCACTATCGCTGGCATCCAGGCTTGTCAGGGCGAGCATGTGAACCGGCATAGGATCGGTGATGTCGAGCACCTCTGCAATAACAGCCTTTAGATTCGGGTCGGTAAGGAACGGATAGTCAAGTGCGGCGATGGTGTTAAGGCACTCCATATTCGGGTCGGTGCCCTTGCTGGGGTCGTGCGGATCAACTTGATTCGTGGCGATTGTCTCGCTGAAGTCAAAGGTTATCTCGGCAATATTGCGAATCTCAGTGCCCGGCTCCAGGTCTTCCTTAGATCTGACGATGTAGCTGATGTGGCCCTGTCCGCGACCTGTGCCATCCTCAGGTGGCAAGAACCCGACACTCACCACCGGTGGCAGGCCGCTTACCGGATCGACCGAATAGAATTTCGCATACACCTCGCCGGTGGCCAGGTGAATGCCTGCATCAATGTGGACTTCAAAATCAACATCGCTATAGGTCATAGGGACCGTCGTCTCAAAATACTGAGTATCTTCCGGCACCTCGACCAGACTATCGCCAAAGGCGATTTCTGTCAGCATGAACGTGGTCCACTCCAGGTCGTCATCGAGCTGGTCGGCAATCTCAACGATCTGCACCGGTGCCGTTGCGTTTGGATCGTTCTCGAACTCAATCATGTAGGGCATTAGGCTGCCTGCGGCGATGTACCCCAGCGCACCATAACCAGCCGGACCTGTCTTCTTGTTTGGATCTTTGGTGCCGACCGGCTGGATTGGGTCTTTGGGGTCACAGGGGTCTGTGGGTGGTCCGGGCAGGTCAGCAAGGTCCTGAATATCCAGACCAAGCTCCTTGAGCAAGTCAAGCATCGTCGTGTAAGCATTCATCAGTAGCGGCCTCAGCTTACTTGATTGACCCGTTGGGTCAAGTTGCATAAGCAAGTCTAGTAAAAGTTTCAACGAGGCAGGTACGAACTCCGACCAATCAGGGTCACTGGGGATGATGCCAAGAGGTCCGGCCATGTCAAAGGGAAGTGGGTTGTTGAGTGTCTTATGCCAGTCATAGTAGTCCTTCAACAAACCGAGGCCTTGTTTAGCCTTAGACAGTCCTGTTGTGGCCATCAAATCAAATACACTTGTGGCAGCATATATCATATACTTCTTCATAATTCCAGATGCCGTCAATCCCAATGGATCTATGCGCATAAGGGGGCTATTCCATGCGTACGTGTAGGGATTGCTGTCACCGGCTAACAAGCCAACTGGATCTACGGTTACGAATCGTCCAACATCTTCAGCATAAAATCTTGCGCGCATGGCCACCAGCCCATGGCCTTCATGCATCGCGCCATATCTGCCAACAAACGTGAACGGATTTGGGACCGCATCTGATCTATTCAGGATGATTCCAAATGGGTCGTATGTGTAGCTATTCACGACCGAGCCAGTTTTGTTGGTCACCTCACTGGTACTGCCGAGAGCATCGAAGGAATAGTATGCAGGTTGCCCGGAATCATCAACCCGTGAGGCAAGTCCGTAGCCGTGAACATAACGTGCAGTGAGACCGCCGGTCTGGCTGTATTCTCCTACGACATCCACAAGGCCGATTGGGTCGTGGACATAATTGGTCGTCACACCATTTTGTGTAACAGCAACGCGGTTGCCTCCGCCATCATAGAGGTATTCCCAGAGATTGCCGGAGGGTGTAATGACGCTCACCAGGCGGTTTTCTTCATCGTACTCATAGGTAGCTGTGCCCTGTGAATCGGTCTTTGATTGCATGCTTCCATCGGCATCAAACGTGTATGTTGTGTCCCCGACCTGGGTGTACTGATTCATATTGTTGGTGGTATACTGAGTGATGCTCCCATCATCGGTGACCGTGATGCGGTTTCCGAGGGCATCATATACGTATTCTACCCGTCGCCCGCTGGGATCAGTCCATGTAGTGAGCTGGCCCAGATCATCATAATCGTACTGCCAGGTTCCTTCGAGTGTCGCCATAGAGGTGCGGCGGCCCAGGTTGTCGTACGTGTAGTCATACTGCGAAAGAATAGTGTCATCGGGCTTGTAATTGACCAGACTCAACAGCTGACCGGCAGCATCGTATTCATAGGTTGTGTATACGCCATTGCCCAAATCCTTTCGTGTGAGGCGACCGGCATCATCGTAGTGATAACGTACGATTTCACCTTCATTGGCATCAACGATGCGGTCAAGACGGCCCACCACATCGTAGTAGTAGCCAAGGTGGTGACCAAGCTGGTCAGTGCACAAAGTCCGCCTGCCGGCATCGTCGTATGTATACTCGAGATAGCGCTCGCCCGGGTACGTGATTCGCTGCAGTCTGTCTTTTGCATCGTAGGAGAGCGTGGTCATTCCTGCTGCATCAGTGTAGGAAGTCAAATTGCCGCGCTCATTATACTCGTATTCGATAGGTGCTTTTCCAGGATAAGTCTTTGCAGTAAGCTGACCGCTTGTGTTGTATTCGTAGCCGATCAGACTCCCACGCCGGTTAGTCCAGGTCACAGGATCGCCTCCAGCACTGTATGTCCAAGTCTCGATACTTTCATCATCGTATGTAATCGCCTGCAGGTTGCCACTGTCGTCGTATTGATACACGGTTTGATTTCTCTTTGCGTCGGTCAGGCAGGTCAGGCGGCTGTAAGGGTGATCGTATGCGAATTGTGTGATGTTACCGAGCGGATCGGTTGATTTGATAAGGTTGCCGGCCTTGTCAAAGCCGTAGACGTAGGAGTTGTCGGCTGCATCGGTTATCTTAGTGATGTTGTACTCACTGTCGTAGCTGAAACTTGTGAAGCGATTCAGCGGGTCCTCGACCTTGGCCAGTAAGCCACTGTGGTCGAAGAGGTATTTCGTGGTGTTGTCATACGCGTTAGTCACAGCTACCGTACCACACGTGCCATACGAGATGGTGAGAGCTTCCGCATTGTTATCACGATACGTGCCAGACAGCCTGCCTTGATCATCATAGGTGAAATACCGATGACTGCCACCAGGATACTCAATCTCGGCAAGAGAATGCTCCAAGGTGACACCTGCCCCGACGCTATAAGAATAATAAGTTATTGAGCCATCAAAATGCTCAACTGCAACCAGGTGCTCATTGTCGTATGCGAAAACGGTCTGCCGACCAGTGTGATCCGTAATAGTATGGATCAAGTTGGCAGCGTTATAACTGATTTGAAGTGATTGTCCGGCGGAATGGGTCAGACTTGTGAGTATGCCCCCCGTATAGCCAACAGTAATGCGATTTCCATTCGTATCCTCCATGTAGTCGAGTCTGCCACCTGCACCGAATACGTAGATAAGGCCATTTGATTCCTGCAGTGCGTAAGCGCCACCAGGAAGGTCGGTCAATGTTGCGTGGTCACCGGGTTCGGAGAAATACCCGCCGCGGAAGTCAGGCTGAAATGTGCGGCGAGTGCCATACGGGCCAACAACAGTCGCAGTTCCATCCTCAGCTACTGTCAGGAGGATATCCCAATTGTGCAGCCAGCCTCGTCCGAGGAAACCGTACTCGTATCTACGGCTAATGGATTGCGGGAAGACTCTCCTAAAGCCCAGATCCAGCCCCGGAGTCGGGACTTGAGCATCTATCGAAGAGGCGAGCAGTGGGAAAACCGCCAGTCCGTCAGCTTGTGCGAACTCAAAAGCGAGCAAATCAGCAATGTCCCTTACTTGGCGGCCGAGTTTGCTCAGGTAGGCAGCGTTATCTGTGAGCATACGCACATAATCACCCCACGTGCTTCCTACTTGCGAAAGAAAGTTGCCCCATATCGGCTCCCATGCTTCCGGGCTAATGGTCTCAGGTCGCATCTCGTCTTTGAAGGTGTCAAAGTCCGCTGCTGTAGTATCATACGCTGTAAGCACGCCGAGACGGAAGTTAATTGGCGGATAGGAGAAATCCCAGGGCTGCTGCCAGCCCACCCAGTAGACGGGAACGCGGACAGTCTCGCCCGGCTGCAGGATACCTGGTGTTTTGCCGCTGGCGAGGATCTGAATCGAGTTGCTAAAGCCCTCTGGGATCGCCGATGTCCACAGACCCTTGGTTACCCGGCCGGCGTCCAGGGTCAGCAGCGCACCTTCTTTCCCATTCTGAGTAGCGGTCAGATGCAAGAGCGGCGCAGGCACAGCAACTTCGCCGTCGTTGCCATACTCAATATAGATCGTAGCAAGCGCATGGTAGCCCACATTCTTGGGCACCTCAAGGTCGGTCGTTATATGCACTACACCGCCCTCGATCATCGTCAGTGCATCGACCAGCAAATCTTGACCTGCCGCCGGCTTGGTAACTTGCACAGAATATACGCCGGCAGGAACTGTGCCGGCTCCGAACGTTGCGTTGATCTGTGTCGATGAAATGTACTCGACGCTGCCGGCGTTAAATGTGACATCATTGCCGTCTACAAGTTCAACAGTGCACGTGGGATTGAATCCTCCACCAGTTAAAGTGAGAACGGCCTCCAGAACGTTGCCGTGATAATCTGGTGTTACGCTTGTGATGACCACATCGTAAGTCTCCACCAATAGCTCATAGTCACTTGGTGTTGGGATGTGGTCAGCATAGACGAGAATATACCAAGGACCCGGTGCAGCGGCGGGTACAAGTATTTCCTGATCCGGTGCAGCCAAGGCGCTAAAGCGATAGTCGTAGTCTCCCCTGGTCGGTGGTGCGCCGAATTTGGCGTAGAGTTCATTGTAGTGGTCTGTTGCGGTGTCATCTAATGAAACCAACATTACCCGTCTCTCAGTGATATTCACCTGAAAGAGCTGTGCCTGACCGCTTCCGGCAAACGTTCCATCAAGGACTGTTCCCAATTCAAGCTCCGTCAGAGCTGTTTCCTGCAGGCAGAACGTATAGGCCGTACTACTGCTTGCTATGCCCCGCACAACCAACATGTACTCTCCGGAACTTGGCAGCGTGATCAAGTCAGAATCACTTGATACATCGGTGAATCCCGCCCAGCCTGCTGGACCTACAAGGTCAAACAGGACCTGCGAAGGCGAATAGTTGACCTGCTCTAACCGCACCTGCTGGCCTGCAAGCGCCGCGAAAGTCCAAACGTCCATAGATGGCAATGCGGTCCCCCCCATGTAGCGCCTGTTGAGTAGCAGAGGGGCAACCTCAACGGCCGATGGCGTGTACATTGTCCCGGCTCCACCGACCGCCGCGGCACCGGTATCTCCGCCACATGCAGAAATAGTCCCAGCAAACGAGTACGTCTCGTAATAGACTGCTATCCTTCCT
>Ga0209427_10002099_pt1 | contig 23338 bp, 18 predicted proteins | sample DeeMarSWOR136_30_FD_187465 | JGI IMG/M metagenome (GOLD analysis project Ga0209427, IMG submission 187465) | Marine sediment microbial communities from White Oak River estuary, North Carolina - WOR-1-36_30 (SPAdes) (version 2) | ecosystem: Environmental > Aquatic > Marine > Intertidal zone >...
CTATCTAAACATTTTGATAAGAACGCATTGGAAAAGGAAGGTTACTGTTTTATTGTCTGCCAAAAGCCAGATGATTAATCAGTGGCTATTTTTTAAGGTTATGGAAAATAATTATGAAATGTTTTTTATGTGAAGGCACTACAAAGCTGTTAGGTAACTTCCAGTGCCTTAAGGATTTTCAAACAGGCCTCTATTATTGTTTTGAATGTGGCTCTATGTTTCGCCACCCAATGCCTAATAATGATCAAATCTCGGCATATTACAGCCAAGTCGAATTTAAATCTTCGAAAAACATCTTTTTACGAAGACTCAAAAAATGTAAGGAGCAAGCTCAATATGTTGAAAAATGTTTTAATGAGTTTGGAATAGAGAAAAACACAAACATACTCGACCTTGGCGCCGGTATCGGAGGGTTGGTGTATTCATTGAAGCAAAGAGGTTATATGTCTTTGAGAGGGATTGAACCTCGAGAGATAGCTGTTTCTTACGCAAAGAAAAGCTTCAATATAGATTTGATTCCCGGATGGATTGATTGTGCTCATTTGCATTGTGATCCATTTCCCAGGGTCTTGTTGCTGTCTCATGTTTTAGAGCACTTATCGGCCCCAGGAGATTTTTTGAATTACCTTAAGAAACATTTCAGGGGATGCTATCTTTGGATTGAGGTGCCAGATGGTAATTTTGAAAGTTTAGAAATTAATGGCAGAGTCGCCTGGCGTCTTTGGCTGGCTCAACATCTATGGTCCTTTACATCAAAAGGAATGGCTAAGTTGATAGAAAGACAGGGATTTAAAATTCTGAAGATCGACAATGAAATCGTCTATCCATTTATGGCAAAAGAGAGAAAAATGGACCTACAAATCTCTCTTGAATATGCATCATTTGTAGATTTATGGTTAAATGGAGGTCGCCTTTCGGGAAAAAAATTTGTAAAAATTACTTCTAATCTACTTCACTATTTACTTTTAAAATCAAAGAAAAACTTATTTTTTACTTTCAATAGGCTCTATATTCCTGACAGTCCTTTTAATATTCGGTTTTGGATTAAAATTGATTGAAGGGGAAAAACGACTGGTTAATTTTTCGGAAAAAGCTGTTTCAGGTGTGGCCTGGATGTTCACGAGCACTTCAGCCCGGAACGGAATAGCTTATATTGTGAACATAATTCTGGCACGCGTGTTGGTTCCATCAGACTTTGGAGCCGTTGCTCTAGTTGTAGGAGTAATCGCTATTTTACAGACATTTGCAGAAATGGGGACATCGGTGGCATTGGTTCAACGGCAGAATGTAACTCCATCTGTTATAGACAGCGCTTTCATTTCTACTTTCACGGTCACAATTCTAATAGTTCTCCTTTTATGGAGTTTTTCAAATAATATTGCAGCATTTTTTAGTGTCCCTGTGCTGGCAGCACTTTTAAAAATTGCTGCTTTTTCTTATTTATTCAGAGGGGTATTCTCGCTTTATCGTTGCCTATTGCTCAAGGAAATGCGGTATAAAGAGATTTCTCTCTTGGAGTTCATAAATGTCATTATCTACGGGCTTATTGCGGTTGTCCTTGCTTTTAGTGGATATGGCCCATTTAGTATAGTTTGGGGGCAGGTATTTTCAGCGATATTCCTGCTTATATTGGGGTTTTGGCGAACGGGATACATCCCCAAAAGTTTTGGCAGGATAAAAGAAATATGGGAGCTTCTATCTTTTGGCATCTGGGTATCAATAGGTCGCATTTTGGGAAATTCTTCAGGGAAGATCGATACATTTATAATTGGCAAGTTGCTCAATGCTTCCACTCTGGGCAGCTATTACCTTGCCCAAAGAATAGTTATGCTTTTGCCAGGTACCTATACTCAGATTATAGATCAGGTTACATTACCTATTTATTCCAAATTCCAGAAAGACCCATCCCGTGTAGAAGAAGGCTATTGGAAAACTATATCCTTTACTTCATTGATCATATTACCCCTAGTTTGTCTCCTTTTTATATTTGCAGATCCATTGGTGAGATGGATTTTGGGAGAAAAATGGATTCAGGTGATCCCTTTGGTCAGGATTATGTCTCTATTTGTACTTGCACATGCACTCGGGGGGGGGATATTTGCCTCCGTTATTTATGCGTTAGGTCGTCCTCAAATAGCCACTATTGTAAATATATTCCGAATTATTGCGCTGCCAACTTGTGTGATTATTGGAAGCAGGTGGGGAGTGATGGGCGTGGCTTGGGGATTTGCGGCTTATGGAATAATCGGAAGGCTTTTTAATCAATGGTTACTTAAAAGAAATTTCTCATTTTCTCTCATTCGATATTTTCGTGAGATTGCACCGGCCCTTATTTCTGGTCTGCTGGCCACTGGTGTAGCATTAGGTATTTTTTCTGTGTTTGGAAAGGATACTATTGTAATCGAGATCATAAAAGTCATCACTGGCTTTATAGTATGGTGCATAACTTATTATGTCTTTGTAAAGATATTTGCTCCGGAAAAATCGAAATATGCATTGTATATTATCTTCCAGTTCATTAAAAAATTCAGAAGACTTAATTTATTGAGAAATATTACAGCTTCATAATAATTGTAAGCTAAACTAACATTATATATGGGGAAAACTGGACATAACTTAGGCAATAGTCTCTTTTCTATTATGTTTAGGAGAGAGACTACGATTAAAACGCTCTGCGTATTGGGATGATTATTAAGATAACACATTGGGTTCTTTAACAAAGAAAGAAATGATAATCGCAACTTACGACAACTACGATTTTGCCAATCAAATTGAGTATACTTTTAACTTAATTTTTTCGACCTATGGCATTAGCTTCAAAATAATTCCTCTTAAGCGGTTCAAAAAAGGACACTTTAGTTTAAGTGAAACTGTGCTAATCAGCTACGGAAAGAATAACCCAGAACTTGGCGTTAAACATCATGTTCACATCTACGCATCGGATTTTTTCGGTAAAAATTATCTGAAACTACATTCCATGCCTAAAACACCACTTAAGAAAGTTAATAGAAAAGATTTCGAGGTGAAAAAAGCTGATCTTTTTATGGGAGAAACTCCTGTCATTTTTAGGGGAAGTGAAAAAAATATCTTGCGTGACTCACAACTCATACCTCGCGGCTCACATTTTTCAGTCTGCTGTCCTATCGACCTCATTGCATCGATTTTTTATATGGTATCCCGCTATGAAGAAACAGTGATTAAAAAAAGAGACTCTCATAACCGCTTTCCAGCCAGCGAAAGTCTAGCTTGGAAAGAAGGATTCCTGCATCGCCCCATAGTAAACGAATATATTGATCTTCTCTGGAGCTGGATTGAAGAATTTAATTTAGGATATAAAAGAAAATCCATTTGGAACGGCAAGAATTTTGCCGTCTGTTTGACCCACGACGTTGACCAGTTGAGAAAATACAAATGGTATCCTCCTCTGCGGACTATAGCAGGTTCAACACTGAAATATGGCAAACCAAGGAAGTCTCTTGCTTTATCCAAAGATTACTTAAAAGCAAAGCTTAAGTCCGACCCATATGATACATTTTCATATTTAATAAATCTTTCAAAAAAATACGGACTTGGCTCTTCTTTCTATCTTATGAGTGGGGGAAAAACAGCTTTTGATAGACGCTACAAGATAAACAGCAGGAAACTAGTCTCAATAATTCGAAACATTCAGAAGAATGGTTTCGAAATAGGGCTGCATACAAGTTTTGATGCCTATAAGAATGCTGCACTAATTTCTTCAGAAAAAGCAACGCTAGAAAAAGTTTTGGGAAATGAGGTTTTAGGGGTAAGGCAACATTACTTACGATGGAAAACACCGGAAAGTTGGAGAGCCCGAGAGGCCGCAGGAATAAAATATGATACATCATTGTCATTTGCTGACCATGAAGGCTTCAGAGCTGGAATATGTATACCCTTCAAGCCTTTTGATATCCTTGAAAATAGAGAATTAGATTTATGGGAATTACCTCTAATCAGTATGGATGGCAGTCTATACACTTACCAACGGCTTTCTCCAGACAAGGCCTTTATCCGTGTCAAGAGCTTAATCGATACAGTAAAAAAACATAAAGGTGTATTTGTGATATTATGGCATAACTCTTCCTTTGATGAAGTCGATTGGCCTGGGTGGAGCCATTTATATGAAAAAATTTTAATTTATATCAATAAACAGAGTGTTTATAGCAATACAGCTCTTGGGATAATCAAAAGATGGGAAGATGAAATATATAAATAAAAAGGAGGGTTATTAATAAAAATTATGATGAACCTTCATAAATCAACATGAAAAATAAAAAAAATCAATTAAGAATATGAAAAAAGTCTTAGTGATTACATGTTATTTTCCTCCTCGGGAAGCTATTGGCTCTGTCAGATTAAGGGGGCTTGCGAAATACCTTCCTGAATTCGGGTGGGAACCTATTATTCTCACTCCTATTCCTCCTGGACCCTTGAAATCGAAGTTCAAAATTATACATACTCCTCATCAAGATGTTATAAGTGCATTAAAAGAGAAATTACATATGAATCCCGAAAGAGTGGTTGAAGAACAAGTTAGAGTGCTTCGCCCAATTAGCAAACAAAAAGCTTATGTTACGCGCAAAGTCATAAATTTCACTAAAAATATCATTGCCTATCCTGACGAATATAAAGGGTGGCATTCTATAGCCACAAAAGCAATTATGCCAACATTGAGAAACGAAAAAATCGATGCTCTTATATCCAGTTCAGACCCAGTAACACCTCATATTATTGCAAAAGATTTGAAGATCAAATACAAAATACCCTGGGTAGCCGATCTGAGGGATTTATGGACACAAAGTCCTTACTATCAATTTGGATTTATTAGAAAATGGTTTGAGAGAAAATTAGAGATAAGAACTTTAAATCATGCTGACGCTTTAGTCACAGTTTCAAAACCGATAGCAGAAGAATTAGGCTCTCTCCACAAAGAAAAGCGAGTTCATGTGATAACAAATGGATTCGATCCCGAAGAAATTAAGGAATTGTCATTAACAAAAGAATTCACAATCACATATACCGGCCACCTTCACCACGGAAAACGGGATCCTTATAAATTCTTCCAGGCAATACGTGAGATAGCAGATGAGCAAATTCTGGATTCAGATTTAGTCAAAATTAGATTTTTCGGCCCTTATGTGTATTGGCTTGATAAGGAAATAAGAAAATTTGGATTAGAACAGATGGTAAGTCAACATGGAAAAGTGTTAAGAGAAGTTGCTTTAGTGAAACAGAGAGAATCTCAAATCTTATTGCTTCTTAACTGGGATGATCCTCGTGAAAAAGGCACATATACTGGTAAACTCTTTGATTATCTTTGTGCAAAACGTCCCATTCTTGCTTTTGGGGGACCAAAAGGTGTTGTCAGTGAATTATTAGAGGAGACTGCTGCAGGTGTTTATGCGCCATCTATAAGCCATATAAAGAAAATTCTTGCTAAGTGGTTTACTGAATATAATAAAACGAGCAAAGTTGCATATAAAGGAAAAAAAGACAAGGTGCAGAAATATACTCACCTCGAAATGGCCAGAAAGTTCGCTCAGGTTCTCGAAAAGGTAATAAAAAAATGAAAGTATGCACTATACTCCTTCAAGAGATCGAAGTATAACCTGCCTATAAAAAGAAATATCAAAATGATAAACATATTGTTTTTGCCCAACTCCAAGCCGAGTAAAAAACTAAAATTGAGAATTTTAGAATTAGCCAAAGAACTGGATAAAGACGATAATTTCCAAGTTTATTATTTGAATCGTGCAATTTCTCTTTTTGATGACTTAATCTACGGCCTTAAACAAGTTTTTAAAAAGAAAGATATCCTGGTTTGGGAAGAAAGCAATATACGCTTTGTAAGAGTTCCCTATATTCCTACTATTTTTAATGGACTATTATTCTACAATAAAAAATTGATTCAAAAGGCAATTACCAAATTAAATATACGAGTTATCATTAATAATTTTTCTCATTCTATTCCCATGCCTGTCTCAAGTGATTTACTGTATATTTACAATTTTGATGAGGATTATGCGGCTTATCATAAAAATCCTCTTATTAAAATGTTACTGAATCGCTTCGTAAAAAAAGAGATATCAAAGAGTGATTTCTTGATTGCGGGAGCAAGGACTTTAGGCGAAAGAGTGAGAGAGAAAAAATGGAGAGAAAATTACATTTGTTTGCCACCTCCGATCAATCCTGATACCTTCAACATTGTGTCTGAAGAGGAGATTACAGCGATAAAAAGAAAGTATAATTTGGAAAATAGGATAATTATAGGACACATCGGACATCAAGATAAAAAATCAGGGCTTGATTTTTTAATAAAAGTATTTAAAAATGCTCACTCATTATTTCCAAAATTGGCTCTATTTATTGTAGGACCTGGAAAGGAAGCAGAAAAATTCAGTGAAATTTACAAAGACAATAAAGATATTGTTTTTACTGGACCCATTGAACCTGCAGAGATATCCAGTTATTTTTTTGCAACGGACATAGGTGTTCTCCCTTACACAAAAGACCCAAGTGTATATTCTCGTTTTCCCATAAGATTGGCAGAATTCATTGCCGCACGAAAGGTTATCATAAGCTGGCCATTCGGGGATTTAAAATTATTGAACCTCCCAAACGTTATTCTGGTAGAAAGAGAAGTGGATAAATGGACTGAAGCTATCCTTAAAGCCAAAGACATACAATGGAATCCTGAATGGGATTATGTAGTTGAAGAATTTTCTATTAAAAATATAATCGCCAATCTTAAAAGTCTCATTCAAATTCAGGCGAAGAAGAAAGGCATTAAACTCTAAAAAGAGCATTCTTCCTCTATAGGTTGTACCGATGAAAAAAAAGCGTTCTGTTGTTGCTGTTTTAAAATCTGATTATAGCGGTTTATATTCTAATTTAGAAAAAATTATTACTTTATGTGAAGGATTGGAAATAAACTCTAAAAACAATAATGTGGTCATTAAAATCAACCTGTGTGATGCTCGAACCCCTGAAACAGGCGCGATAACTCATCCTTTATTCCTGGATGCCCTGTTGAAATTCTTGAGGGAAAATTATGAGAATCTAAAAATATTTGTGGCTGAAAGCGATGCGACTGTTGTTCTTGCAGATAAATTCATAAAATGGTTCGGATTTCTTCCTGTATTGAAAAAATGGAATGCTAAATGGGTTAACTTGTCTAAAGAGGAATTGACCACAAAAAAAATAAACGGACTTTTTTTAAAGGAAATTCAACTCCCAAAAATTCTCTGTGACAATGTCTACTTCATTTCCCTGGCCAAGCTCAAAACAAATTTACTTACCAAAATAAGCTGCAGTTTGAAGAATCAGTTTGGTTGTCTACCAGAAATAGAAAAAAATGTATATCACAGCCATATAAATAAAGTGATTGCTGATATAAATTCGGTAATCAAGCCGGATTTTTCTCTTGTTGATGGGATAATCGCCATGGGAGGAACACAGGGACCAGCATTTGGGACTCCAATAGGAACAGAGCTAATTATTGGTGGAAAGGATCCTGTTGCAGTAGATGCGTGTTGTGCTAAAATCATGGGTTTTAAACCTTACTTAGTTCCTCATGTTCGCAAATCTAATGCGCAGGGAATTGGATCTCTCCGTTATGAGCAAGTCGGAGACGATATAAAAAAGATAAATTTTGAAATAAAAAAATGGGAAATATCTCTGTTTCTTTTAGGGAGTTCTTTAAAAAAAAGAGTCATGCGACGAACGAGAAGCGGAAATAAATAAAGATGAAAGTTGGGATTATCGGTGCCGGTGCGATAGTCAGGAGGGGCCATCTTCCTTCCTGGAAAAGACTACAATCAATTGAAGTGAGCACTATAGCAGATGTCAACGAGATATTAGCTAAAAATATAGCTAAAGAATTCAATATTCCTAGATATTCAAAAGATTACCAAGAACTCCTTGATGATCCCTCAATTGAAATAGTGGATATTGCGACTCCTACGCCTTCTCATTCAGAAATTGTTTTAAAAGCTATCAAAAAGAAAAAACACATCCTTGTTGAAAAACCTTTAGCTTTTTCTTTAAAAGAAGCAAAGGAAATACACCAAGCACTCAAAGGAAAAAATCTTAAATTGAATATTGTGCAAAACTACCGATATTACCGTTCAGTGGCGAAGGTAAAAGAAAGGCTGGAATCAGGAAGGTTGGGTAAAATTGTATCTATGAACGGATTAGCTCTGGCTCATTTTCCCGTCTCCTGGACCCGAAGTAACTGGCTCTATCATCAAGGAGGTGTCCTGTACGACTTTGCCCCTCATCTAGTAGATTTAGTTCTCTGGCTCCACAGTTCCCAACCTAAAAATGTCACGGCTTTTGGAGGTGACTTTACAAAGAAAAACATGGAATTTATTACACATGCTCAAATATTAATTGAATTTGAAGACAGCTCTACCGCAACAATGGATGTTTCCTGGTTAACAGGTACAAACCTGCTGCGATTGAATGTTCACGGCACAGGCGGACATGTATTTCTTGATGTAAAAGATGATATATTTTTAGAAATCCACGGTACGGCTACGCCACTGCACAACATCAGAAGGTTCATCCGTGAGATAAAGAGTCTCGTTAGAGGATTGATTACTGGAAACTTCTTTAAAGGACCCGTAGGGTACTATCATCTTCTATTGACAGATTTTATAAAATGCATTACAGATGATCTTCCTCCGCCCACTCCAGTGGAACAGGGACTAATGGTTAATGCTGTGATAGAGGCGGCTCAAAAGAGCATAGAAACAAAAAAAGCAATAGAAATTCAAAGTATTCTATCGGATTCATACGTTTAAAAATGTCTAAACGTAAAATACCATTCATAACAACAAATCTCATTACTGATATACAATTGAGCTTTCTGCTTCTTCCTTTCTGGTGGGTAATCGGTATTGAACAATTCATTTGGCCGGTATTAACATTCATTATGACTATTAAGTTATTCTTATATAAATCAAAGCAAAAACAGAATAATAAGATAACTCTCTCGTTGATTCACATATTGATTATTGTATTCTTAGGGTTATTCATAATTTCGGGCTTTTTTATTGTAGAATCCTATAGATACATATCATTTATAAGAAATTTTGTAGTCTATTTATCTGCTTTTTTGATATTTTTCATAACAACCTCGATTGTAAAAGATAAAAAAGATATTCTAAAAATAATAAAGAGTCTCGTTTTATTGATTTTCTTTGTATCACTTTTAGGAATTTTTGCTCAATTCAATATATTAAATGTTCACTATAAATCTCCTATGCAATTCATATTTCCCGAATTTATTAAAAACACTCGAATGGGACAGCATATAATTTCAAGGTCATTTCATATCAACCAGTGGTTTCATTTGATAAAACGGTGGATTAGACGGCCCGGAGTATTCTTTTATAACGCAAACTATCTAGCTGCAGCGCTTTTAATACTCATTCCATTAAATATACTTCTGTTAAAACATTCCAAATCAAGAAATAAAAATTTCTGGTATTTTTCATTAGTCATCTCGTTAATATGCTTTATTTTAACTTTATCGCGAGGCGCTTTTGCAGGATTACTTATGGGTATTCCCTTTTTTTTGTTTTTAAAAATGTTCTCTAAAAGAAAGCATAGGAACAATTATTTTCTGCCGGTTACAGTTAATTGTGTAGTGATTTTTATTGTTCTTATTTCAATTTTATTCCAATCGACTATCGTGCAATTATCATCTCGTTATTTACATGCCAGAGATCCCTCTGACAGAATTAAAATCTACACTGATACGCTGAATTCATGGAAAGAGAGCCCATTTTTCGGATGGGGAGCTCAAAGAGACATTGAAGCAAAATATCAACCTACGGGATATCATTCTATGGGCTCTCACAGTACCTATCTTGGAATTCTGTATCAACATGGAATATTTGCTTTAATCATATACTTATTGATTATCTTCTATTTATTTAAAAAAATCTTCAACCTGGTAAAAACCGAAAGCTCACCTTTCTTGAAAAACTTCGGTATATATGCGGGGCTGGCTCTTTTTATGAATCTCATTCACTCAGCTGTCACCGGGATGGATTTAGATGTGACTACTTTCCATTTGATCTGGTTAAATTGGGGATTTATAATTGCAGCAAGCAGATTATCTGAAAAAAGAGTTAAATAAAAACGAAGGATAGATTGTGTGTGACTCTCCTTGTATTTGAACTTCCTTTCTCGTTAATCTTTCAGGATAAAATTATTAAAATTCCCTATCAGTTGGTGTTATCAAAAAAAGTATAACAACGAAGAGAAATTTAACGTGTTAAAAATTATAAAAAATAAAATCACAAGCAATATTAATGTTGATGAAATTATCGGATTAAACAAAAATATGAATTTAATTACGTTTTTAAATTCGTATTCTTATCTAAAGCTACGAAAAGAGAAAAGCTTGCTCAATAAATTTGATCATATCTTTATAGATGGAATTGTAATGGTTATATTATTGAACATTTTTAGGATTTCAAGATGTAAAAGAGTGAGCTTTGATATGACTTCTCTAGCTCCCTTAGTTTTTGATTATGCTCAAAAAAAAAAGAAAACAATCTATTTTATAGGGACAGAACCCAGATTGGTCGATTCGGCAATAAAAAATATTAGAATATATTATCCAGACTTAAATATTAGCGGATACAGGAATGGATTCTTTAAAAATGCCCAAGAAAAAGAGGATACTCTACAACTCATAAGGAACTCATCTCCAGATATTGTCATTGCAGGAATGGGTACGCCTTTACAAGAAAAATTCTTGATAGACCTACAAAACAAGGGATGGGAAGGCGTGGGTTTTACCTGTGGTGGGTTTTTAGAGCAATCAGCAGATACTCTGCACTTTTATCCTGTAATAATCAATAAACTGCATCTGCGATGGTTATATCGTATTTATAAATATCCAATCAGAATAGGCAAAAGAGTTTTAATAGATTATCCTTTATTTCTTATTGTGTTCTTTCTAGAATACCTCAGTTCGACTTTATCTAACAATAAAGGCTGAGCTTTCTAAATCCCTAAATGAAGATAGCCTGATACTCTAAACTTCCTTTAAAATTTAGACAAACTTTGCTGCTCGCTTTATTTAGTGATATAATTGCCCCTGTCAGCAACATTTGCGGCTTTACATGCGATGATGTATCATAAACAAATCACAAGGGATACAGGCAGATTCAAGTCGCATGTTATTCGGGAAGAATTGAAAGGTTCGAAGACTATTAGTCAGATTTCCATAAGATAATGACTAAATACATCCTTTATTTTTCTCTTTCTATTGTTCTATCCCTTCTCATTACACCTATCATTCGAATACTAGCTCAAAAGCTCAATATTATTGACCTCCCTTCTGAAAGGAAAATTCACCAGAAGCCAACCCCTCTTCTTGGGGGAATCCCAATATTTATTGCTTTTAATTTAAGTGTTTTAATAGGAGTCTTATTTAATTTCGAATATCACGAAAAGCTCTTCACTTTGAATTGGAAACCGATTTTTATTTCCCAAGTTATTATCCTTGGGATAGGCATTTATGATGATGTTAAAAGGGTTAAGCCGGGATTAAAACTTCTTTTCCAAATTGTATCAGGTTCCCTTTTGGTTGTCTTTGGATTCCAAATCCACAACATCACTAATCCTTTCACTGGCAACTTAATTAGCTTAGGTATTTTTTCAATTCCGATTACAATTCTCTGGGTAGTCACAATCACTAATGCATTAAACCTTGTAGATGGTCTTGATGGCCTGGCAGCCGGAACATCCATTATTGCCTGTGCAACTGTTTTTGGCATCTCCTTCATTTTTCAAAATATCGGTATAGCCCTTGCTTCTTTAATATTAGCAGGAAGTGTTCTCGGTTTTCTCAAGTATAATTTTTATCCAGCAAAGATTTTTCTGGGTGACTCAGGAAGTCTCTTACTTGGCTTTCTGCTGGCTGTTCTTTCCATAGAAGGTATCTCAAAAGGAGCAACTCTGGTGGCGGTTTTAGCTCCGATTCTTATCTTGGGTTTTCCAATTATGGAGACCCTTCTCTCTATGACGCGTCGGTTTTTAAGGCCTGTTCATCTGGATGATAATCCACATAAGAATGGGAAACTAAGACACTTATTTCTTAAAGGATCTTCCATGTTTAATCCTGATAGGGATCACATTCATCATCGGCTTTTGAAATTGGGTTTTTCTCAACGAAATGCAGTAATCATACTTTATGGAATATGTGCCATTTTTTGTGCTCTCTCTTTCCTTATTATCGCCTGGGAAAATATCAATATTACATTATTTTTGGGAGCAATAATTGTAGCCACTTTTATCGGGATAAAAAGTCTGAATTATCGGGAATTTAAAGTTTTTAAAAAGGGATTGACCCTCCCTTTATTTGATACTAATTTCATTATTAGAAGACTTTTCACTGCCTTAATCGATTTACTTTGTATTTCCCTGGCCTATTACGCCTCTTTTATTCTGACTTTTCATCCATACAACTTCCAGGCTAAGACTTTATTCATCAAAACTCTCCCTTTTGTTCTCGTTTTAAAAATCATAATTTTTTATCTCTCAGGATTGTACAAATGCTCCCTAAGGCACACTCGTCTCGAGGATCTCATAAGGATTGTTAAGGCTTTGATTTTTTCCTCCATAGGGTCTTCCTTATTACTCGTTTTACTTTACGGATTAAAATCTTACAGGAGTATAGTCTTTTTTGTTGTTGATTTTTTTGTTCTTATTTCTTTAGTGGCAGGTTTGAGGATTTCCTATCGAGTACTCAATTATTATTATCACAAGAAAGATTTTAAAAAAGGACGGAAAGTCGTTATTTATGGAGCAGGCACAAAAGGCTCTCTCTTAGCCAAGGAACTTCAGTTCAATAAGAATTTTCACTGCCATGTCGTTGGATTCATTGATGATGCTGTTCATAAAAAAGGAAATTCCAGCCATAATATACCAGTTTTAGGAACATATACAGAATTAGAAGAAATTATTCATAAAAATAAAGTGAATGAAATAATCATCTCTACTGAGAAAATAGGCAAAGAAAAAATTAATTCCCTGGAAAAGTTATGTAGTGAAAATGGGATCACAATACAGCCTTTTGAATTAAAAAACAAAAAACTCATTTGAATAATTTATCAAATTCTATCTTTTCAATATTCTTTATGTTTATATAAATACATCTTTTCAAGCCAAATGTCATACTTACAAAAAATCCTGAAGTGCTTATTTTTGATTGGTTCGCTATCTCTATCGATGAATTTTGTTTTAAAGTCACAATCTCTCCAAGAGGAAAAGATTGACTCTTTAATAAGCGAGTTGACTCCAACTCACACGATAAAAAAAAGTTACAAAAATCTATGTATTATCGGATTTGATGTTTTAGATGAAAAGATGGAGTGTGTCACTTCCTCAAAATTTAGATTTCATCCAGGGGATCAATTTTTCATAGTCCTGTATGGTGAAAGAAAAATGACTGAAGCAAAAACTCCGGCAGAAAATAAACTCGAAAGGTGCAAAGCTCATCTTGCATTTCAGAATGGAGGCTATTTTTCGAGTATGAATACTTCTCATCTCTTAGGAGAACAAGAAATAAAAGGCACCTGGGAAGAGTGGCAAATTGGAGGAATTTATAAGATAAAATTTACTTTTAAGGTGCCTGAATGTGCTTACCCAGGTAAATATACATTAATACTGATAAAAGAAAAAATAATGGATCCCAGTGTAGGAAAGCTATTCACAATTGATGAAATTAAAATAGATATAAAAAGGTCAAAGATTCCGAAAGGTGAAATAAATTACGAGTATAATTTACCACTTGAAGGATGTCTGTTAAATCCCGCTGTCCAAAGGAACGAATATATAGCACTTCTCTGGACAGGTAGTATTAAATTCTATGTCGGCAGAGATTTAAGAAGTTTCAATAAAGTTATTATCCGTGCCAGAGGAACTCCTGCCGCCGGAGTTTATCCCTTATTAAAAATATATGTGGATAAGAAAGAAATAGGGGAAGTTTATGTGAATAGCGAATGGAATGAATATGAATTTGATTTAAAATTGGATAAGGAAAATCATCTTTTAATAGTTCGTTTTGATAATGACGATATGAAGCGAGGCGAAGATAGAAATATGTATGTCAAAATGATCAAGCTTGTGAGATGAAGCGGACAGAGTCTGTACAAGAAATCCGTGCTTAATAAAAAATACAAATTCCTTCTTATTTTTTTCGTCTGCTTAATCGCTGTTTCTATCATTATTTATAAGATTATATTTTACAGCCCACCTCTTCTTGATTCCGGCAAAAGAAATATCATCGAAAAAACAATAGATTTTCTCTGCTTTGGTTGGCATTTCACCAAGGCATCAATCCGCTCCCAATATCAAAAGAATTCTGCGGCGGCAAATAGAGAATTAAAAAGGGCTGCCTGGTATAGAAAAGTATATTTAAGGAAAAAATTCAGAGTGGATGAAGAAGATTTGATTTCGGTTTTGGAAGTTTATAAAGATCTCAACATGAGCTATATAGAAAAATTATATATTCCCTTAGTGAGAGAAGAAAATAATGAAATCATTTTTTATCGTGAAGCCGGGAAATTATTTGGAACTAGAAAAAATTGGAAAATGGCTGCTGAGGCATTTTCTAGAGTAATCGATTCAAATCCGGATGATCTAATGGCTTGTTATTATCTAGGCTTAAGTTATATAAACATAAAAAAGCTGAACAAAGCCAATCAATGTCTTGAAAGAGTGACAGAATTAAAGCCCGATTTTGCCGATGCCTATTATCGACTGGGAATAATCGCTGAAAAGGAAAAAAACTGGGAGAAAGCAAAAATTCTTTATGAAAAAACTTTGAATATTTTACCCAATCATTTAGAAAGCCTGAAAGCACTCAAAAATATAACTAAAAAATTAGAATGATTCTCTTTGCCTTACAATTCATTTTAACGAATATTATCTTTTCCGCGATCACTTGCACCCTATTAATCCGACTAGACAAAGAAAGAATTCACTCACACTTAGAACTCCTTTTATATTCTTTAGGCTTAGGTCCAGTACTGACTTCACTTCTGTTGTATTATCTATTGCTTTTTTTCCCTCATCATTCCAACCTCTTTTATTTATTGTTCATATTCAGTGTTTATTTATTTTTATCGTTTCTGGGAAGGAAATATTTTTCCGTTTTATTGAACGATATAACCAGGAAAATCAAAGGCGCAAAAAAAACATTCAAAAGCTTAAATACTTATCATCAAATAGAATCTATCCTATTCACATCCGTTCTTATCATCTTTCTAGCCTTATTTCTATTTCTCTATCTCACAAATACTCTACAAACCCCTCTTGATGGAACTGATGCTCTCAGATACGGAACATTAGGCAAAATATTTTTTGAAGAAAAATCAATAGAATTCAGATGGATTCAGCCCTATCCCGAAACCGGTTCTTACATACTAGTTAATCAGGCCCCTTCCTTTTCGCTTCTTCTGACATGGGAAAAAATTATGGATAGCTTTTTTACAGTAGATAAAGATATTTACTATAAAAGCCTTAGTGCTTATTATGCTCTGCTGATTTTAGGTGTGTCAGTGCTCTGGCTCTCCAAAAAAAGCAAATATCTAGCTCTATTAGGTGCATTCGCTCTCTTATTCGGATTCGCCTTTTTTCAAACCTTAATAACACAACATCTAGATTCCTACAGAATATTTTTTCTAGTAATTTCCTGGATTTTTCTAGCTTATGCTGTAGAAAAAAAGGATTTCTTATCTTTTTTCCTCCTTGGAACCTTTTCCGGATTCGCTGCATTCGCTCATACAATAGGAGCGGTCCTGGTAACCTTTAATTGTCTGGCGCTTTTTATTTTTATGAAAGGCAATTTGAAAGACAAATTAACAAAAACAACTTCTGTCATTATCTTAATCATAGCAGGCGGCTGGCTCCACTACATTTTAGATATATTTTGGGGATTTGGCTGGATAATCTTTAAAAGGGCAATAACATACTGGGGATAGACCTTCAAGTAGTTCTATTAAAAGGACACTGATATGGGATCGTGGCTGGAACGTTATTTGGGATTATTTTTAAATTTTGAATATTTTGGAAATTTAACCTGGCTGGCCATTCCTTTATTTGTTTATTTTGTAGCCACTATTAAAAAAAGAAAGAGATGGGAAATGGCCGTCGCTTTTGTTTTCATTCTTTCACTTGTTTCATTGGGAATAAAAGGTGGTTGGTGGAATAGGTATATTCTGACACTCTATCCATTCACATTAACTGCGATTTTTTTGCTGGGTTGGCAACTCATAAAAAAAAGAAGTCATGGTTTTCAAATCGGCGTTCTTGCAATATGTGGAATGGCTGTCTTTTTTAATTATGACCATTTTAAAGACACATATAAGCCCTTTTGGGAATACAAAGTTATCGTTAAAGATGACCGTTTTCCCCATGGAATACTAAAATTTATCAACAGTATCGAAGATTCTAGCTCTGAATCCCAATTTCTGGTTTGTAGTACAAGGGGTCTTTTTTATTATTATTCAAATAAAAAAGGAATTGATTCTAGAGACCCAAGGCTGCAAATATTCCACAGGCAGAAAAGTAAAGAAGCGGCCCTTGATGTTCTTAAAAATCAGTTAAAAGTTAAGTACATTTTACTGCACTGGAATTTTAAAGCCTGGTGGATCCAGAGGCTAAAAAATATAGTCACCAATGATTGCGATCTCATATACCAGGATAAATATGAGTTATCTTTATACAGGATACGCGAGAAGGACTTAGACAGGAAAGACATTAAAAAAGATTTAGATAAGGAAAGGCTTGAAAATATATTCGTCAACGATTCTCTTCTGAGGAATGGATCATTTGAAAATTGGACGAATGGACCCTTTAAAAACCCTGATTTCTTTGGGGGAGCAGGTTATGTCACTCAAGAAGACAAAGAAGTCAAAATTGGCAAATATTCGGCAAAGATAACAGGAGATGACTTTAATCTCATTCAATATTTATCTAATTTTGAGGATTATAAAGAAAAAAAAATTACCTGCTTCGCCTGGGTTAAAACAGATGTTCCAAACAAGTACAGAATACAGATATATAACGGCATTGATTCCAGTTTTTCTTTTAGACATTCGGGAAAAGGACGCTGGGAATTGCTTCAAGTCAACCATACAGTCAATCCTCAAGCAAAATTTGTTAAAGTAAGAGTTATTCAAGCTGCAAAAACTGGAAAAGCAGATGATGTCGTTTATGTCGATGGAGCTCTATTATTGGAAGGCTACTGGAATATTAATGATTTATTATCCAAACATGCGATAGAAGAGAAATAATTTCACCAATTATTCAATTCGTTATTTCTCCATCCACCCTCTATCTTCAACTTCCATTAAATAATGGCAAAGATTAAGCTCAGTCCTTTCCTAAAAAACATACTCACGACTACAGTTACCTCCCTTATATCTATCATATCGTTGATCTTTATAATGCGATTTTTAGCCAAAGGACTGGGTCCAGAAGAATTTGGAGCGTATTCTCTCGCGAGAAGGATTATATCCAATATCATACCCATTGCTGCTCTATCACTCAATATTTCTCTTGCCCGTTTTATTGCTATGACGGAGAGAAAAGATCAGAGGGGGTCCTATGTTGTCTCTTCTATCATTTCCACCGGAGCAGCACTTTCCCTTCTCGTAATAATTGCAGTCTCAGCAGGTCCACAATTATCTTTTTTGATATTTCATAGTCATGAATATTTAAGCTTGTACTATGCATCCCTTTTCCTTTTGGCCGGATGTTGTATTTTCACCATAACCTATGCGTATTTCCGGGGCATGCAAAAATTTAATACGGCAAACTCCTTACAGCTTGTTTTGATGGCCTTTATCCCCTTGATAATCTCATACTTTTTTGCTTCCAGAAAAAATTTATCACTGATTATGTTTTTAATGGGATTGGCTTTTTATCTGTCTCTTATACCCTTAGTCCTGATAATCAGGGAAACAAAATTGCCTCGTTTAAGCGATATCAAATCATCCATGAAGCAACTTTTAAAATACACTCTCCCCAGGGTTCCAGCCGGATTTATCTCCGCTGGGCTGCTTACACTCGGTCCCTTCCTTGCTGGACTTATTTTGGGCCTGGAAGAGGCTGGATATTTTGTTATTGGCCAATCCGTTTTCAGGGTTATGGAGTCTGCGATTGTGGGATTTGGGCTTGTGGCACTTCCAAAAGTGTCCCAGTTATTATCCGAAGACAGAGCTGGGTTTTTAAAATCAAAGATTGAAGATATGCTAGTCATGATCTTTCAATTGGGACTGTTTGCCACGATACATACCTTTATTTGGTCAAAAGAAATTGTTCTGGTGTGGTTGGGTTCTGAATACGTTGAAGCAGTGTCAGTCATGCAAATTCTGATAATATCCATGGCACCATATCTGGGATATGTTATCCTGCGATCGATTATTGATGCTGTTGAGTTTCGAGCTATCAACACATTGAATCTTTTTGTATCTTTTGTGATTGCTGCAGTTGCATCTATAATTTTCGTTTATACAGGATTTGGAATCACCGGGCTGGCGATAGCGACGACAATAGGATATGTAATTCTCGGTGTAATGACCTGTTTCTATCTCATAAGGAGATACAAAACCTCGTTAAAACATTTTATGTTTTTATGGGTTATATCATTAAATATTCTTTCTGCAGGCTTTGTTCTATTAGTTAAGCCTCTTCTGGCTTCGTATCTAAATCTATCTAATCTATTAATTGCAGGTTTTATCATTGAGTGTGTACTTTTTTTATGTTATTTGTATTTCTTCCATAAGAAAGGAATCCGGTGGTTTTCAGAACTTAGAAAAAGAATATTCTCTGAAACCAATTGAAAAAATTGGTGATTAGATTATTTAATCTCGAAAGCCGCTGTTCTGATAATGATGAACATAGATAAAAGTCACCTTGTTTAAACATGAATATAACCTGGCTTCAGGCAAGAAATTAGGGCAGTTTTCCATGATAAATTTTATAAAAGCATTACATAAAAAATTATTTCTAAGTATTGCTCAATATGCAAAAGAAACAAAGCAAGAACATCTTATTATCTGCTTATTCATTCTCGGTATAGGAATAATCTTCGGAAACCTGGCCGGTATTTTATTCACGATTGCATTGATCGTTTTTTCTATTTGGCGTCCCGAACTGACTTTAGTATTGCTATTTTTTAGCGGGTTTCTAAAGAATATTGAAGTTCTTCAAAAACTCCCTATCGATCTCTCCTTACTTGCTGTCTTATTATTAATAATAAGCTCCTCCATAAAAATAATTAAAATAAAAAAAATAAAAAAATTGAAATTTATAGATTACCTGGTTTTATTCCAAGGCCTTCTCGTTCTTTTTTCCGTTATATTTATCTCCAGCGGAACAGAATTAAACTGGTGGGATGGCGGAAGATTCATCGTTTTCAATCTATCCCTTTATTTCGGCCTCTTTTCTCTCTCAGTAGAAGAGAAAGAAATCATTACTATTATCCAATGGATTTTAATCGGCATAATAGTAACCATCTCTTCTGCGGTCCATAATTTACTATTCGGTAAAATATCTTCCTGGTATCTCAGTTCTTTTGGTGAAAGCTATTCAATCCTGGGATTAATGATAGGTCTTGGAATGCTTTATTTTTTTCACAATATATTTCGCCTCGACCGAGAATCGGCTCAAAAAACGTTCAGCATCATGCTGTTCGCATTATCAGCTTTTCTTTTTGGTTTTATCCCGACCAGGCATGTCCCCTTTTCTTTAGCTCTAACATTTCTATTCATAATTTTATTAAAAAATCTTTTAAAACATCGATGGCGTTTAATCGGCGTTATATTCCTTTCTTTGGCTTTCTATTTAGCAGGTCTATTTATCGCCAGCAATCAAGACGTTAATGTCAAAAGGGTCTGGACATATAAGGGAGATTATGCAGGTAGTTTCAAGGACCGCGCTGATTTCTCAAAAGGTGCGCTTGAACTCATCAAAGAAAACCCGATCTTTGGAATTGGAATGGGTGAATTCATGTACTTACACGGTGGAAAGGGTAACTATCCGCATAATCTCTTGTTAGAATCGCTTGTTTCATTCGGAATTTTTGGCTTGCTTATCTTTTGGCCGGTCTTCTTTCTATCTTTAAAAAATTCTTACGTTATCTTAAAAAGCAAAAACCTGATTAATTTCGAAATTATCGCTATCTGGTTTATTTTCTTCTTCTTAGATTCAAATTTCAGCGGTAGCCTCTCTAACTTTAGAACATTATGGCTTTTTATGGGAATTTTGAGTATTTTATTCTATTCAAAAAAAATCCTTTATTCCAAGGCAAGAAATAATTAATCATTTATGAATTCTAAAAAAAAAGCAATCCGGATCTGTCATATGACTTCTGTTCATCCTTCTACTGACATCCGGATTTTTTTTAAAGAATGCCAATCATTAGCAAAGGCAGGTTATAATGTCTCCTTAATTGCTCCAGAAGAAGAAAGTAAAAAAAAGGGGAGAATTAAAATAATCGGTTTTCATACATCTCAAAGAGGCCGTCTTTTTCGAATGACAGTTGATGTGTGGAAAGTACTCCAAGCTTCTTTGAAAGAAGATGCTGACATTTATCATTTTCACGATCCTGAGCTTATACCAGCAGGCCTTTTGCTTCGGACCTTAAGGAAAAAAGTAATTTATGATATACATGAGAATAATCCCTTAAACATTCAAAGCAGATATTGGTTGCCACCGTGGATGCGTAAGCCCATTTCGCTACTTTTTAAAATTTTTGAGAATTTTTCAGCACGATTCTTTAATTATCTTGTTCCAGCAGAGCCCCCAATCGCAGAGAAATTTGAATCCATTAACAAAAATACTGTTACTGTTCAAAATTTTGCTTTCTGGGACGAGTTTTCTATCAGTGAAAATGTAATTCCATGGGAGAACCGATTAAACGCTGTGATTTATAGTGGTGGAATTGATTTCTATTATTGTATAAGAGAAATGGTAGAGGCAATAGAACTTGTTCAACAGAAGTTCGATGCTCTTTTAGTCTTGGCTGGAAGATTTCCAGACGAATCTTATAAAAGAAAAATAAAAAATTTGCCAGGATGGAAAAATGTGGAATATAAAGGCTATCTTTCTCGTGAAAAGCTGGGGAAGCTTTTTAGTACAGTTAAAGCAGGGCTTGTACTGATGTATCCCGAACCGCGAATTCAAGTCTCTTATCCAACGAAATTGTTCGAATACATGTCTGCAAGCATTCCTGTGGTTGTCTCTGATTTCCCATTGTGGCGAGAGATTGTGGAAGGTGCGGGTTGCGGTTTAATGGTTAATCCTCTTGATCCACAGGCCATAGCTGACTCCATTGTTTATCTCCTCAAGCATCCAGAAGAAGCAGAAGAGATGGGAAGAAAAGGCAGAAAAGCCGTAGAAGAGCATTATAATTGGTCCACTGAAGAAAAAAAGCTGTTGCGACTATATGAGAATTTAATAAAATGATTGAAAATCAATCAAGCGCTTTTCTTGTACTTCATTTTTCAAATTTCATCACTAGAAATTTCAGAGATTACAAATCGAAACTTGCCAGCTTTAGTTTTTTCAATATGATCCACAAATTCAATCTCAATTGTCATATTTTTGCCAACTCTTTCATTTAACCGATGCAATATGTAATTTAAATCTCTTTTTGAAAATTTTTCCTCTTTAACTATTTTGGCAATAATCTTATTTCGACTGAGTTGAATTATTTGAGACTCTTTAATATTTTTTGCAGTTTGAAATGCCATAGCAAGAGAACTTGGACTTACCCAATGACCTTCTGGAGTAACTACCATCGCATCTGATCTACCTTCAACAGACTTCACTAAAGGGAGTTCACGTCCACAGAGACACTTTTTCTCCTGAGACAATGTGACTATATCTCCAGTCTTGTACCTTATTAAAGGCATGGCAAAATTAAAAAGATTTGTTCCAATAATTTCATATCTATCATCTCCATCTCTAATCTTTCTAAGTTCAATGACTCCATATTCAGGGCTGAGATGCAATCTGCCTCTCTCACATTCTGTAATAAAGGCGACACACTCCCCTCCACTGTAGCTATTATATACCTTAGAATGAAAAGCAGCTTCTATTTCACGTCTTTGATGCGCAAATAAAGTCTCTGAACTCAAGAGCACTCCCTTGGGAGAAAAAATCTGCAATTGATGATTTAGAATATATCTGGCAAAAGTATATACGGCTGTCACATATCCCTGAACAATTTGGGGACGAAATCCATTAAATTTTTTCACATAGTATTTTAAGTTATCTTCGCTCATATGAAATACGGAAAAAAGCAACTGATTATAAGCTTTATTCCATCTCCAGAATGGTGGTTTCTTCTGATTTAGAGGGACTAAAACTTCGCCACTATGAAGAAATGACGCTAATTTATCTCCCGATTTAACGCCAGTCCAGTTTTTGACCCGTGCTTCACTCCAAGCAAAAAGACGCCGCATTGCATTCTTTGTCAAATAAATTGTCAAAGGTGTTCCAGTTGTACCTCCTGTATGAATTCGAATTAATCTTTTTTTGTTCATGTTTGTTGCTAAAAATTGCTCTGAATGTCTTTTAACAGTATATTTATCAACAACAGGCAATCTCTTCAAATCTTCAATTGTCTGGATATGTTCAGGAAGAATTTTCAATCTATTAAATAGCTCTTGATAATAAGGAACATTGTAATAGGCATGCTCAATCATTTCTTTGAGTCTATTTATTTGAATTTCTTTAAACTTCCTGAGGGAAAACCACTGACTTTTTTCTAACTCTGAAATATACTTTTCACTTTCTCCTCCATATCGCTGTCTCCGAATCATATATCCAAAAGTGGAAACTACAATATTTTGAAAAAAGATAGGTGATAACTTATAAATTCTCTCAAAAAATGTCACTTTTGCCTTCCCAACGTTTAAGATCTACATCCTTCTTATAAATTTGATTTAATAAAAATGATATTAATTAAAACTATTTACCACTAAAAAATCGTCATTCCTTTAAAAAAACCTATATCAATCAACTCTAAATATTTGGCTCAATATTTTAGTGACTTTATGAATTTTATGAATCTAATAAAAATTCTTTCTAATTCCTCCTGTATTATTTTTCTTCTCGCCCATTTTTAGCTCAAAACTTATAGCATAAGAGAGATTTGATGTCAAAATTCAAAAAATTGAGTTATCCTTAAAAAGTCACTAACCAAAGCTGATGTGGAATCATCTGCACTATGACTATTATAGAATCCCTTAGATAGTTTAATATATTCTCAATAAAAAATAGT
>Ga0209427_10002101_pt1 | contig 23324 bp, 18 predicted proteins | sample DeeMarSWOR136_30_FD_187465 | JGI IMG/M metagenome (GOLD analysis project Ga0209427, IMG submission 187465) | Marine sediment microbial communities from White Oak River estuary, North Carolina - WOR-1-36_30 (SPAdes) (version 2) | ecosystem: Environmental > Aquatic > Marine > Intertidal zone >...
ACCAGGAACAGGTCAATCTGACGCGTTTCTCTCTTTATTATCCGGAAAAACGAGAATTCTTTCTGGAGGGTGCGGAGGTCTTCTCGTTCGGCGGTAGCGGGGATTTCCGCTGGCATAGAGGAGACACGGACATGAATCTTTTTTACAGCCGCCGGCTCGGACTTGTGGATGGTCATGAGGCACGCATACTCGGCGGCGCTAAAATGGTGGGAAAAGTAGGCAAATATCAAGTCGGAGTGATGAATATACTGACTGATGACGTCAGCTATCAGGAAGAAGATGTAACAACCCAAGTCAATGGGGCAAACTTTACTGTGGTTCGCATCCGGCGCGATATCCTCCGGCGAGCTACCATAGGAATGATGTTCCTGAACAAGGAAGAGTTGAATTCCTCAGACTTTAACCGCTCCCTGGGGCTCGACGGTCACATTCCTCTGAGTCGTTACTTCACTGTGACGGGCTATCTTGCGGCAACCTTCGGGCCCGAAGAAACGGATGATGGACAGGCCATCGATATGAACAGGCAAAACACAGCAGGCAAACTCAGCCTGGATTACAACAGCGATTTGTGGAGACTCTCCGCATCTCACCTGAATATTGGAGGCCGTTTCAATCCGGAAGTGGGATTTATCCGCCGGACGGATTTTCGTTTGAGCAACGCCTCCATCGAATACGCTCCGCGACCCAAACAATCGTCGGTTATCCGGCAGTTTGAATATCAACTGGAGGGCAGCTACCGTTCTGACCATGATAACAGGATGTTAGACAATGAGCTGCAGGCGTCATTTTCCATCGAATTCCAAAACAGCTCCCGCTTCGGCATCAATGTTCAGCGGGAGAGTGAGTTTATCGACTATGACTGGGAAGTCCGTGAAGGCTTCCTCATCCCTGAAGGAACATACACGGGTTTCATATATTCTGTACATGCGGAGAGCGATAAAAGCCGTGCGATTGCCGGAGGGTTCAATATTGATTACGGAAGTTATTATACCGGTCGCCAGATGAGCCTTGGACTTGACAGCACCATCACCCGCCTCCGGCGTCTCCGGATGGAGCTGGACTACAGGTACAACTTCATCCATCTTCCTGAAGGGAATTTTCAAACCAATACTTTAGGACTTCGTATGTTTTACTTTTTTTCCACAGACCTTTATGTGAAAGCTTACGTGCAGTGGAACGACGATAAATACTACAACGCGGGTCGGGAGAGGATCGTCAGCGACATTCTGCTGCGATGGATATATTCACCAGCCTGCAATTTTTATGTGGTCTACAATGATGCACGGCTGGTCGGACCTGGCAACACAGAGATCGTCAACCGGACCTTGATGGTCAAGGTCACTTATTTCTGGCGCAAGTGACACTCCAGGAAAACGCGGAAAGCTCAGATTAAAGAATCCCTGCAGTTGAGTTTCTTCATCCAGAACCGTTTGGGCCTGCCTTCGGGTAATTTATGATTTGGAATTATCCTTTAAATAAAAAATGAAATTCCCAGAAATATCTTATGGTGGGTTCTGATATTATTTCCACTCCATACTGTATCTCTTCACGACCGGAATTCCTTTCTCGTCTTCCCAAACCATGGTATACATCTTGTTTTTCTTGATTACATAGAGAAAATCAATTTCCGGTAGTGAAAATCTCGCGACATATCTCCCTTCAGGATCAAAAACATCATAGTAAAAACTCCCTTCCTTATCTCTCTCATAGGTCCGGGCATATATCCTTCCTTCGTCGCCGCAGATGAAAAAATAATAAGGATAATAATTCTTCGGAAATTCTATCTTAAATCCAGGAGGAGCTCCTTGTTCTCCGAAGAACTCTTTTATCAGTTCTTCTTTTTCCTCTTCAGTTATTTTCACCAGATCATAGTCCTTGACTATCTTTCGGATCGTCTTCCCTTCAGGATTGACAACAAATATCTCGTATTTCAAGGGATACCCCCAGATGATATTATCATTGTTCATCACCCGAACATTAAGAGTCGGAGTCACCAAGTTAAGAACATAAGGAGTCGATTCTTCTTCTATAGCTTCAATCGTAACAATAGGATTGAGGTTCGAATCAAATTTTTTGATTTCATTCACAAATGTCTCTCCCGGAACCAGCATTTGTGTTATGATATTTCCTTCAGAATCCGGGATCGCTCTTGAGAATCTGTATTTTCCAGTCGGAATCTCCCTGAGACATTTTCCATCCCGGGAATAAAATGAAAGGCGGTTGTTTGCACCGTCATAGATCATGATCTCCTTTCCTGTCGCCAGATACATCCGTGTAGGCGATTGAATCTCCCCTGGACCCTGTCCCTTTCTCCCGAATGTTCGAATATGCTTTCCGTTCTTATCAAAAATTTTGACACAGACTTCTTTCGAATCCAAAACATAGATGTTTTCTTCTTCATCAACCTGGACAGACCTTATCTGGGAAAAAATGAAATCCTCTATGCCTTCCTCATCTCCGATGCAAAGATCTTGTTTCAAGATCAATTCTTTTGGTGTGCCTGGTGGAGGAGCTGGGTTTTTGGGGTTATACACAACTTGAATCCCGTTTTCGATCTTGATTTTTACTTCATCAGCCTGGAGTGGACATAGAAAGATAAATAAGAAAATGAAACCAGTGATAAACATATATGGCATCAACAGATATTTTTTCATGTTGCCCTCCCTTTTTTTTATTATAAATCATACTCATGACTAAATGAATAGAAAAATCCGGCACCAGATTTTTCAATAATGGATATCTCTGTTTATGACAGACTTCTCCGTGAGGCTCTTATTCCGCTCGGTTGTTTTTTCAATCTGGAGAAACCAGGGCTTTAGAGGATTTGGCTATTATTGTCTCTATAACATCTTTCGAATATAATCAGCCGAAAAAGGTTTCCCGTGTGCGGGGTATATTGTTTTGATCCCTCGGTTTAGAAGAAGCTTCCAGCTCTTTTTCACTTTATTCAAATCTTCAGCAAAAATAGGCAAACCTGCTCTCAGGCGCAACGGGAACTTATTCATCGCCAGATCTCCGACAAAAACATCCCCTGTTTCTAATAGAACGCTTACCGATCCAGAAGAATGACCAGGAGTATAGATTACCTTACCTGGAATTCCATATTCGGCTAAAGAGAGGTCTTCATCATCCAGGACCAAATCGATATGAGCACTGGGGATATGAATCAAGGGCAAAAACATCTTCATTATTCTGCGGAAGATCCGGCCCCAAAGATTCACCCCAGGAGGCATTGGCTTTGAAGATTTTTCAAGCCAGTCTTTCTCCAGTCGGTGCATGGCAATCTTGGCTCCTGTGACCTCTTTGATCTCCTTCGCTGATCCGATGTGGTCCCAATGCCCATGAGTAATAACAATCAATTTAACTTCCTCAGGCTTTATGGAAACTCTCTCCATTCCTTTGATAAAGTCTGTTGCTTTCTTGGGGGCCCCGCTATCGATCATAATGACCCCTTTATCCTGGATGATATAGCAAGTGCCAAATCCGAGAGGAATCGGGTAAATATTAATGGCCATCTTTTAATCTCCAAAAATTCATTAGTTTCTTTTCAATACCTCCAGCATATTCTGTGCATCCTCAATCTCAGGGATACCAGGATCAGCGTCTTTCCAGATGTCGAGGAACTTCTCGTAGTTCTCGATGGCTTTTCCTTTCCAGCCTTTCTGCTCATAGATCTTGCCGAGCATATAAAAGCTCCTAGCGTATTTATCCCCCCAGAATAACCTGCCCACCGAGAGCGAAATGATCCTTTCATATTCCGCCATCGCTTTATCCAGGTCTCCTTCTCTAGTATAGGCTAAAGCCAAGGGATCAAAAAATAACGCCTGAGCATCATATTGATCATGCTGAAAGGGCAACAAAGCCAAGGCTTCTTCAAAATATTCAATGGCCTTGGAAGAATTCTCTTTTTTGTTCTCAATGTTACCCATCAAGAGATAGTACAGTCTCATATCTTTTTTATGCATCCCTTCCTGAATCATTTCCCTGAGTTGATTGGCGACTTCCTGGGCTTTTTCCAACTTTCCCAACCCTATATAACCAAGCCCCTTGAAGCACAAGATGCGTCTCTGTCCGTATAAATCATCCAGCATATCAGCTAAGTCCCACGCTTTTTCGCATTCCCTCAAGGCCTCTTCAGGATTCCCTGACACCAGATGAATATAGGCTAAATATCTGTGAGCAAATTCTTCCCATTTTGCTTCAGCAGCATTTCTGGCCAGTTCAACATCTTCATAGAGTAGGTCCTTTGCTTCCGAGAACCTTCCTTGGAGCAGGCGGAGAGCTGCCAGCCTTTTCTTTGCACTATCATGGGCTTCGGGATCGTCGAACTCAAAGAGCTTTTGATATTCTTTCTCAGCTTCATCCAGATTCCCCTGACAGTGATAAATCACTCCCTTCTCTCGTATAAAATTTTCCCATCTTGAACGAGACAAAGCCTTATCCACTTCCAAATGGGAAAGGTCATATTTACCCTGACAGAGATAATTCAGGATCAATCGATGCTGGATATCCCGATGATAAGAAAAATTATTCAAATAATATTCAAGAATGTATTTGGCTTTATCATACAATCCCTTGGCCATATAAGCCCATGCCTGATAATCATAGGCATAATAAGTTTCTTCTCCATACTGGATAGAGATTTCGCATTGCTTTATGGCCTTATCCCATTCTTCTAAATCGTTGTATACTATCGCAAGGCAGGCATTCCCGGGCCTGCTTTCAGGATTAAGCTCCAATAAATTCATGAAAGCCTCAATCGATTTATCGTATGTTCTTTCTGACTGCCTGTAATAATCTCCCTCGATCCAGAAGCGTTCTTTAGCCGAAAGTTGGCCGCTCAACTCAAAGGCTTTTTGGAGATACTCTTTTTTGCCAGAAGAAGCCCACCTGGATCTGTAAGCCATGGCAAAATTGGGATCAATAGCTATGGCTTTCTCCATGAATTCAAGGCTCTTTTCAAAATCAACTTGGTGGTGATACTTTCTCCCTTCAACGTAATATCTATAGGCTTCAGGAGAGCTGGTGCTGATCTTCCCCACTTCTTCGTCTATATCAGACGCTATCTGTTCTGCCGAGAGCTTGAGATGGGCTTTGATTCTCGTTGTCAAATCATCGACCATAGTGTGGAAGCTTGCTTCTCCTGCTCCCTTGACAAAATCTGAACCGACTGACTCTCCTGTGCTCATATCCTGCAAGGCAAAATCTATGCGGAATACATCACCTGCCTTGGACAAACTTCCCTTGAGAACATAATTGACTCTGGCTTCTTTGGCTACGGCTGTTAAATCCTCGGAGGCGTAGCTTTCTGCCTCCAGCAGGTCCAATTTCCGGAGGATGCCATAGAGCCTGTCTCCATCAAGCACCTTGATATACCTGGATTGGCCAAGGTCAGTTATCAGCCATTCAGCAAGAGCGTTTCTCCAATGGTCTAAATTCGAATCTCCTGTGTTGTTTTTAAAGTAAACGACAGCAAGTGAGAGTTTATCGGAGGGAATCACAGGAGCTTCCTTAGGGGAGAGCAACTTCAGGATAACAACTGCGATTATTGCCATGCCCAGGATGACCAAGGCGGGGATAAAGAGTTTTTTCACGGTGAATTGCACTTTTATTTCTCTGGAAGTCAGAGGTTTTCGTTTTGGAACTTCTCTTTCAGTCGAGGGGATACCTTCTGCGATTTTCATGAGTTCCGAACGCAGTTCTCCTGCGCTCTGGTATCTTTCTTTCCTGTCCTTCTCCAAACATCTCATTATTACGAGGCTGAATTCAGCAGGAATTTGAGAGTTGAGTTCTCTGGGATTTCTCGGCATCTCGCTCTTGTGCTTGACGCCCACGGTAAAGGGAGTATCTCCTTCAAACGGCACCTTTCCTGTGACCATCTCATACAGAATCACACCCAAAGAATAGATATCTGAACGCGGGTCCACATCCTTGCCTTCGACCTGCTCAGGAGACATGTAATCAGGTGTCCCGATCATCATCCCTGCGTCAGTTATCCCTTTCGCCTTTATAGAACGGGCTATACCAAAGTCCATTATCCGGGCGTTTCCCTCCTCATCCACCATGATATTCTGCGGCTTTAAATCACGGTGAATGACTCCCAAACGGTGAGCCTCAGCCAATCCATCGCAGACCTGCATGGCTATGGAAACAGTCCTTCCGATAGGCATTTGCCCGATTTTTCGGATCAATCTCTTAAGGTCTTCGCCATCCACAAATTCCATGGTGATATAGCGAGTCCCCTTTTCCTCACCCAGGTCAAACATCTGGCAGACATTCTTGTGCCTGATTTTGCGGGCAAACTTCAGTTCATTCCTGAAGCGTTCGATCGTCTTTTCATCTGCAGCCACTTCAGGTTTCAGGAGCTTTATAGCCACTTTCTCATTAATCTCTGTATCCTGAGCCTTATAGACTTTCCCCATGCCTCCTTTTCCAAGCTCTTCGATGATTTGGTAACGCCCGGCAAAGGTGGAACCTGTGGTCAATTCTTCCTTAGGCGTTTCGAGAGTTATGGTAACAGGGCTTTCTTTTGGGGAAGGAAGCGGTGTGGCGCATTTTTTACAGAATTCGGAATCAGAAGTGTTTACTGTCTTGCATTGGGGACACTTTATGCCCATTATTCCCTCTGCCTATTTGGCAAAAGGATATCAACTTACAAAAAGAGAGTCAATCTGAATATCGAAGACTTTTTGTCGCCAAATTGCCAAAAGAATTACTAATAATCGTCTGCGTTTGCAAAGGGATGCATAAAGCCGAATGTGGATTTTCCAGGGGACAATCAATCTCTCTGGCAGGACTCAAATCCATAGATTGGGGATTCGAAATCTTTCGCTTATTTCATTGATTTTTCTCTCCTTGCTAACTTGAATAAAAACATACCATTTCTACTTGAATAGGCTATGCAGCGCGACTAAATCTAAGACTGCTGCTGATTGCCAAGGATTTTCTACAGAATTTGTCTAATCATCAAAAGCAAGGTTAAGGAGGTGTCACCATGATTTGGACCAAAAACATCAAATCCTCAGACAACATTTGGAACCGATTCCTTCCGGTCCTGATCGCAGCTCTGTTCATCGCCGCAACATTCGGATTATCCGGTTGTGTCATGGCCCCCGACGATGGAGGTGAAGAAGATGCCAGCCAGGTCATCATCGGGCTGACAGATGAAGAAGGCGATTTTGTTAACTACACGGTTGACGTCCTTTATCTCACTTTAACCAAGGCCAGCGGTGTTGTGGTGGATACTCTGCCCCTCTCGACGCGCGTGGATTTTGCCCAATACACAGAAATGACGGAATTTCTAACAGCAGCCACTATCCCCTCCGGTTTCTACACCCAAGCCACTCTCATGCTGGATTTTCAGGCTGCCGAAATCTGGGTCGAAGACGATAATGGTGAGGCTGTGGAGGTGGAAAGCATCCTCGATGTGGCTGGAAACCCGATCACAACCCTGGAGGTATCCGTCCGCCTTGAAGGGAGGAATGCGCTTTTGATCGTTCCTGGAGTCCCGGCTCATCTGACCCTGGATTTCAACCTGAATGCATCGAACAGAGTGGAATTTGACCCATCCGGTTCACCGGTGTTGACCGTGGAGCCGTTTCTACTGGCAGAAGTGAATCCCGAGGCTCCAAAAATCCACCGGCTGCGAGGACCCCTTAAAGATGTGAATGCCAGCGAGGGAACCTTTGAGGTCATCATCCACCCCTTTATTCATATCCTTTCCGGAAACGACGACCGCTTCGGCACACTCGAGGTCAGGACCGATGAAAACACAATCTTTGAAATCGACGAAGAGGTCTATTACGGCCAGGCCGGCTTAAACGCGCTGGATACCATGCCCTCTTTAACCGCCGTCATCGTCATTGGCGACCTTTTATTCAATCCCGCTCGATTCGAGGCGCGCCATGTCTACGCCGGTTCCAGCGTGCCGGGAGGAACGCTGGATGCTGTTACGGGCAACGTGATCAGCCGCACAGGCAATGCCCTGACTGTGAAAGGGGCCACTTTGATCCGCTCAGGCGGCAGCGTGGTGTTTAACGATACGCTGATTGTTCAGGTGGGATTGAATACCATTGTCAGGCGTCAGCTTTCCTTTGATGAATATGACAGCGATGACATTTCGGTGGGACAGCGTGTGACCATACTCGGCACATTGAACGGTGATGAGACCGAACTGGATGCCACTGAGGGATATGCGCGCCTGCACTTAACCACGCTCAGAGGCCAGACACTGGCTTCCGGCCCTACCTGGTTTGTGGTCGACCTGCAAGCCATAGACCTGCGGCGTGTGGGCATCTTCGATTTCACCGGCACGGGAATCAGTCCAGAGAATGATGCTGACCCGTCCAATTATGAGATCGATGTTGGAGCTCTGGATGTTTCAGCCATTCCCTCCGGAACTCCGGTCAAGGTGCGCGGTTTTGTCAACAGGTTCGGCCAGGCTCCCGAAGACTTTGACGCCTGGACTGTGGTGAATGTTTCAAGTGCCAGGGCTCATTTAGTAGTGAACTGGGTCCCAGCCTCGGCTGTTGCCTTTGACTCTCTATCTGCGGAAAATCTGACCCTCAACCTTGAAGGCGTCGGTCTTTTCCATCATCTGGACAGGGCGGGTGTGGTCATAGACCTGACAGAGCTTTTGAATCTGCCTTCGATTCAGCCGCCAGAAGGAGGAGATGGCCTGTTTGTAATCTCCGAGGAGGGGACGTTTCAGGTCTATCTCGCCTTCGAGAACTTCGTGGCCGGGCTGGAGGACCGACTCGCTGCTGAGGGCACGGTGAAAGGCATTTTTGCCAGCGGACATTTCGATGACAGCACCACAACCCTGACAGCAAGATACATTATCGTCAGAATGTAATATGAGCTCGCCCAGTAAAAGCGACTGCTCTATGAAGAAGTCGCAGCTCACTCTGCTAAATGCAACTACGCTTCATCAAGGATTATTAAAAGACCGGACTTTGATCGAGAGCTTGAGAGTTCGAGATGCTTCTCTCACCCCACAGTATGGCTTATTATTATTCCGTGCAGGCTGAATGAGATAAACTGACCATGGACGATGTTATTTATTTCTGTCAGCTTCTGATCAGTGTTTATAAGTCTTTAAAATATCCTGGAGTACAGCCTTATCTTTTTGATTTAAAGAGGGAGAGCTGATTTGCTCTTCTGGCATGTAGTTCAACAGTCCAGTGACCATGGTTGCTGCTCCCTTCTGATCTCCGCCGAGATGAGTGCTGAGTATCAGATAGGCTCCTGCTTCACCCAATAGATCCAGATCGATTCGCATATCCTTGGTCATGTCAAAAATTTTCACAAAAATCTTCGCAGCTTCTTTATAGTTCCTTTCGTTATAAAATGTTATTCCAAGCAGATGATAAGCAATAACTTCTGCGGGATTTTTCTTGATCAATGTTTTAATTATCTTTTTATCACCTCTTAAATTATCGCACTTCCTGTAGAGTTTGAAGAGATCATAGTAAAGGGCAATATTGTGGGGATCTGACCTGATCTTCGTCTCCAGTTCTTTTATGAGGTCAGCGGTCGATTTCTGTATGGCGCTTTCTTGATCCCCAGGATTCTTGTTTTCAGCCGGCTGTCCATCATTCCCTTCTTCTTGAATTTCCCTGTTCCTCAAAAAATTCGCTATTTTCTGAAACTCCGACAGAACAGATCTAGCAATCCCTAAACTCGTGAATTCTTCTTCTGCCATTAATTTCTCAACCTCTTTCAGGTACTTCTCAGATTTTTCTGAATTTCCTAAATAATAATGAGATAAGCTCAGATAGATATAGGCCTTTGCTTTCAGCTCTGTTTTCCCAAGATGTCCAAAAACGGCAATTTCAAGCTCTTTGATTGCATCCTTATAATCTTTTTCATGAAATGACTTTTCGCCCTTATTCAGATGATTCAAATAAAAAGGATCCGCTTCCTGTCCATAAAGAATTATCCCTCCACAGAACAAAATTCCAAGTATTACAATACAGCAGAAACTGATTTGCCGGAAAAACGCCCCTTTTTTCATTCTTCCTTACCTCCTGGGCAAGTCATTATATTCCGTGGAATAAATCTACGGTTTGTATCCTTAGCTGATATTATATTTATACTCCTCGTTCTATTATTTGTCAAAAGGTCTAAGAGATTTGAAGTCGCATGATAAAGTGAAGTAGACCACGTTTCTCTCTTGACATCCCTAAACTAGAGTAGTTTAATATTGACACTTCCAGGGATGGGAGATGATGCTTGAACGGAACAAAGTTGAGTTTTCCTCCATAAAATTCATATAAATAATGGAAATTTTTTACTGCCATGAAGGAGTCACCCCTTCCAGCAGCATCTTTTTAGGATTATCATGATGGAATTTTTGCCAGAAAAAGAAGAAGAATTAAATTTATTGGATTATTGGAAGGTGATTCTAAAGAGAAAAGGGGTGCTTTTTATATTTACCAGTGCAGTGATCCTGCTCTTTGGATTTTATACCTTCACTGTCACTCCAAAATACAAAGCTACAGCCACGTTGCTTATTGAGGACGAAACCTCAAAAATCATGAGTATCGAAGACGAATTTGGCTATGGACGCCGGATGTCAGATCTGAGATTCTTCAATACTCAGCTCATACTTCTCGAGAGCGAATCTTTGGCAGAAAGAGTGGCCAGAAAGATGGATCTTCTTTCTCGCCCTGAATTTGGAGAGGGAAGAAAGGATAAAAAGGGATTTTTAACTTTCATGAAAAATCTCGTCACGTTTAAATGGATAACACCGAAAAAAAGCTCGGAAGATGGAGACTCTGATGAATTAATTCTATTAGATCCTTATCTTAATATTGTCGAGAACCTTAAAGGCAGCTTGGATGTTTCTCCCATAAGGGAAACAAAAGTCGTCAAAATAAGCTGCACTTTACCTTATCCAGTTTTAGCTGCAGAAATAGTCAATACTTTGGCAGAGGAATTCATAACTTTTTCCATAGAAAAAAGATATGAAACAACTCAGCAGGCTTCGGATTTCCTTAGCGAGCAGATTGCAAACCTTCGAAAAGATCTGGCAGCCAAGGAGCGAGAAATCCAGGGATACGGAAAAGAGAAAGAGCTTTTCTATCTGAACGATTCAGAAAGCATAGCGATCAGCAAGTTCGCAGATTTAAACGACGCCTACACTCAAGCTCAGATTGACCGCATCAAGAAAGAAGCGGCTTATCGCGAGCTGCGGAATTTAAACGTGGATTCCCTTCCTCCATTTGTGAATAATCCTCTGATACAACAACTTAAAACAGAATACACAAAGATGAAGAACGAGTTTGAGGAGCAAAGCAAATTTTTCAAATCTGGCTATCCTAAAATGATTCAACTCGAAGCAAAATTAGGTAGCATGAGAGACGAACTCAAGAGCGAGATCAGAAAGGCCGTTGATGCAGCTGAATCAGAGTACCAGTCCGCCTTAAAAAATGAATCTTCCATCGAGAATTTGTTGGATAAACAAAAAGATAACGTTGTGAAAATGGATTCTAACACTATCTATTACAACAGTTTAAAAATTGAGGTGGAGAACAAGCGCAAGCTCCTCAATTCTCTTGTTGAGAGGCAGAATGAAACTCTGGTTTCAGCAAGATTGGAAGGCCTCAAGACAAGCTATGTCAGCATTATCGATAGGGCTAAGGTTCCCGATAAACCTGTCTCTCCGAAAAGGAAGCTCAATCTCATGATTGCCTTCCTCATCGGGATTTTTGGAGGAACATTCCTCTGTTTTATCGTTGAAAATCTGGATAACACGATCAAAGGGCCTGAGGATGTTGAGAGATTAGCTCAGCTTCCCTCACTCGGAGTGATTCCCTTTCTTCTTCCAAAGGGTAAGAAGAAAAGAACGAGATATGGGTATTATTCAACGTCCGAATACTCTTACGGAAAAGATAATTCGGAAAGTAAAGAGACTGCTCCGGATATAGAAAAAATTGAACTTGTCAATTACCTGCATCCGAAGTTTACAGTCTCCGAGGATTACAGGACTGTAAGAACATCAATTCTGCTCTCCTATGCGGAAAGACCTCCCAAAACAATCGTTTTCTCCAGTGCTTTGCCCCAGGAAGGAAAAACGGCGTCTGTGGCCAACACGGCTGTGAGCTTTTCTCAGCTGCAGAAAAGAGTTCTGGTCGTGGATGCGGATTTAAGAAAGCCCAGGCTCCATCAAGTATTCAACGTAAAGAATGCAAAAGGATTAACACGTTTTTTGACTGGAAAAGTGCCGCTCGAAGATATTGTTCACAAGACTTCCGTCGAAAATATCTGGCTTATCACGACCGGACCGATCCCCCCTAATCCCTCCGAGCTTCTGAATTCAACTAAAATGAAAACGATGATAGAAAGTCTGAAGGAGAATTATGATTTTATATTGATTGACACACCTCCTATCCTGGCTGTTGTGGATTCTCTGATAATAAGCTCCCTTTCAGATGGGGTGGTTTTGATCGTCCAGCCTGAAAAAACTGGGCGTGAGCCTTTTTTAAAAGCGGTCGAAGAACTGAGACAGGCCAACGCAAAGATTATGGGAGTGTTGCATAATCAGGCAAAGTTGAAGAGTCATTATTACTATAATTACAGATATATTTATCGGAATTATTATGGGGATACAACGGAAGGCAAGCAAAGATAACAGAAGGAGGATTCTGTCGAAGCAAGATAATCTGTGTAAAAAGATTATCGAGTATGGGATATTAGGGTTGCTTGTCTTTTCTCCACTCCCGGCAGCATCGGTGCATGAGTGGTCAATTCTGCTGCTCCAATTGACAGTTCTGGTGATGATGGCCGCTTATATTCTCATCAGGGAGAAACCACAAAATAACAAACTTCTTTTCCATTCACTGAAATGGCCCCGATACTTGTTCTTTGGCTTCTTTGCATTCCTTCTTATCCAGGTCTTGCCTTTGCCCAAATTTTTGGTGGGATTACTTTCTCCCGGTACCTATTCTTTCCATAAGCTTTTCTCAACCAATTTATCAAGCATCAGGTTCATGAGCATTTCTTTGATCCCATCCCACACTCTCAGGGAGGGACTTGAACTCCTCTCCTATTTCCTTTTGGGTTTCCTCATTATCAAGACTGTAACCCGGCATAAGCAGATAAAGAGAATCTTTTTTACTCTGGTTGCAGTGGGAGTTTTTGAAGCGCTTTATGGATTCTACGAACTTTTTAATAAGAATCCTCGAATTCTGTTCTATAAAAAAATATACGGATTAGATTCTGTAACCGGAACTTTCGTCAATCGAAACCACTTCTCCGGATATCTCGAGATGATCATTCCCTTAAGCATAGGATTGGTATTAGCCCATATCGACTTCTTTTCATTGGCTGACCTGAAATGGAGGGAGAAAATCCTCAGTCTCTCGAAGAAAAGATTCTATACCAGTCTGCTTATCTCCTTTGGCATCATTATTATGTCTCTGGCCATCATCTTTTCTAAGTCTCGTTCAGGCGTTTTTCTTCTTGTCTTTACGTTCATTCTGTTTTCTGGATCAAATGTCGTTCATCTGGGCAGGGGAAAACATCATCGAAAAAGAGCGAAAACTTTTTTTAAAGTTCTATTCTTGATAGTCATTCTTTTTTCTCTTTACACCGGAATAGACGCCGTTGTGGAGAGATTCGCCTTGGATAAAGTCTTGCATGAAAACAGATCCCTTTATTGGAGCAACACCACCCAGATTGTCGCTCATTATCCTTTTTTTGGCTCGGGGCTCGGCACTTTTGCCTCTGTATATCCCGCTTATGAGAAGGTCTTGACCTCTTCCCATCTCTCCCACGCTCATAATGATTTCCTGGAATATCTATCAGAACTCGGGGCCACAGGGCTGCTTTTACTCCTGGGAGGAGTTTTTTTTATATTGATCAATTCTGTTCTTATCTGGCGAATGAGACGGCGTCCTGAAGTCAGAGGACTTGCTCTTGGGGGAATTATCGCCGTGATTTGTATTCTGATCCACAGTATTACCGATTTTAATCTTCATATCCCGGCCAATATGCTTTTGTTCACCGTTGTCCTGGCCACGACCATAGTGACCGCATTCTATAAGAGAAGCGATACAGTCCAGGAGGACAAGCTGCTAAAAATAAGGATTGCGCCCAAGAGTATGAACCATATTAAAAAAGTGCTAGCACTGGCAGGTGTTGCTGTCATCTTCATCGTCGCTATGGCTATTTATTGGAATCAACATTTATTGTATCAACAACAGCGAACAGAAGAAGCTGAAAAAAAGATTAAAATTCTTGAAAAAGCAAACACATTTTATCCCCTCAATGATCTCGTCTATTACGAATTGGGCAAGGCCTATTTTGACCTGGGGATCCAGATCCTTGAGGAAGACTATGGAGCCAGCACCTACTACCTTGAAAAATCCGCTCAGAATTTCGAGCATTCCTTGAGGCTCAATCCGACTTCCCGATTCAGTTATTTTTATTATGCTCAATCACTTCTGTATATGAGTTATCTTGTTCCTTCGCTCAATAAAGACTATTATGAAGCATACAAGAAAGCAGCTCTCCTTGCCGGCCATAACAGCCAAATTTTTTATGAGGTGGGAAAAGTATTTCTGTCTCAATGGCCAAAACTCAGTGATGAAAACAAGGAATTCACCATAGAGACTTTGAAAAAAATAATAAGTGGAGCAGACAGGACAAAGCTTCGTACTCTCCTGAATATCTGGGAAATGAGTATCAAGGATTATCAAGTCATTCAGGAAATCCTGCCTGAAGATACGCAGATCTACCGGATGTATGCAGAATTTCTAGGCGAAAAGTCATATTCTCTGGAGGAAAGACAAGAAGCTCTGGCTAAAGCTGAATATTTGGAATTCGAGAAAGCAAAAAGTGAGTATAAATCAGGAGAGAACGAGTTAATGTATTTACGGCTGAGGAAAGCTTCCAAATATTTTAAATCTTGTTTAAACAGGCTTGAAAAAATCAATTTTTATCAGAGTTTAACTGGGAGTAAGCCGATCCAGCCCTCAGAATTCAATCAGTTGAAGAAGCAAGCCTGTTTGAAACTGGCAAAATGTCATCTTAACGAAGGAGGAGAATTGAATGAGGTCGAGTTGACTTTGCGTACATACCTTGAATTGGAAGAAAGCACAGCCAGAGTGGGAGAGCTCGAATCGTACCTGAGACGTTTAGGATTAATAGGGACAAAATTAGACGATAGCCTTGACAATCTGGACCGTCTGTCCTTCCATATTCTCCTCTTTTTCAACCAAAGTCGATATGGAGACATCATAAATGTGGGAAATCTCCTTGAGAAAAGCTATATCTTAGTTCCTGAAGCCATGAAAGATGACTATGTGGAAATTCTTCAAGCTGTGGGTGATTCCTATCAGAAACTCGATGCTTTATACGATGCTTCAAAGTTTTACAATACATCTCTGGATGTCGATCCAGAGAATCTAAACGCTCTTCTGAATCTCCGTCTGTGTTATGAACGAATGAACAAAGATGAGGAGATTCAAAAAATAAATGATAGAATCGAGAATCTTCTGACTCCAAGACAAATAGGCCTGAACAACTATCTCATCAATAAGGGCCAAAGGTTTTCACAGCGGCTCAATCTTGATGGCAGAAAAGTAACATTAAGATTGAATTTTAAAAACATAATGGAAGATATCGTCCCTTTGATATCAGTCTTTTTTAATGGGAGAGTGGTCTGGGAAGATTATTTAAACAATGAAACAGTTACGATACCATTGGAACCGAGGATAGGGGAAAATATGCTCATGGTCTCGCCAGTGAACTGGTCAATCTCCATCACTGATTTAAAGTTTGAGACAGAATGAGAAGGAGTCCAGAAAAAAAGTGATCATAGAACTCAAGATATTGAGAACACCAAGTCGAACCAAACCAATGAGCTGCCCACTGAGGGCAAATTAAAAAAAATGCGCAATTGTATAAAAAAAAGAAGTTTTTTCTTGACAATCTATTTTGAGGCTCATATCATTATCGAGGTTTATGAGGGAGGGGGAAAATGACAAGACTGGTTAAGTCAAAATTTCTAGCGATTACGATTATTTTATCATCCATCCTTTTTTATAGCCCGCCCTCTCTGATGGGACAGAGTTCAAGAACCGGGAATCTCATCGGATATATTTATGAAGAAGATGCAACAACTCCCCTGGAGGATGCAGTTATTATCATCAGGAATATTTCAGACGATTCTATTTACGAAAGTAACGAATCCAATAAGCTTGGAGCCGCTAAAATCGATCACATCGAAGAAGGATTGTACGTTCTTGGGATCTGGACAAAAGAAGGCGGCTATAACATCAACAACATCGTCGGGATTAAAGCCAATGAAACAGTAGAAATTTCTTTTATTCTCGAAGCACTGGCTCAAGAAAAAAATACTCAAAAAAAAGACGCTGAAAAAAAAGACGCAAAATATCCCCGAGGAAAATGGTACTATCCAGAAGTCATGGGCGAATGCGATGAAGGGTATCGATGGAATCCAAAGACATTAAGATGTGAATGGAAAAAAGGAAAAGGCATTGGAGACTTCTTCGGGTCACCTCAGGGTATAGCAACAATCCTTGCCGCTACTTTTGTTGGAGGCTACGGCATCATCAAATTAACAGAAGCAGAGGCAGAAGCATCGCCTTTCAAGTAACTCACTCTTCAGCCCAGCCACCTTCTTCTTTGCATCCTCAACTCCAGATTTATTCCTGAAGATACGCACTTTTATCCCAAATGATTTTATGCTTTTCTATCTGTCTCCAGGAAAAAATGCTATCATCAACTATTATCAGGTAAGAATTTTGTTTCCAAAGAAGCCAGTTTATCCAAAGCCTGTGTGTGATTATATCCTTTTCGCCCCACAAATGGTTCAAACTGAATTCCAACTTGATAGTTATAATCACCAAAAGGATTAAAAAATGACCACTTTATCCGCCCTGTTAGATTTAAACAGGACTCCTCCTCAGGAATGTATATCTGCATCAAAATTTTTTTTAGGGATTTAAAAAATCTTCTGCTCAAAAACTGAATCCCTCCACGGCTCACATCGACAACGGGACAAAATTCCTCACTATATACAATTGAAGAAAAAAAGAAGAACTTCTGAAAATAGGTCACTTTAGCCCCGGGAACTTTGAACCGAGTAAACCTCCTTCTTTCTTTCCCGTTATGTCCCCCAAGATTTTCCATAGTGCAATTCTCACCCAATTATATTTAAAATCAAAATTAAATCATTATTTATTTTGCTGCTCCTTGCGGATCTTTATAAAAAATGATGTTATTAAATCCCATATTTGCAATTCCCTCAATAGTTTAGTCGAGAAAGCAACAATGAGTAAGCAAAAAGCTAACCCTCCTGAAATAAGCTCCTCTCTGAGACATAATGCCATTCCTTTCATTTTCAGCCTATACAGCTTTTATCCACGTTCACGCATTGACAAACGCATACAACTGTTCTATTAAGTGAGTAAGACTATGGAAGGGGGTCACCATGAAATTCGATAAGTCCACAAAAATCCTGATTAATCTGGTGCTTGCTCTACTGCTCGTTTTTCTGGTCAAATCCATCACGGCTATCCCGAAAAATTTATATGGCCAGGGGAATTACCAGTATAAAATTATCCATTATGAAGATGAAGTTGGCCTGGCTGCAATGAAGGAAGGAGCCGTGACATGGGAAAAAAGGTTGTCTCGGTATGAAGCGCCTTTCAAAAAGATGGCCGAAGAAGGCTGGAGGTACCATTCTGACATCAAGACAGGAAATTACACGCTCCTGGTCTTTGAGCGCTGATCCTATTCTTTCTCAAGCATTCAATACCAGCTACGGCATCAAAGACAGGTTTTCAACACAACGATTCTCGCTTGCAGATTGACACTGCAATACATCTGTAATATACAATAAGCCAATTAAGTAACAGGAGGTTGGCTCTGTGAATAAAAATCCGCCCATACCATAACCATTCAGTTTTCTTACTTTTTATTTATGTTTGACTGCATGACAAAAAAGGAGGATTAAAATGACGGAAAAATATTCTCTTAGCCTAAGCTCAAAGGAACCGGAATCGGACGATTCTGAAATAATGATAATGGACAGCGAATCAGAGAAGAAAATAAGAACATGGACTATAGTTGGATTTGTTTTCTCTGCGATATACTTTTTTGTGGCCATACTCCAATTCGCCATTAGGTCTACTTTTATCGGGATTGCCTGCTTAGTGATAGGAGCATTATTTGCATTAGGGAGTATCTTTGCTTTGAAGAGGGAATATTTTCTTACAAGACGCCTTTATCTTATAGGCGGGATTCTAGGCCTTCCTTTAGGGCTTGTGATGATCATGGCGTCCAGTATAATAAAACGGACCGAAGAATTAGCTGAAAAGAAGTATCTTGAAGAATTGAACAAATCATAAATATACTCTACCAGAGCAAGCATCAAGTATTTTCCATGTTTCAAAAATCAAGATGACTTCTCACATCATATCTTTGATTCAGGAAAATTCATTGATACATTGTTTTTTCTGAGCTCATTGTGAATCTTGCGCACCGTTTTCTTAATTTGAGCCACGTTCGCGCAAAGAATAGCGAGCATGACAAAGACCGCGACCATGTAAATATTAATTGCCCAGGCCTTACCTTTAAACAAATTTGTGAATAGCCCCGCCAAATAATCGCCTAATCCGAATATTTATTGCCATCATTAAGATTATTTTCATTGACAAAGGCGTATTATTTCAATACTTTGGAACCAAAGTAGCCTAATGAGTTCGGATCTATGTCTCACAAACTATCCTTTCTCAACTGCTCGATAAAACTTTTATTTCAAGAAAGTATTTTTTGTATGAAATGAAACCAACAAAATTTTTTGCGAGGGGGCGGTGATGGAGGAAAAATATAATCCTATCAGTATTCTCAGAAATACCTGGCAAAGATTCTCTAAACGAGATGAGTATAAAGAGAGCGAAGCTCAGGATTTTCAGGTTTATATCGAGATAATACAAAGCAAGGACGATATGTATATCATCGGCGGCTATAAAAGCGATTGTTTCCTTCTGAAATATTCACTCAGACGATCCTCCTCCACAATCACGGCTCAAAAAAATTTATTTAGGGATAAAGAAAAATTAGGCAAGGTCAGTATTAAATATAAGAAAGAAGAAATACAAAATTATCAAAATTATGATGAATTCTGGAACGATATAACCGCAGAGTGACCGGAGCTGCTGTAAAATCCATAAAAGCGGGGGATTCTCACCTTACATTTTAGGGGTGAGATAATCCACTGACACATGGTTTTTTCTTTTGCTCTTTTCGTCAGAAATCCTGCGCAGTATTTTCTTGATCTGAGCCACGTTCGCGCAGAGAATAGCGAACATGACAAAGGTCGCTACCGTGACAAAAATAACAGCAGCGATGATTATTATGGAGAAAATGGTGACATTTCCCGTGAGTTCGCTCATTTGAAACCTCCGTTTATCCCTCAAAACATTTAGTCGCTGTAAAGCAGAGAAAATGAGGAGCGAGTTTGTGGTTACTGAGACTCTTTTCCCATTCTCGGCTGCTCGATCGACTAATTAATAAAAGAACTGTAAGGAGAAGCCGTAAAAATATCATTTTACAATACTCCATAAGGAAGCGGGCAATTAGCATTAATCCCAAATTTTTTCTGTTTTAAGCTATAATATTGAGTAAATGCCGAAAAAAAAATGGGGATAATAAATCTGAAGACAAAAAATAAATTCCTGCCTTTATCCATCTCTCTCATTATCCTTATGGCAGCAATGGCTATTATGTCTTCCCTGCCATCCCATGCCCAGGAGGCCCAGGATAAAAAAATATTTCATAACGTCTCAGTCAGCGCTATTTCCATAGCAGTCACAGTCCAGGATAGGAAAGGAAGGTACATCAACGACCTCACCGAGGAAGATTTCACAATTTATGAAAACGAGGAAAAAAAGGATATTACCTACTTCAGCCACGCTTTTGACGCCCCCCTGAGCTTGACAGTTCTCCTCGATGTCAGCGGGAGCATGGCTCTTCAGGACAAACTGAAGGAGAGCAAGGATGCGCTCCGCTACCTGATGACATTCCTCCTGGGATCTGATGATGAATTTTCCTTGCTGATCTTTGCCGACGGAGAGGTGGAAGTCGCTGTGAAGTTTTCCAAAAATAAAAATGATTTTCTGAATATCCTGGAGAGGACCGAAGCTTATGGCCAGACAGCCTTGAATGACGCGGTGGCTGTGTCTCCGGAATTTGCGAACAGAGGAAGCAAAGAAAAGCGCGCCCTCCTTTTGATCACGGATGGGATCGAGAATGACAGCCAGTATTCTCCTGACCAGGCCGTTGAAATTGCCAGGAGAGTGGACGTTCCCATTTACACCATCGGCTATAAAATTCCCATAAGCGAGCAGTATTTGCAGAAGTACAAGCGTGCTCCTGGAATAACATCATCCGGCATCGTTGGATCTCTGGAAAGATTCTCCGACGCGACCGGAGGCAAGGCATTTTTCATCAATGAAGCCGAAGAACTGAAAAACGCTTTAAGAAAGATAAAAAGCGAACTCAGCCATCAGTATATTCTCGGGTATACTTCTTACAGAAGCCCGGAAAGCGAGTACCGGAAGATCAATGTTATCACTTCGAAAAAAAAGTATAGGGTGAGAACAAGGGAAGGATATTACAGCGGTGAGAAAGAAGATATTCAGTGACGGTACCCACCCGCTCAGGACCGAGAAAGAAAGCCAAAAAATAACAATTTTTAGTTCCAGATTGAATTCGAAGCTCAAAAAGCCTTATAATGACGTTTATAGGAAAGTGGGTTTGTGGTATGATGGGAGGTGATCAAAAAGCCGAAAAAACAAGAATATTCAAAGGCTTATTATTCTAGGGAAGAAAAAGGAGGAAAATATGAAAAAAAACAAAATCGCATTTCTCGTGGGAGCTGTGATCCTCATAGGTCTGCTGGCAACCATGGGCTGTGCTACCAAAAAATATGTACTGGGAGAGGTAGCTACTCTGGATAAAAAAGTCGCGGACGCAGAAAGCGCCATAGAGGAGAACCAGAAAAGAATCAAAGAACACGATGAACGGCTGGCCAGTCTCGGCTCTCTCATCACCCAACAAGAGTCGGAATTGAGCACCAAAGCATCTGAGCTCGATAGCAAAATCAGCGAAGTGAAAAAATTCGCTCAGGGAACGCTGATCTACCAGGAAATCCTTAATAACGATCAGGTTAAATTTGAATTCGACAAGTGGGATCTTACTCCCGAAGCCCAGGAAGCGCTGGATATGTTCGTAGAAACGCTGATCGAAATGGACAAAGGTTTGTACCTTACAATCCAGGGACATACCGACAACACAGGACCGGAAGCCTGGAACCTGCTTCTCGGGAAGAGAAGAGCGGATGCAGTGATGGAGTATCTTTTCAAAAAATATCACATCCCTCTCCACAGAATGGAAGTCATCAGTTTTGGCAGCAGCGATCCGATAGCTGACAATTCAACTCGCGAGGGAAGAGCCCAGAACAGACGCGTTGTGATACTGGTCTACGAATAATCAACTTCCTAAAAATTCGTTAAGATTTTACTTTCACCAAAACTTAAACTGCTCACATTAAGTGGAGGAGTTAGGTGAAAACTAAGCGTATCCTCATTAATTTTGTCCTCTTTTTTATCCTGACTTTTGCCATCACCACCCTCGTGAATTTTCTCTGGAATCTTATTTTTCACGGCGCAACCTCAGTCAGTTGGGAAACGTCCTTCCGTTTTGCTCTTATTTTTGGTATTCTCTTCACCTGGATGCAGGAGAGAGGGAAGGGAGGAAAAAAAAGCAGCTAGCATAATCCTCTATATTCAAAGAGCAAAGATGCTGGTCCAGTATTTCTGCAGTTGAGAATGCAAAGAGAAGGTGATTAATTAAGGAGAACAAAGGTGTTCGAGCTTATTATCGATCTCTTATTAGATTTTTTAGTGGTGATCGGTCTCAGGAAGAGAAAAAAGAAAGACACAGAATTGACTTCTCTCTCAACTCCAGATTACACCCCGGAACAAGGGAATCCCACTGAAGCCTCACTCAAAGACAATGTTGTTTGTGCGGGCTGCAACAGTCTACTCGATAAAGGCGTTATCCATGAAGACGGCAAGGCCTGGTGTCTGGAGTGTTATAAAACTCGTGTCTTAAAGATAAAAAGCTGAATTTTGAATTAAGCTGTATGCTTTACTCTCCTGAGTATAGACTCAGTCCTTCAGGGCAAAAATCATTCTTTTTATCCAGCCCTATCTGTCTTATCAGGAAAAATAAAGAATAATCGGACGGGCTTAATCTTGATATTTAAAGGAGACCTTTACTTTGGTCCGGAAGGCGGTGACCTTCCCGTTTTCAACCTTTAAATCAAAATCAACAGCTTCTGCAATCCTTAGATCTTTAAGGCTTTTACTGGCTGTTTCAACTGCGTTTTTCGCTGCCTCTTCCCAGGAAGTTGGGCTTGTTCCGATAAGTTCTATGACTTTATAGGTGCTTTCCATATTTTACCTCCTCTCTCGATGAATGATTGGCGGACAAACAGTAAAACGTTTATCCATATTTGTCAATCTTAATGGAATCATATCATCTCCACTCCAATAAATATCTCACCAGACCAAATATTTTCAACTCGAAACTTCTGTTGAAAATTTGAATCTGTTTCTATAGAATTCTCCTGTAATGCTTCCTTGTTTCCTCCCTCATCCAGAAACCAGCCGCTTTCAACAAAGCTGTTTTTTTAATACATGCCTTTTAATCGCGATTGAACTATAAGGAGGGGAAAAGTGAGAGTGAAAAAGAAAGATACTCCGGCAAAGACCGGAACCATATCTCGACGCCGATTCATAGGCAGTGCAGCTTCGGCCGCAGCTGCTTTATCTCTGACTTCGGCCAAGGTCGGTTTAGGATCAACGGATTTACAGAAGAGTCCCTCCGGCTTCAAGCTCAATTACGCCCCGCCCCTCGGTATGTTCGAGGCTCACGCCGGTAAAGACCCGATCGACCAGCTCAAATTCATGGCAGACCAGGGATTCAGAGCCATGTTCGATAACGGGCTGATGAGACGGGAGAAAACCCAACAGGAGGCCATCGCTCAAGAAATGGCGCGCCTGAACATGACGCTGGGTCCTTTCGTGGCCTACGCGGACTTCAAAGTGGAATCTTTCGTGCTTCCGGATGACCAAAACAAGGATATCCGCGAAATGCTGGCGGAAACGATGCGAACCGCGGTAGAAACCGCCAGGCGGGTGAACGCCAAATGGGCTCTGGTTGTGCCCGGACGTTACAATCAGCGGATGGAATGGGATTACCAGACAGCCAATGTCATCCAGAAC
>Ga0209427_10002102_pt1 | contig 23315 bp, 26 predicted proteins | sample DeeMarSWOR136_30_FD_187465 | JGI IMG/M metagenome (GOLD analysis project Ga0209427, IMG submission 187465) | Marine sediment microbial communities from White Oak River estuary, North Carolina - WOR-1-36_30 (SPAdes) (version 2) | ecosystem: Environmental > Aquatic > Marine > Intertidal zone >...
TGCTCGTATGCAGCTCTTTCAGCATGCCGGCCAGATGGCCCTGCGATACGAGCCATGCGAAGCCCACCATGATGATGCCGATAATCAGCACCCATGGTGTCTTTTTTGTGTAGACCATGTTGCACTCCTCCAGATGTTGGCGATATGTAGAAAGTACTGCTTGACCCGGCGCGCACCCAGTTTGTTTGTAAGTATTTACTAGATAGACAGCTCGCGCGTGGCAGCATTGAAGCATGGCGTGTTCAGCGTCGACAAGCGACGAGCGCCATAGATTTTTATTGGCTCAATAGAAATTTCTGCTCGATAACAGATTTCTGTGGACAAGGCGTCCACACTTGCTGCGGGGCAAATTACTAGTGCTTCGACTTGGGGGGCGCTGCGGGAATTGCGTAGGGTAGCGGCCGGAACCCGAGCTTCGGGCCACTGAGACTTCCAAGATGAACGGCGGCTCCATCGGTATCAGGGAGCCGTATTACGCCGAGAAGGTCGCATCCGCCGTTCGGAGCAGGTTGCGCATCGACCACCGTGCCAGCTGCCTGCTCACCGTGTTCCGGCGTGAACAGGCGCTCGCCCGGCCGGGGGCAGTTGTCCGTATCCACTACGGCGCGGTACATGCGCTGCTTGAGCTGGCCGAGATACTGCATGCGGGCAACGATCTCCTGTCCCGGATAGCACCCCTTCTTGAAGCTGACGCCACCAACAAGCTCGAGGTTAGTCATCTGCGGTACAAACTCCTCGACGGTGCCCGGGAAAATGTTCGGAATGCCGGCCTCGATATCCAGCCAGCGCCACGCCGCCATGCCAACAGGCTGACAATGCGTTGCCAGTGCCTGCCAGAGCGCAACCGCCTTTTTCACGGGGGCAACGACTTGCAGCCGCGTCGCCGGCCCTGGAAGCGCGAGAATGGTCACGTCGTCGCGAGCTGTGCAGCCGTCCGGCGCGACAGGCAGTTCACCGAGCAACGGTGTCGCCCGCGCGGCCACGCCCGGACCACAAAGTCCTAAGCAGGCAAGCTCGCCATCGGACTGCTCGAGCAGCACCTTTGAGCGCAACACGAACATGCGCAAGCGTTTGAGCACGGCGTCCGCCAGGTCCTGCGGAAGTTGCAGAAGGTAGTCGTCGCCGCGCCTGAAGAGTCGAAGGATCGCCAGCATTCGTCCCTTCGGGGTGTTGTAGGAGCTGAGCTGGCTCCGGACAGCATCGACCGCGCGAACATCGTTACTGAGTTGTCCCTGCAGAAATGCCTGCGCATCGGCACCCGACACCCGAATCAGGGCAAAGCCGGACAGATCCACCACTACATCGCGCGTCGCGGCTGCACGGATTTCATCGCGCGGCTCGGCGAACCGAGGTGGCGAACGGTCCTGGCTAAATGTTGCGCCGTGTCCGGCGAGCATCGATTTCCATAGTTCGTTCATGGGCACCAGTTTACGCAAGAGGCCAATTAGGTCTCGATCTTACACAAAGATGCTGCATCGCTGTGCCGCAATTCACGGCTTCCGGAATGGACTGATGGCTTATCGGCGGAAACGACCCGCGGCGCATGCAAAGCCTCATGTCGTACGAATAGAACGTAGGGGGCTTTTACCGGGCAAAAAAAACCCGGGGCAGCGCAAGGCATGCCCCGGGCATATCGCCAACAAACTTCCAGTAGATTACCGCGCCACCGTCATTAGGACGATTCCCACGATGATCAGCGAGATGACCAGCGCCGCCAGGTCTTCGGTGCGGTCGTTCTTGAAGATGGTCAGCGCGGTACCACGATCGAATTTATCTTTCGACATGTTCAGTTGCTCCTGCGTTAAATGGTTTCGTGAACGAGCAGGTAGACCACGAGCAGCGAGCCGATCGCCTTGGTCAGGCCGACGATGGTGCCGATCACGATCGGCTGGCCACCGGCCTGCTTGATCGAGGCCATGGTGATCTGCATGCCGAGGCCTGTCAGACCGAAGGCGAAGAACCAGATGATCAGGTCGCGAAACCAGGAGACGCGCTTGGCGGTGTGACGGACCGCCTTGTGGGCCTCCGAGAGGATGTGGTTCGCGTCCTTTGAAAGTACCTTGGCGTTCACGAGACCACGCAGGGTGTCGTCATCGTCGATCGACATAACCTTCTTGTTCTCGATCAGGCGAGTAAGGGCGGCCTTCTGGTCCTCGCGCTGGACCTTGTCGGCTTCCGCCGTCAGGGTAGCGACCTGCTCGTCCTTCAGCATCTTGCTGGACGTGACGTTGCCTTCCTTGTCCTTCTTGATGAGGGCCTTCTCGGAGTTGTCGAAGTACTTGCCCTGGTAGTGCTGCGGCGGCGCGAAGATACCGGTGGTCGAGAGGGCGAACAGCAGGATGAAGCCCAGCACGAACAGCGGGAACTTGCCGACGATGATCTGGCCAAGGTTCACCTTGAGGCCGGTCTGCTCGCGCTTGACGTACCACACGGCAAGCCACAGCACGATGATCGGCAGGAACAGGATGCGGGTGATGTTGAAGATCTCGGCGACCTTCAGGGTCTCGATGCCGTTTGGCTGATAGATCAGCGCCGCGGCCGCAACCTGCGCCGAGTTCAGGATACCCGTACCGGCCCAGGCACCGAACTGGGTGTAACCCAGACCGAGCGCACGACCGACTGGCGGGAAGATGAACATCATCAGCACGCCCCAGAGCAGGATGGTACCGATGGTGTAGGCGATTTCGGTGGACTTGGCCTGCACGACCGGGGCCGAGGCGACTGCTGCCGAGACACCGCAGACACCCATGCCGGCCGAGAGCACGCCGCCCATGGAGTTCGCGATCTTCTTGCGGGAACCGAGCCACAGCGTCATGCCGACGGAGCCGAGCACGAAGAAGCCGATCAGGGTGAAGGAGAGGCCGCCCAGGTGACGCAGCTCAGCCGCGGAGTAGAGCGCACCGAGCAGGACGACACCGGTCTTGAGACCGAGGCGCGAGAGGCGCACGCCATTCTCCGCCCAGTGCGGTACCTTGAACACGTTCACCACGATCATGCCGACGATGATGCCAAGCAGGATGTAGTTCACGCCGAGGGTCTTGGTCCAGTTCCAACCTATGGCCTTCTCGGACGCTGACCCCCAGAGCTTGAACATCGGCTCAAGGCCGTACTTGTTGACGAACACCAGCAGCAGAATGAATAGCGCGCCGCCGATCGTTGAGACGTAGTAGTCGAAGTTGCCTTCCTTCGCGGGCAGCGCGAGCTGCCACAGACCCACGACCACCCCGATGGCGCCAAAGATATAGCCCATCGTAACCATCTCCCCCGCGAGCTTGCTCGTATGCAGCTCTTTCAGCACGCCGGCCAGATGGCCCTGCGATACGAGCCATGCGAAGCCCACCATGATGATGCCGATAATCAGCACCCATGGTGTCTTTTTTGTGTAAACCATCGTCCGCTCCTCCTGTGGTTGGTGATATCGCATGCCGGCATGGGCTGTGGGCCACAACCGTCAGTGCGAGGAGTCTTGTATAACTATTTATCGTCCCAATCAATACGGATGATCGTTAATATATTCGTGTATTAGCAAATACTAATTGACATTCAATCCTATTCTATTCCTTGCGCGAAGCCACACAGGCTGGACGCCGCCTGAAACACACCAAACACAGGTGAGGCTGGTCTTATGTATCGACCGCGAAACTGCGTCACTGGCGCGACAGCAGCCTAGGTGCAAAATCTTGAGCATTCCGAGCAAGTGTTCGCGTTACAAGAGTCATCCGGCCGATGGGGCCGCAGTCAGTTTCGCGTAGTGCGCAAGTGGATTTACTTCGCATGGCTGTACAACCGGGCGAGTCCAGACATCGTACCTGTCCGCTCGCGTGCATGGATCTCCGGGCAGCGCTCGGGGCAACCGGCGCGACTGGCGTGTACGGCAGTGCCAGGAGGTTTAGACTTAGCGGGTAATGGGAAACAAGAACAAGCGGCCTATCTTTCTCAATCTCCTGCGGATTCGGCTGCCCGTTACGGGAGTCGTTTCGATTCTTCACAGAGTTTCGGGGGTGCTGCTGGTTCTGCTACTGCCCCCCGCGCTCCTCCTGCTTGACCGATCGCTGGCGGATCCCGACGCGTTCGAAGCGTGCCGTCGTCTTATGTCGACCCTGCCCGCGAAGGTTCTTTGGTTTGTCGCGCTGTGGCTGTTTGTGCAGCACTTCCTTAATGGCATTCGGCATCTGCTGCTGGACCTCGACATCTGTATCGACCGAGAGTGTGCGCGGCGTAGCGCGTGGCTGGCGTTGGCTGGGTCCGTTCTCGCGGTCGTTGCATTCGGAATTCTGCGATGAATATTCCCGGAGCGCGCAGCAGTAGTCAGAGCGGATTCATTGAATGGCTGCTGCAGCGGCTCACGTCGGTCTATGTAGCCGGCTTCGCAGTCTATGTGGCTATTGTCTTGCTCGTCTGCCCACCCGTGGATTTTGAAGCGTGGCGGGGCTGGTTCGGTTCCGGTTTTGTGCGGCTCGGGTGGGCACTGTTCGTCGTGTTGTTGCTTATTCACGCCTGGATTGGCATGCGCAGTGTCTTCATGGACTACCTGCATCCGCTGTGGCTCAGGCTGAGCGTGCTTGTCCTGACTGCAACGGGACTGCTCGCGCTCGGGTTTTGGGCAGCCGCGATATTGTTGCGGGTGGCGCCATGAGCGACATCGCGCGTCGGCGGTTCGACTGCCTGGTGATTGGCGCCGGTGGCGGTGGCCTGCGAGCGGCCCTGCAACTCGCGCAGGCGGAGGCGCACGTCGCTGTTGTATCCAAGGTCTTTCCGACGCGCTCGCATACTGTTGCTGCGCAGGGCGGCATCAACGCGGCGCTCGGCAACGTGCTGCCTGACAACTGGCACTGGCACATGTACGACACGGTCAAGGGTGGCGACTATCTCGCTGACCAGGATGCTGTGGAATACATGTGCCGTACGGCGCCGCGCCTGATCATCGAGCTGGAGCACCAGGGCATGCCGTTTACGCGCCTCGAAAATGGTCGAATCTACCAGCGCGCGTTTGGCGGGCAGAGCCAGAACTTCGGTGGCGCGCAGGCCGCCCGCACTTGTCCGGCGGCGGACCGCACCGGCCACGCGCTGCTGCATACGCTCTACCAGCAGAATCTAAGGGCCAGGACCCATTTCTTCGATGAGTTCTTCGTGCTCGATCTGATTCTGGACGAGGAGGGGTACTGCCTGGGTGCGCTGGCCTTCGAAATCGAGACTGGCGAACCGCTGTTGATCGAGGCGCGAACCACGCTCGTCGCCACCGGTGGGGCCTGTCGCATATACCGCACTTCCACGAATGCCCACATCAACACCGGCGACGGCATGGCGATGGCGCTGCGTGCCGGAATCCCCTTGCAGGACATGGAGTTCGTGCAGTTTCACCCAACTGGGCTCTCTGGCATCGGCGTGTTGATATCGGAAGGGGTGCGCGGTGAAGGCGGTTATCTCGTCAACAGCGAGGGCGAACGATTTATGGAGCGCTACGCGCCCAAGGCGAAGGACCTTGCCTCGCGCGACGTGGTATCGCGTTCGATCTATACCGAATTGAAGGAGGGGCGGGGTTGCGGACCGAGTCGAGACCACGTTCTGCTCAAAGTTGATCATCTCAGTGAGGAAGTCATTGCCAAACGCCTGCCCGGCATCCGGGAACTTTCAATTCGCTTTGCCGGCGTCGACCCGGCCAAAGGCCCAGTGCCGGTCGCTCCCACGGCGCACTACACCATGGGCGGGATTCCGACCAATCGTTTTGGGCAGGTCGTGGCCCCGGTGCATACGGGCCCCGAGGAACCCGTCCCGGGCCTTTATGCGGCTGGTGAATGCGCGTGCGTATCGGTGCATGGCGCGAATCGACTGGGCGGCAATTCGCTGCTGGACATCGTCGTGTTCGGGCGTGCTGCTGGCAACCATATGCTCGAGTATCTCAAGGAGCATCGTTACCATCGGCCGACGCCAAATCACGCGCTGGATCGGGTGCTGGCCCGTCTGGCGCGCTGGGACCGAAAGGGCGAGGGCGAGTCGGTCGACCAACTACGTAGTGACATGCAGCGCACCATGGAGCAGCACTGTGGCGTTTTCCGGACCCAGGCGATCATGGAAGAAGGAGTGGCGAAGCTCGAGCAATTGAGCGAGCGATTACAGCGTGTCGTGCTGCGTGATCACAGTCGCATTTTCAACACTGCCCGCGTTGAGGCATTTGAGCTTGAGAATCTGATGGAGGTAGCACTTGCCACGGTCTATTCGGCCGCGGCGCGAAAGGAGTCGCGCGGCGCGCATTCGCATGTGGAATTTCCGCAGCGCGACGACCGCCAGTGGCTCAAGCACACGCTGTATGGCCGGGAAAAGAGGCGCATCGACTACAAACCGGTTCGCACCCAGCCGCTCAGTGTCGACACCTTCCCGCCGAAAGAGCGGGTCTACTGAGGACGCGCCATGCGCTTTTCCGTATACCGCTACAACCCCGAGTCGGACCAGAGGCCCGGTATGCAGTCCTACGAGCTGCCCGATGACTGCGGAGCGATTATGGTGCTGGATGCCATGCTGCTCCTCAAGGAGCAGGATCCAAGCCTCGGTTTCCGCCGCTCGTGTCGCGAGGGTGTGTGCGGGTCAGACGCGATCAATATGAACGGGCGCAACGGCCTCGCCTGCATTACGCCGATCGATTCCCTGCGCCAGCCGATTGAGCTGCGCCCGCTGCCGAGGCTGCCGGTCATTCGCGATCTGATCGTCGACATGAGCCAGTTCATGGCCCACTACAAGGCGGTGAAGCCATGGCTCATCAATGACGATCCGGAACCTGAAATCGAGCGACTGCAGAGTCCGCAGGAACGCGATCGTCTGGATGGACTCTATGAGTGCATCCTGTGCGCTTGCTGCACTACCTCGTGCCCGTCGTTCTGGTGGAATCCCGAGCGATTTCTGGGTCCGGCGGCGCTCCTTCAGGCATGGCGGTTTCTGGCGGACTCGCGCGACCAGGCCCAGTCTGAGCGTTTAGCGGATCTTGAGGATCCCTACCGGCTATTCCGGTGTCACAGCATCATGAACTGCACCGATGTTTGTCCCAAGGGACTTAACCCAACACGTGCCATCGGGCTGATCAAGCAGCTTCTGGCACGACGCGTGTTGTGAGTGGGGATGAGCGTCTGGCGCGGCTGCGCTGGCGCTGCCGCCGCGGGATGCTGGAGCTCGATCTGGCCCTGCAGCAAATACTCGATCGCCGCTATGCGAGGCTGAGCGAGGCTGAGCGTGAGTTGTTGGAGCAGTTGTTGACGGTCCCGGACTGGGAGCTGCTCGGCTATCTGCACGGGGACAGCGAGCCACGCGATGAAGAGGTGAGAAGACTAGTGAGAAAAATTCGGTAAGCGATTGATAATAAATATAAACAAGTCTGTGATGTTAACTGCGACCATTGGTGTTGCGCACCTTGGAGCCGTTCTCGCAGCGAGCTTGTCAGGCCTGGATGCTCTACCGATCACGATTCTGTGTTTGCCGATCGGTTTGTCGCTCATCCTCAGTCTACGTGCCCATGTGTACCGAACAGCCAAAGCCGCAATCACTACGCTGGTGTTCGAGGGTACTGGCGATGGCAGCTACCGTATTTTTCAGGGTAGCGAATCGGAGGGCATCAGGTGTCGTGTGCGAACGCTGTTTGTTACCCGCTTTGGCGTGGTTCTGACGGTCGCGTGTGAGGATCGCTTGCGGTCGCGCGCGCTGGTGATCGCCGCCGACGCAGTTGGTCGCGAGACGTTCAGGCAGTTGCGCGTGCGCTTGAAAATTGCGCCGCCGGTGGCGTGAGCACTGTATCTTGATTCGCGAGTCGCGGATCGGCGCCGGGGAAGTCGCGCGTGAAATGTAGCCCGCGCGACTCCGTGCGGGCCATGGCGCAACGTATGATGAGCTCGGCGACGAGCACCAGGTTGCGTAGCTCAACCAGGTCGTTAGTAACCTTGAAGTGTGAGTAATACTCGCGGATTTCTTCCCTCAGCATGTCGACGCGGTGTTTTGCACGTTCCATTCGCTTGGTGGTGCGAACGATTCCGACATAGTCCCACATAGCGCGCCGCAGCTCGTCCCAATTGTGGGATACGACAACCTGCTCGTCGGCATCGGTGACGCGACTCTCATCCCAGGCTGGCAACGATACCGAAGCCGGCTCTGACTGCGGCAGCGCGGTCGCGATATCAAGGGCCGCGGCCTCGGCAAAAACAAGGCATTCGAGCAGGGAATTGCTCGCCAGCCGGTTGGCCCCATGCAAACCTGTGAACGCGCATTCGCCAACGGCGTAGAGACCGGGCAGGTCGGTCCGGGCCGACAGGTCGGTAACCACACCGCCGCAGGTATAGTGAGCCGCTGGCACTACCGGAATCGGCTCGCGAGTGATGTCGTACCCGAATTGCCGGCAACGTTCGCGGATGGTGGGAAAGTGTTCGTTGATGAACTGCGCAGGCTTGTGGCTGATGTCGAGTAGCACATAGTCAAGGCCACCGCGCTTCATTTCGTAGTCAATGGCGCGTGCCACGATGTCGCGGGGGGCGAGTTCGCCGCGCGGATCGTGTGCGTCCATAAAGCGCGTGCCATCCGGCAGCGTAAGTTTGCCGCCTTCGCCGCGTACTGCCTCGGTTATCAAGAACGACTTGGCGCGCGGATGATATAGACAGGTGGGGTGAAACTGCATGAATTCCATGTTGGCCACCCGGCAACCCGCGCGCCAGGCCATCGCAATTCCGTCTCCAGTCGATGTATCCGGATTGCTGGTATACAGGTAGACCTTCGAGGCGCCGCCGGTGGCGAGCACAACGAAACGCGCGCTGAACATCTCAACCCGGCCGGAAGACTTGTCGAGCGCATAGGCGCCAAGGCAGCGATTTTCGCCGGATAGTCCGAGCTTGTGTCGGGTAATGAGATCAATGGCGATATGGTGTTCGCGCAACTCGATGTCTGGGTGCGAACGAACACGTTGTTCAAGCGTCGTTTCCGTTGCCTTGCCCGTGGCGTCGGCGGCATGAATCACTCGACGATGGCTATGGCCGCCCTCGCGGGTAAGGTGGTAGCCAAGGACCCCTTCCTCGCCGCGTTCGCGGGTGAAGGGTACTCCTTGGTCAATTAACCAGCGAATCGCCTCTGGCCCGTGTGCCACCGTGAACTCAACGGCTTCGCGGTGGCAAAGGCCGGCACCGGCGTCAAGGGTATCCTCGATATGGGCGGCGAGGCTGTCATCGCGGGCGTTCAATACCGCGGCAATTCCGCCCTGGGCATAGAGGCTCGCGCTTTCACTGAGCGCGGCTTTGGCGAGGATGGTTATGCTGGCGTGGTCAGCAAGCCTCAGCGCGAGACTTAGACCCGCGACGCCGCTGCCGATGATCAGGACATCGCATACGCGGGCGGGTGTCATCGTGGGGCACGGGTAGGCGGGTCGGAGCGATTATCCTATCATACGCGGCCACTTGACCCGGTGTGCCCGGGAAGGACCCTGAATGACAGTTTTTCGGCTCAAGATTGCGAACTTTGCGCTTCGGCGCCGGTCTCTTGGAGGCAGTGGCGGTCTTTTTGGCGTTGCGGCAGGGGCCGGAATTTGCGGGGGAAGCGCGCTAGAGGGTCAGTTGCCGGGCGCCGGATCGCAGCATGGATGAGCGCGGGGCAGACCTCAAGCTGGTCGAACGGACGCAGCGTGGGGATAAGGCGGCTTTTGACTTGCTGGTTCGCAAGTACCAGCACCGGGTCGCGAAGCTGGTATCGCGTTTCGTGCGCGATCGGACAGAGGTGGACGATGTCACCCAGGAAGCCTTTATCAAGGCGTACCGGGCGATCGGAGGTTTCCGGGGTGAGAGCGCTTTCTATACTTGGCTTTATCGGATTGCGGTGAACACGGCGAAGAACTACCTCGAATCGCAGGGGCGTCGACCGCTCGGGGCGGATATTGAGCTGGACAGCGCTGAACTGCTGGAGGGGGGTGGTCGCTTGCGTGACTTGGCCTCGCCCGAGCGGCATGCGCTGACGGACGAGATTGCCGAGACTGTACGCGGCGTAATGGAGCGGTTGCCGGACGATCTGCGTACTGCGATCACGTTGCGCGAGATTGAGGGTCTCAGCTACGAGGAGATTGCACAGGTCATGGATTGTCCGATTGGCACCGTGCGTTCACGGATCTTTCGTGCGCGCGAGGCGATCGATAACGAATTGAAACCGCTGCTCGAGCGGTAACGGGTGAGGGGTGTCGTCATGCGTGAGTTAATTTCCGGTCTAGTCGATAACGAACTCAGCGAACTCGAAGAACGACGTGTGCACAAGGCCATGGCCGAGGACCCGTCTTTGCGGGTCGTGTGGGAACGCTACCACGTCATTCGTGCCGCGCTGCGAAACGAGATGGATGTGCCGGCAGGCGTGGGATTGCCCGAACGGGTGAGCGCCGCGTTGGCATCGGAGCCACAGGCCGTTGTCGCGCGTTGGCGACCGGCGGTGCGCACGGTCGGAGGTCTTGCGGTAGCTGCTAGTGTGGCGGCCCTGACGGTAGTCGGCATCCAGGCTTATCGGGCACCTCAGTCCGGCGCGGTGGTTGTGGCGGCCAAGCCGGCTGCATCGTCTGAGCGCACGATGCGCGTCAGTGCGACCCGCTGGAACACGAAAGAGCCGGCGCGTGAGCGCATGCTAAACGGCTATCTCGTTGAGCATCAGGAAGCCTCCTCGGGCGGTGTGGGTGGCGCGCTACCCTATGTCCGTATAGTGGGTTACGACGCCGAACAGCCCAAACAATGATCCGGCCTCTCGCGCGGATCGGGATCGCGCTCTGTTTCTGGTTCGCGACGGGGGCGGCTCAGGCTGACGGCGTCCTCGATTGGCTTGGAAAGATCAACCGCGCGGCGCGCAGCCTTAACTACGACGGGACGTTTGTCTATCTCCACAGCGACCAGCTCGAGGCGGTGCGGATTGTCCACCGCGTCGAAAACGGGCGCGTGCAGGAGCGCGTCATTTCTCTCAACGGATCGGCGCGCGAGGTCGTACGCACTGACCAGGAGGTGCGTTGTTACCTGCCCGACGAAAAATCGGTCGTGGTGGAGCACCGCCGGACGGACGACACCAATTTTCCCAGCCTGTTGCCAGAGCAACTTTCCGGGCTGACGGCGAACTACGAAATCGAACTCGGCACGGTGGGGCGCGTCACCGGTCGAGCGGCTCAGCAGATTATCATCAAGCCGCGCGACGAATATCGATACGGCTATCATCTTTGGGCGGATCAGGAGACCGGGTTATTGCTGCAGGCCGACCTGCGCGAGGCCAACGGCGATCTGGTTGAGCAGTTCATGTTTGCGCACGTGGTCATCGGCGCGTCGATCCCGACAGCGGCGCTGCAACCGGCAACGCGTGACAAGGGATTCACATGGCATCGCGACAGCAATGCCGGTGCGATGCCGGCAACGGACTCGCGCTGGCGTGCAGAGGGAGTGCCGAGCGGATTTCGCCTGTCGCGCCATGTTGTGCGCCAGGCCCTGCGCCGCAATGTACCCGTCGAACATCTGGTACTTACCGATGGCCTCGCCACCGTGTCAGTATTCATTGAGTCGATCGGAGAATCGGAAGCAGCGGGAATGCTCGGCGCGAGCCACGTGGGAGCGGTGCATGCGTTCGGCGCGCGCGTAGACGATCACCTTGTTACTGCCGTCGGCGAGGTGCCGGTTGCGACCGTTGAGCTCATTGCAGGCGCGGTCCGTCAGAGTCCGTGATGGTTTGTAGCCCCCGCAGCAGGGGATTCGTGGTGTTGGTTGCAGGCCTGATGCCGTCGGTTATCTTTTCGCAGCCCGCTTTTGCGCGCGCCGCGACGGACTTCAGCCGGTTGGTCGAGCAGCAGGGGCAGGTTGTCGTCAACGTTGCCGCTACCAAGCCAACGCCGCAGCACGCGGATGTAGCCGCTCGGCGCGCTAGTGACGATGCGTCGGGTCTCAGCCTCGGATCAGGACTGATCGTTTCGGGCGATGGATATGTGCTCACGTGCACGCATGTCATTGAGCGCGCGACACTCATTCAGGTGCGCTTGGCCGACCGCCGCGAATACAGCGCGCGCGTGATCGGTTTGGACCGACGCAGCGATATCGCTTTGCTCAAGATTGAGGCAAAGGGACTGACGCCCGCTATCAGTGGCGATGCCGACAAGCTTCGTGTCGGCGAGCCAGTGCTGGCCATCGGATCCCCATTTGGGTTTCAAAGCTCGGCATCCGCGGGCATTGTATCGGGGACTCGGCGCAGTCTGCCCGGAGAGCCCTACATGGCGTTTATCCAGACGGATGTGGCGATCAATCCCGGCAACTCGGGAGGTCCGCTGTTCAATCTGCGCGGCGAGGTCGTTGGCATCAACTCGCAGAACTTCAGCCGGACAGGCGGATTCATGGGGGTGTCGTTTGCGATCCCGATTGATGTCGCGACTCGCATCGCCGATGAGTTGAAGCGCAATGGTTTTGTACGACGAGGCTGGCTCGGCATCAACGTGCAGGAGGTGTCGCGCGACATCGCCGCGGCCTACGATCTTTTCCCGCCGCGTGGCGCACTGGTGTCCGACATTCTGGGCGCGGGGCCGGCGGCAAAGTCGCCATTGCGCCGTGGCGACATTGTGCTGGCATATGAAGGGCAAGCAATCACGAACTCGGCGGCGCTTGCGCCCCGCGTGGGACTCAGTGCGCCGGGGGCCTTGGCGCGCATGGACATCATTCGGCGCGGCGAAGGACGCAAATCCATTGCCGTAAGAGTGGGCGAATTGAGCGAGCCTCCGTCTGCCATACCGGGACCCCCGCCGGTGGTCACGCGTATGGGCTTGGGGCTGGAGTTAACGGAACTCGACCTGGCCACCCGCGATCGGTTGGCGCCCGAAAAGGGCGTGCTGGTGCGCAGGGTGCATCCCGGCTACGCACTCGATGCCGGTTTGGCAGCAGGTGACGTGCTGGTCGAGGTAGACGGACAACTGCTCTCGTCGGTAGCGGAGTCCGAGCGGCTGCTTGCCCGTGCCTCAGAGGCCCGGCCGGTGCTGGTTCGAATTCGACGCGGAAACTTATCAAGCTTCGTGGCGGTGCGCGGGGCCGGCCCCGCCCCGTGATTTATAGCGGATGCGGAATCCGGTATGCTTACGCACCAGAATGCAACTTAGTGGCTGGCACTGGGCGGTTGCTCCGCCAGCAGAAAGGCGCCTCGGGCGCCTTTTTTCGTACCATTGCGAGCCGCCCGTACAAGAGCTGAAAGATCCCCATGAGTGGTTGGAATCCGCGGAACATCCGCAACTTCTCGATTATCGCGCATATCGACCACGGCAAATCGACGCTAGCCGATCGCTTTATCGAGCATTGCGGTGCGCTTGAGCGGCGCGAGATGCAGGCGCAGGTGCTCGATTCCATGGATATCGAGCGCGAACGCGGCATCACCATCAAGGCGCAAAGTGTCGCGCTTGATTACCGAGCGCGTGATAGCCAGGTCTATCGACTGAATATGATCGATACGCCCGGTCACGTGGACTTCTCTTACGAGGTGTCGCGCTCCCTCACGGCCTGCGAGGGCGCACTGCTGGTCGTGGATGCCTCGCAAGGGGTACAGGCGCAGACAGTGGCGAATTGTTACACGGCATCGGAACTGAATCTCGAGATCCTGCCAGTGCTGAACAAGATTGATCTGCCGGCTGCCGATGCCGATCGGGTGATCTCCGAAATCGAGGATATCATTGGTATTCCCGCGCATGACGCCGTCCGTGCCAGTGCCAAGACCGGTGTCGGTATTGCAGATATTCTGGAATCAATCGTGCAGCGCATCCCGGCACCAAAGGGTGATACTGGTGCGCCGCTCAAGGCGCTGATCATTGATTCTTGGTTTGACAACTATCTCGGTACCGTTTCGCTAGTGCGGGTGATTGATGGAGTACTGCGCCCCAAGGAGAAGGTGCGTCTCATGGCTACCGGCCGGGACTATCAGGTCGATGAGATCGGCGTTTTTACGCCCAAGCGCCGACCGGTCGATGAGCTGGCAGTGGGGGAGGTCGGTTATGTCATTGCCGGCATCAAGGATGTCCGCAGTGCACGCGTGGGCGATACGATCACGCACACCAACCGTCCGGCCGAAAAGCCGTTGCCGGGTTTCAAGGAGATCAAGCCACGCGTGTTTGCCGGCCTGTATCCGGTCGATGCGCAGGACTACGAGTCGTTTCGTGACGCGTTGGGCAAGTTGCAGCTCAATGACGCCTCCCTGCATTTCGAACCGGAGACCTCGCAGGCGCTCGGTTTCGGGTTTCGCTGCGGGTTTCTCGGCATGCTGCACATGGAGATCATCCAGGAGCGGCTGGAGCGGGAATACGGTCTGAACCTGATCACGACGGCGCCGACCGTAATCTATGAAGTTGTCACCACGAAGGGCGAGATCCTACAGATCGAGAACCCGGCAAAATTGCCGGAGGCCGCGGCGATTGAAGAGTTCCGGGAACCAATCATCCGTGCCACGATTCTCGTTCCGCAGGACTACGTGGGGGACGTAATCGGGCTGTGCGTCGAGAAGCGCGGTATTCAGCGCAATATGATTTATCATGGCCGCCAGGCAATCATTACTTACGAGCTGCCACTGAACGAAGTAGTGCTGGACTTCTTCGATCGACTGAAATCGGTCTCGCGCGGCTACGCGTCGCTCGACTACGACTTCCTGGAATTTCGTACCACCGATCTTGTTAAACTCGACGTGTTGATAAATGGCGACAAGGTGGATGCGCTATCGATCATCGTGCACCGCGACCAGGCACAGTATCGGGGCCGCGAACTTGCCGCCAAGTTGCGTGAGTTGATCCCGCGGCAGATGTACGATGTGGCCATTCAGGCGGCAATCGGATCAAAAGTTATCGCGCGCGAGACGGTGAAGGCCCTGCGCAAGAACGTAACCGCAAAATGCTACGGCGGCGACATCACACGCAAGCGCAAACTGCTTGAGCGCCAAAAGGAAGGCAAGAAACGCATGAAGCAGTTCGGATCGGTAGAGATTCCGCAGGAGGCATTTCTGGCCGTGCTGCGAGTGGACGGAAAATAATCATGGATTTCGCTCTGGTTCTATTCATCTTGCTGGTGGCGACGGGAGCCATCTGGGCCCTGGATTATCTGCTTTGGGCGCCGGGTCGCGCCAAGGCCCGCAAGGGCGGCAAGGAGCCGCTGGTAGTGGAATATGCCCGGGCCTTTTTCCCGGTCATCCTTATCGTGTTTCTGTTGCGTTCGTTCCTGGTAGAACCGTTCCGGATTCCGTCGGGATCGATGTTGCCGAGCTTGCTGATCGGCGATTTTATCCTGGTGAATAAGTTTGCCTATGGCATCCGTTTGCCGATCGTGAACAAGAAGATCATCGATCTGGGCGGGCCGAAACGCGGGGAAGTAATGGTTTTTCGCTTCCCGACCGAGCCAACCGTCAACTACATCAAGCGTGTGGTTGGTATTCCGGGCGACCGTGTTCTATATAAGGACAAGCGGCTCTACATCAATGGGAAGCCCATGGAACAGTCGGATCCACGGTCGTATGCGGGTGGCGGCGACTTGACCGGGCAAATCTCGCAGGTCACGGAGAATCTCGACGGCGTTTCGCATGAGATCCTGCTGAGCGACCGGCCAGATCGGGCGGTCGAGATCACGGTTCCGGAGGGGCACTACTTTGTCATGGGCGATAACCGGGACCACAGCAATGACAGCCGCTATTGGGGCTACGTGCCCGACCGGAATCTGGTCGGGAGGGCGTTCCTGGTCTGGTTCAGTTGGGATCATACCGATCAACCCGAATGGTTCTGGCAGAGAATCGTGTGGAACCGAATCGGCAATACAATCAGGTAACTTGAGTAAGTCAGAGACGGGAGAAACGTGATGAGGACGTTAAACGATCAGCGCGGCATGACGATGTGGAGCTTGTTGTTTGTGCTCGGCATGATTGCGTTGGTGGTGTTCCTGATACTCAAGCTATTTCCGGTCTACATGGCCGACATGAAGGTTAACTCAGCACTCGACAGTCTTGTGCGTACAGCTGACGTGGGCTCGATGTCGAAATCAGACATCAGCGAAGCATTGCGGAAGCGCTTCGAGATTGACAATGTCGATCACGTTGATCTCGGCAAGGATATGACCATCACACCGCGTGGCCGCAGCCGTTTGATCCGAATCAAGTACGATGCGGTGGTTCCGATGGTCGGGAATATCTCGGCCCTGATGGAGTTCAATCACGAGCGCGAGGTTCGCGCGAGTGGCGAGTAGGGACACGCCCGGCGTTATTCGGGCGTTACCTTATAAATTCCGGGATGCGGCGCTTCTTGAGCGCGCGCTCACGCATCGCAGCAAGGGCACCGATAACTACGAACGTCTCGAATTCCTCGGCGATAGCGTTCTTAACTACGTCATTTCCTCCGAACTCTTCGCACGATACCCCGAGTTGACCGAAGGCGAGCTGACGCGACTGCGCGCCGTGCTGGTGCGAAAACCGACGCTTGCCGAGCTTGCGCGACGGCTTGACCTGGGCGCACACCTCGCACTCGGCGAGGGAGAATTGAAGAGCGGCGGGTTCGATCGGGATTCAATCCTTGCCGACGCGCTGGAAGCACTATTCGGTGCCGTATGTCTGGACGGCGGCATCGATTCAGCTCGCGAGACGATCCTGCGCGTCTATCAAGATCGATTGAGTACGCTCGATCCCCGTGCGGTCGCCAAGGACCCCAAGACAGAGTTGCAGGAGTACCTGCAGAAGCATGCGTTCCCGACACCGACCTATGAGGTTCTGGCTGTGAGTGGCGAGCCACATCAACAGCATTTTCTGGTTGCTTGCCGAGTGGCGCCGCTACGTGAGGCCGTGCAGGGCGAAGGTGCGAGTCGCCGCAGTGCCGAGCAGCAAGCTGCGGCCCGCGCGCTTGAGCGTCTGCACGCGAAATGACCGCTGTGTTCCGTTCCGGGTTGGTGACATTGGTGGGGCGCCCCAATGTGGGCAAGTCCACGCTTCTCAATCAGTTGCTCGGAAGACACCTGAGCATCAGTTCCCGTCGTCCGCAGACGACGCGCCATCGCATCCTGGGCATCAAGACGCTTTCCGATGCCCAGATTGTGTACGTCGATACGCCAGGTTTGCACCCCGAGACTACGAAGCCTCTCAACCGCTACATGAATCGCGTCGCGCGCGCTAGTCTCGAGGGGGTCGATTGCATTGTGTTGGTGACCAGCGCCGGACGCTGGAAGGGCGAGGACGACTATCCTCTGGGATTGGTGCAGCAACTTCATCAACCCGTGGTTCTTGTCATCAACAAGATTGATCGTCTCGCGTCTCGCGCGGAGCTGTTGCCGATGATCGACCGATTGCGCGCCAAAATGAACTTCGCCGCGGTCGTACCACTGTCGGCGAAAACCGGCGAGAATGTTTCGGAACTGGAGCGGGTCGTTCGCGCCTATCTGCCGGAGCAGCCGCCGATCTATCCGGCCGATCAGGTTACGGATCGAAGCGAAAGCGATATCGCCGCGGAGATCGTGCGCGAGCAGATATTTCGGCGTTATGGCCAGGAAGTGCCTTACGCGAGTGCGGTGCAGGTTGAGGGGCTGCGACGCGTAAAGGGAGTCATGGAGATCGACGCGGTGATCTGGGTTGAGAAGGAGGGCCAGAAAGCCATCCTGGTTGGAAAGGGTGGCGAATCGCTAAAGATCGTTGGGCGGGAAGCCCGTCTCGTCATGCAACGACTGTTCGGCTGCAAGGTGCGGCTGGGTCTCTGGGTCAAGGTACGCGCTGGCTGGTCCGCGAGTGAGCGGTCCTTGCAGGCGTTGGGATATCGTGAGGACCATTAGTGCGCGTCAGCCAACAGCCCGGATTCGTGCTGCACAGCCGCCACTACAGCGAAACCAGCCTCATTCTTGAGGTGTTCACGCGCGAGCAGGGGCGTCTCGGCCTGCTTGCCAAGGGGGCGCGACGTCGCAGCAGTCCCTGGCAGGGAATGCTGAAACCCTTTCAGCCGTTGCTGCTTTCCTGGACCGGGCGTAGCGATCTCGCGCTGCTGATTGGCGCGGAGACCGAGGGCGCCGCGATCGCGCTGGACGTCGATTCCATTTACTGCGGGTTCTACCTCAACGAGCTGCTGATGCGTCTGCTGCATCGGCACGACCCCCATGAACGGTTGTTCGATGCCTACCGCTCGGCATTGCGTGCGCTTGCCGGCGCCGCTGTGCCGGAGATCGTGCTGCGCATTTTCGAGAAGAATCTGCTGAGCGACATTGGCTATGGTCTGGTGCTCGATCGGGACATTCAGGATAATGCGCCGCTCGTGCCTGAAGCGCTCTACGAGTATGTGCTCGACCAGGGTCCAGTTCGCGTTGTCGATTCCGATCTCCATCGGCCGCCGCGGGGCATTCGCGTTCACGGAGAAAGTCTGATGGCTCTCGCGCTGGAGCAGTTGCTGGCGCCACGCGCCTTGCGCGAAACCAAGTCACTTGTGCGTGCTGCGCTATCACGCCACCTTGGTGGAAGACCGCTTCACAGCCGACGCCTTTATCAGCATATCCAGGCGCTGCGATCGCGACGCGGCGGCAGCGACTCGCCCACATGATCCGGCTTGGCGTCAACATCGATCATGTCGCAACGCTTCGCCAGGCGCGCGGCACGCGCTATCCGGATCCGGTGCGGGCTGCTATCGAGGCGGAGCAGGCCGGCGCCGATTCGGTGACATTGCACCTGCGCGAAGATCGACGCCATATCCAGGACCGCGATGTCGAGATTATCCGGCAGGTTATCCAGACCCGCATGAATCTGGAGATGGCGGTGACTGATGAAATGATCGGGATTGCGCGCAACTACCGGCCCCACGACTGTTGTCTCGTGCCGGAGCGGCGAGCGGAGCTCACCACCGAGGGCGGTCTCGACGTGATGGGCCAGCTTGGCCGGGTTGCAGAGGCCTGCGCGCAGCTCGCTGACGCTGGTATTCGGGTTTCGCTCTTTATCGATGCGGATCTCGATCAGGTGGAGGCGGCCGCCAAGGCGGGTGCCCCGGCGATCGAAATTCATACCGGGCGCTACGCGGACGCCGACGGCCAGGCACAGAACGTCGAACTGGCGCGTATCGAGCAGGCGGTGCAGGCTGGACTCGATCTGAGGTTGCAGGTGAACGCCGGGCACGGGCTGAACTATCACAATGTGCAGCCGGTCGCGGCCATTCCCGGACTGTCCGATCTCAATATTGGACACGCAATTGTCGCACGGGCCGTGTTTTCGGGGCTCGGTCCGGCCGTGCGCGAGATGAAGCGCCTCATGACGGAAGCGACATCGACAAGATGATTTTCGGGATTGGCACGGACATCGTGCGCGTCGAGCGCATGCGCCGCGACATTGAGCGCTTTGGTGATCGCTTCGCGGAACGCATCCTTACCGAACAGGAAATGCGGGAGTACCAGGAGGTTGGACAGCGCGCCCATTTCCTGGCCAAGCGCTTTGCGGCAAAAGAAGCAGCTGCCAAGGCCATGGGCACTGGCTTCAGTCACGGCATCCAGTTGCGCCAGATCGGCGTGGGTCACGATGACAATGGCAAGCCCCTGCTCGAGTTCTCGGGCGCCGCGCGTGAGTTTCTGCATCGGCACGGGATTCGGGTATCGCACATCAGCCTCGCCGATGAGCAGGACCATGCCGTCGCCTTCGTGACGCTTGAGACGGAATGAGCACGGAAATCGTCCTCGAACACTGAGACCCCGATAGTGACGGACCGCTCACCGAGGCGAACATGCGGAGCAAGCTCGAGCGCCTTGGTTACGAAGTAAGTCGGTACTTCTATCCGCCCGATACCTGCTTTGCCCCACATCGACGTTCGGTCGACAAGATTGACGCTGTGCTGCCGGGCCAGTTCCGGATGGGCATGCACGGCAGGAAGGTAGTTCTGGCTGCCGGGGACTGGCTCGTTGTGCTGCGCGGCGTGCTGCACGAGGCCGAGGTGCTTGGCGACGATCCAGTCGTAAGTCTCGATGCCGTCCGAACCCGTTGAGTTGATGCGCTAGCGCTAGCAAGAACGACCGGACGCACCCTGTTCTGCACAGGTCGGTAGCGAAGTCATAGCTCGTCGCCGACGACGCCGGTATGTCCGTCGGTGCTGGTCCAATCAACCAAGTTGGATTGTCCTGCGTCAGAAAGACGTCGTCGGCCGATTATGAACACGCGCCGAGCGAAACCGTTGGTCGGAATACACCTGCTTCGGTACCAGCGCCTTCGCAAAAATCGCTTTGCGCGACCGTCAATCCGATGGCACAAGTTGTGGTGCGAGGTCCCGCGTCTAGTCTTTAGTCATCCTGGCGCCTTCATCAGCACTCGATCCTTTGAACAAGGGACACGGTGCTCAACAGGGAGCCCAATCGGATCGCAAGGGAAGGTGAACTATGCCAACACCAACGACAGAACTCGCCGCTGGGCTCGCCTGGCTCGCAGCCGTAGCCATGGGTGGGCCTAACGTACTGGCGTTCCACGCAAAGACCTTTGAGCGCCACGGCACAACAGTCGTAATCGAGGAGAAGGCTCCCGGCAGTCTCGTCGTCACTATCAACGGAAAGCAAGCCCTGACTCACGCCATCGCCGGATATGTGGATCATGCGTGGGTCGTCGATCTCGACAAGGATGGCAATCCGGAAATCGCATTCCAGGAGGCCCATGGAAAGGGACACTACGCGACGCTTCACTATTTCGAGTGGCGCGATGGCGCGCTCGTCAAGATCGATGTGCCATCACCAGCCAATGGCGATTCCGGTGAATTTTCCATCAAGAATGGAAGGATCTTTTTCGCGCCTGGTCCGTACGCAAGTACCCGTGATGTAGCGTGGGTTTTTCAGGACAAAGAAATTTCACCACCGGGCCGGCATTACGAGCAAACCACCGCGTCCGTTGACGCTGATAGTCTGGGCGTACGCTAGTTTAAAGTGGCAGCTGAAGCGCTGCCCGAAAAGTTATCCACGGATTGCGATGAGAGGGGGGCCATGCCCCCTCTTTTCTTTGGGTTGGGGCATTTGTGCCTCTCGCCTTTTACATCTTCGGGGGAATTGAGCATTCGCCCGATTGACTCCATTGCGCGCCCGACCTAGCGTTAGGCGTTTCTTGCCACGGGAGTCCCACGATGTTGGATTTGCGGTCTCGCAGGGGAATGTTGGAGCTTGTCGGGGCGATAACTTGCCTCGTCATCTGCGCAAGTACGAGCCCAACGGCGCGGGCAGCCGCCAGTTCCCTCATCATATGCAAGAAGTCGTTTCCTGGTTACGAGGAACCGGCGCTGAGAAGTTTCGAGTTCCATTCTGGCAAGAAGTGCCTGCTGACAAGCAGGGGCCGCGCGGCGCCATTTGCTCCCCTCACGGCGAGCAAGGACTACCGTGATATTTCCAAGATGACTCCACAGCAAATTGAGGCAGACATTCAGAAGCGCAATGGAGGATTGGATCCGGCCAACAAGTACGACCTGCAGGTCATACAGGACTACTTGCTCAGGAAATCACTCGGGCAGCTGAGCGAAGTTGAGGAGAAGACACTCGTGCGGCTCAACCCAAAGATCGGTTCGCTAACGCAGTCTGGTCTTCGCGAAAGCGAAAAAGTCCACCTGGACTTCAGTCCACTTACCACGGAGACAACGGTGGAGGAATGTCAGAGGATAATTCGCAGCATTACGACGGCGGGATGGGAGTGCAGTCAACTCAACTACTAGGCATCCCAATGTGTCTATGGCTAGCGAGGTAATGGCATCTTCGCTGAAGAAGAGATGAGGCTGGAATTTGGGTCCCCGGGCAAGACTCGAATTTGCGACCCAGTGATTGACAGTATGCCGGAAGATCAACCCAAGAAATCCGACGATGATCCATCAGGGACTTAGCCGCCCGAAGCTCGCGTAATGGATCACGTTGGGCACCCTCGTTCAGCACAAGTCGGTAGCAAAGTGGTAGTCGAAATGCTGCCAGAAGATTTCTAGAGAGAGCCGCCCGAGGGGGGTCATCGCCCGTTGCGTGGGCTGTGCGTTTCACTATCCGTCTCCAAATCTTTATGAACTGAAGTCTTTCCAGATTGCTACGTCCGCGTTTGGCGTTTGCCGGGTCGATCGTCTTGACCTGCAATCATGAACAGCTACTCTGAAAAAAAGACACAATTAGAAGGGATAATACGACAGTGAATAGGCCCCCGAGGATCGCAAGGACGATAGCGAAGCCGAGTAGCCAGCGGGGGAGGCAGGTCGCGGGTTGTGGGAGGAGCCGAATCCTCGACGGCCTTGGGAGTGGCGAGCCGCGAAGCGAAAATGACAAAGAGTAAGATCAGAGTTTTCTATCTCGCGCTCACCGTGGGTGGCCTGTTTTCGGGAATTGCCCATGCCGATCTGTGCCTTCCGCCGGCAAATATGGAGCTCGACAGTCCGTATCGCTACGTTCTAGGTCTCACGGATGCTTTTGCCTATGGCAAGCAAGGAGTCGAAAGGTTCGGCAAGTATTTTGAAAACGAAGGGATTCTTGAACTGATGTGGGTCGTCAAGCGGGAAGCTGACGACTACCTTTGTGCTGCCGCACAGGTTGAGCCATATCGAAAGAGCAAAGTTGAAGCAATTGCGGGGAGTGCGGATGGAGTAGTCAATGTCTTTTCGCTTCTTGCCCAGCACAACCAGGCCTTCAACTCGAAGTTAAAGGCCGTGCTCTTTTCCAGTGGAAGCACGACGGCAAAGCGGGGCACTACCACGGAAACGATCGCCGACTTGCGCAAACTCCAAGACGACACCTGGAAGTTGTTGGCTCCTTCCACGCTCTTGGCCACTTACTCGCTGGCGGAAGCGGATCCCGAAACACATCGTATGTCCCGATCTCGGTTGTCGACGTCAGAGAGAGAGGAAATCAAGAATCGGCTCATAAAGACGTTCGGGAAAGAAATCACAGAAGGGATAAAGGCCGGACAGCCCGCTATTACAGCGTCTGCGGCTGTTGTCTATCACTTTGTCGCCGACTCGGCGTTGCAGTCTGCTGATGCAAAGAAGTAGGCATCCCAAGATGCGTGCCCAAGGCTGGCAAAATTGCGGGCGACGTCTTCTGTCCCACTGGAGGAGGCAGAGTATCTACGGCCACCTAATGCCGAACAGTGGCGATGGCGTAGGAACCGGATTGCAGACTTGGTGTTTGGAGCGAACTGCTACCAAAGTGGTAGCAAAATGTTAGCAGTGGCAATTGCGGGCAAGGTCTGTGACCCAGTCGTTTCAACGCAAGATGTCGAAGATACGAGCTTGAAAACTGGCTCCCCGGGACGGACTCGAACCGCCGACCCAGTGATTAACAGTCACTTGCTCTACCGACTGAGCTACCGGGGAAAGGGCGCGTAGTGTACTGGCGGGGGTGGGGAGG
>Ga0209427_10002103_pt1 | contig 23310 bp, 21 predicted proteins | sample DeeMarSWOR136_30_FD_187465 | JGI IMG/M metagenome (GOLD analysis project Ga0209427, IMG submission 187465) | Marine sediment microbial communities from White Oak River estuary, North Carolina - WOR-1-36_30 (SPAdes) (version 2) | ecosystem: Environmental > Aquatic > Marine > Intertidal zone >...
TCCTGAGCCGGGGAGCGGACCTGAGAGTGATCCAGGAGCTTCTGGGGCACGAGAGTCTGGCCACAACCCAGAAGTACACTCACCTCGACCTGAAACATCTCCTCGACGTCTACAAAAAAAGCCATCCCCGCTCCTAAAAATTGGGGATAGTCCCACTCGTGTCCCAATGTTTCTAAAACAAAAAAATTTATGTTGATATTATTGAAGTTACAGCAGAAAAAATAAAAATGTTGGTTCAAATCGATTACGGTGGAAATCTGCCGTAAATTTATGTATTTATTGAAGTTAGAAGCATTTTGAAATTCAACGACCGGACAGCAGTGGGCTAGAATCCCTTTTTTAGGATTGATTAGGCTTGTCGTTGTTTCTGAATGTAATCATCCAGTTCTTCTTTTATAAACATATATTCTCTTCCAATTTTATAGGAAGGTATTTTTTTTTCTTGTATCCATCTTCTGATAGTAATAGGAGATTTGTTCAGATATTGAGCTACGTCTTCAACGCCCAGCCAAAGTTTAGAATCTCTCATGTATTCACTCACAAATAAAAGCTCTATGCCCACAATCCTATCATTTTCATCAATATCAATGTTACAATAATCAGAGACGGAGATAGTTCTTTTGATTTTTTTATTTGAAATTTTTATGTAGCTGGCATCTGCAATTCTATCAAATGACACTCTCATGTTTTCGCCTCCTCAATCAATATGTTTATTTCAATTTATTGCTAATCCATTAATAATACTGTTATTATAATTTTTCTTCTTAGCCTTTCCTTATAAACAACTCTGATCTTTTTTCCATTTATTGTTTTTACTTGGTTCTTTTCTCCTTTGGCTCCTGGGTAAGAATATTCTGGATTTTTTAACACTTCTTCAATTTCTTCTTCTGTAATCCCTCTTTCTTTCATTCTTTCTTTTACATGATTAGTTAATATATAATCTTTTTTTATCATTGATAATCAAATTATATTAATAACTATCATTACCTATCAAACTATAAGATAATTAATCACTTCTGTCAAGCATAAAATGACTTCACCCTGTGCTAATGGAAGTTTACTTTTGAAAGAGTTGCCTGTCTTCTTTTTTTATCTTTTGTGGAAACATTTGTTGTCTTCTACTTACAGGATTTGTAAACGGTTATTGACTTCTCATTCCACAGTTCTTTATTAATATGCTGAAAATAAAGAAGATATAAATTCTCAGGGATGGTCCCGAAATTGCATAGAGAAGGCACGAAAGGAGGTTTCATGAAAAACTTTATATCTAAATGTATGGCCTTGACTGTAGTTATCGGGCTCTTGCTCTCCTTGCTTCTTGCTCTTCAAGCTCAAACGGCTCAAAAAAACGAAGAGAAGAAGATCAACATCAACACCGCATCCCTGACTGAGCTCCAGCAGCTTCCGCGGATCGGAGAGAAAGTGGCCCAGAGGATCATCGATTTCCGGAAGGAGCACGGCAAGTTCAAAAAGATCGAAGAAATAATGAAGGTTCAGGGAATCGGGGAGAAAGTTTTCCAGCAGATCAAAGACCGGATAACAGTCGAGGAGCCGAAGACAAAAAAATAGGATATGTCTTAGGGGTCAGGCCTTTGAGGCGAGTTAATCCGGATTATTATTGCGGCGGGCAACTGAAAAAAGGATTGAGGAGATAGGATAAAGGACAATCATGATAGCTTTAAAGGCCTGGCCCCAGATAATCCAGCAGGAATTCCTTGAGTTTCTTGAGGGCTCGACCTCTGTGGCTCACCTCGTTTTTCTCCTCGGGAAGAAGCTCAGCGAAAGTCTTTTTCAAAGGAGGATAGTAGAATAACGGGTCGTAGCCGAATCCATTTGTGCCTTTTTTCTTGAAGGTGATCCGGCCCTCCACGGATTCCTTGATCTCTTTGATGACTTCGCCTTTCCGGGAGAGAACCAGGCAGGAGACAAAGCGGGCCTTTCTCCTCTCTTCAGGCACCTCCTTCATCCGCTCCAGGACCTTCTGGTTGTTCCTTTCATCCGTGGCCTGGGGACCGGAATACCGGGCCGAAAGCACGCCCGGCTCTCCGCCGAGCGCCTCGATCTCAAGCCCGGAATCCTCAGCCAGAGTAAGGCCTCCCCAGTTTTGGCTGTAGAACAGGCTCTTCCCCCTGGCATTGTCATCAAAAGTTTTGCCCTTCTCGGGAAAAGGCTCGAAATCGCCCAGGTCAACAAGGGAAAGGATCTCGAGCGGCAGAGCTTGAAGGAAGCTCTTGATCTCTCTTGTTTTCCCCTGGTTGGTTGTGGCGAGGAGGAGCTTTTCTTTATTCAATATTCAATCTTTATCTCGATGACTTCATCCAGGTCGATAAGGCTCAGGTTGAACTTTTGCTCTTTTTCAGCAGACGTGTGGAAAGCGAGGTCAAGGACGGCGAAATGTCCTTCTTTTCTCAAAGCGAGATCATCCAGCTTTACTCCCTCATGTATAGCCAGTTTTCTGACATTGGCCAGGATGTCTTTGGCGTATTTCATCTTGAGGTGATAAAAGTACGGGATTTTTTTCAGGAAATGCTCTTCGAGATAGCGGAAGGCAACCAGGGTGGAGATGACTATGGCGGTGAAGATGACGGCTGCCAGGTAATAACCGGCCCCGATCACCAGCCCCAGCCCGGCCATCGCCCAGAGTGTGGCCGCGGTGGTAAGCCCGACGATACTTCCCCTGGCCCGGATGATCGTTCCTGCTCCCATGAAGCCGATGCCCGTGATCACCCCGGCCGCGATTCGGGTCAGGTCAATGGTGGCTGTACCGCTGGCTCCCAGGACCAGACCGGAGAGTATCATCATCATTGCCGAGCCCACGCAGATGAGGATATTCGTCCTGAAACCGGCCGGCTTATGACTGGTTTCCCTTTCCAGGCCGACCAGGCCTCCCAGGGCCACAGCCAGCAGGAGCTTCAATGTTATCTCTAAAAGACTCATTTTCTTCCCTCTCTGTCTGTTATGCTGCTAATGTATCACAACCAAAATTCAGAAAACAAGCATTTCCCCCCGCGCCATCCCGGCATATCTTGTTTGCGCTTTGCTTCCTTTTTGTTCAGCGGTTGAGAAAATGCTTGAACCAGAAATCCGTGAAATGCCGGTTGGAGTGCTCTCTCTTTTTTCCTCCGTAGCCGTGTCTCTGGTTGGGATAGGGGATGAACTGGAATGGCTTGCCCTCGTCTATGAGTTTATCGATGAGCTGCATCGTATTCTGCATGTGGACGTTATCGTCCATGGTCCCGTGGGTGAGGACGAGAACACCCTTGTATTTGTCGGCATGGGTCAGCGTTGAACCGAATTTATACCCCTCCGGATTATCAACAGGCCTATCCATGTAGCGTTCCGTGTAGACAGAGTCGTAGAGCTCCCAGCGGGTGACCGATGAGCTGGCCCAGCCGTGGGTGAAATAGTCCGCTCCGTAGGTCAGAGCCATGCAGGTGGTGTAGCCGCCGTAGCTGCCCCCGGTGATCCCGATCTTCGTCTCATCTATAAACGGCTTCTGGCGGAGCCATTTCACGGCTTCGATCAGAGCCTGCATCTCCCATTTTCCCAGGTTGCGGTGCATGAGGGACATGCCTTTTTTGCCGAAGTGGCCGGAACAGCGGTGGTCGACACTGAAGGTGATAATCCCTTCCTGAGAAAAGTAAAGATAAGAGAGAGGGGGATAGGAGTTCGAAACCGTCCCTCCGCCCGGGCCGCCGTATATCCTGAACAGCACCGGGTATTTCTTCGTCTGGTCAAAATCAGGAGGAAGGATCCAGTAGGCAGGGAGGGTCAACCCGTCTTCTGCGGGGATGGACAGCAGCTCTTTCCGGGGGAGGTTGTATTCCTCCAGGAGAGGAGTCCGGCTGTCCCCCAGATTCCGGATCAAAGTCCCGTCTGCGCGGTGCAGGTTCATCTTCGACGGCACCAGGACACTGGAGAAGGTATCAATGAAGTAGCTTCCCCCGGTGGAGACGCGGGCCCGGTGGGAACCGGGCTCAGCGGTCAAACGCTTGAGGCCGCTGCCGTCGAGGTTCACCCTGAACAGATGGCTCTCGGTCGTCTTGCCTTTGTTGCCCGAGAAGAAGACCCTGCCGTTTTTCTCATCCACCAGGGATATTCCGTTAACAGACCATTCCCCTTCGGTCAGGCGCTTTTTCAGTTTCCCCTCCAGGTCATACAGGTAGAGATGGCGCCAGCCGTCGACGTCGCTGCGGAGGAGGAACCCGCTTCCGTCCTCGAAAAAGTAAAGGTCCTCGAAAAATTCCACCCAGGCCGCCTGCTTTTCGTCGTAGATCTCCTTTTTTTTGCCCGTGTTGAGATCGACAGCATAGATCTTGATGTTGTCCTGGTCGCGGTTCATCCACTGGAACGTCAGCTTCGAGCTGTCAACGAACCAGAAGGGCCAGGCCACATAGTGGTCGGCGTTTTCATCGATATCGGTCCAGACCGCTTTTCTGTCTTTTATTCTGACAATGCCCAGCTTGACCTTTGGGTTGGGATCCCCGGATTTGGGGTAGCGTTCTTCTTCCAGCTCACCGTGGGTCCCTCTGGCTCTAAAGATAGGGAAGATGGGGACAGGGCTGTCATCGAAGCGGAGGAAGGCGAGCCTGGTGCTGTCAGGAGACCACCAGAACGCGGCATACCGGGAGCTTCGCCCCAGAATCTCCTCGTAATAGACCCAGGAAGCCCAGCCGTTGTAGATGGTCGCAGAGCCGTCAGTGGTGAGCTGGTGTTCGAGCCCCCTTTCAATGTCCAGGGCAAAGAGGTTGTGGTTCCGGGTGTAGGCGACGTGTCTGCCGTCGGGCGAGAAGCGGGGATTCTTCTCAGGGTCCGGGGTCGAGGTGAGGCGCTTGAGCTGTCCGGTCCGGACGGAATAATAATAAAGGTCATCGTCCAGCGCATAGAGAAGGCCGCTGTAATCCGCAGTGGAGGCTGTGTGCGCGGCGGCTCTGAGGCTTCGGGGGAGGTTCTTCTGGATTTGGCCGTAGTCAAGAAAGATGGTCTTTTTTCCGCTCCTCGCGTTCACTTTGAAGAGCTTCGACTCGTCCGTCTTCTCGTCTCTTTCGGACAGAATATAGTGCTCATCATCCAGCCAGGCACGGAAGGAGGGCAGGGATTCAAAGAGGCGGGGTTCGCCGCGCTCGTAAGCCTGCTCATAGGTAACTTTTTTAAAGCCCTTTTCCTGAGGCCAGCCCGGGCTGCAGAGACACATGCAGAAAAATAGAATCATGAATAGATGAATAAAGGCATGATTTTTATGAGTTCTCATCAGTTCATCCTCCTTCGAGAATTAGATGAGTTATTACCACTGCAACCGGCGAATGTCAATCAATTTGGCCGTAATTGGGGACTATCCTCAATTTTTTGGATTAGGGTTGAAGTGATAATTTTTCCAGTTCCATTCGGACATAGAACTCCGTTCCCCAGAAACGGATGGAGGATTCATTCTCGCTGTCGAGACCGCAGGTGATGATCTTTGGCCCCATGATGAGGCAGTCTCTGGTCTCCAGTTCGTGCCCGGCAATGGTCCTGAAGGAGCTCTTTTCATTTCCGGGGCTGATGATGACTAAACTGCCCTTTTCGCTGTCTTTTTGAAGCCGGGATAGGCCGGCGATGATTCGCCCGTCGAAGCTAACTCTCACTCCGGATAGCGGATTCCGGAACGGCAGGCGGAGGACATGGGAGACTTCCTGGTTGAAGTCAATGATTCTTGCCCGGGGGGCAGAATTTTCCCTGGGACCTCCAGAAGAGATATCCGGTTGAGCGACAGCCAGCAGCCTGTCTTGAGAATGCCGCCTGAGGTGGTGAGGTGTGCTCTCCAGCCTGCCTGTGATTTTGACCTTTCCTTTCTCAAGGTCCCAACGCTTCAAGGTCTTATCCGGGCTTCCCGAATAGATTCGGCCGTAATGGTCCACGGCCAGGGAGACGACAGGCGTCCCGGAGCCTTTGAGGATAGAGGCCTGCTTTTTCAGAAAATCGAAGATCCGGATCGATCCGTCTTGATGGCCGGTGATGATCCTGTCCCCGGGAAAGGAGGTGATGGACAGTGCGGGGGAACCGGCCTTGCCGATGAAGTTGATCTCGTTCCTCTCAAAGGAGATGTTGACCAGCTCTCCTTCTTCGGTGATCAGGAAGAGGTCCCGTCCGAGCAGTGTCATATCTCTGCATTTGCCGGAGAATGTATAGAAAATCCGGTTATCCAGAAAAGTGATCACGAACACACTTCCCTCGTCTCCGATGCCGGCGATCTGATCCTGGGCATAGAACTGGATCCGCTTTGCCTTCAAATCGCCGGTGGCGATGGATTGGAGCAGAAAGGGACGGGCAGAGACATCCTCGTTCAAATCCGGCTGGAATTTTCTCTCCTGAGGTCGAAAGGATTGCGCTTTTATTCCCGGCCAGGTGTCGCTTAGTACCGGAAAGCTTTCCTCGCGGAAGGCGGGTTTCTCGGTCGCGAAACTCACAGGCTTTGAATCCCTCGTGAAGTCTCCGAGCCTGACCAGCTCTCCCCAGGTGTCTATTCTTTTCTTCTCGAAGACCTCCTTGATCTCCTGGCTGTTCAGACGGGAGGAGATGGAATTATCGAGGTCGTAGAGGATAAGATTCCCCTCCTGATAGAAGGGAGTGTCTTCAAGAGAAGGCTCTTCGAGGAAGGAAAGGTGGGTGTGGATGCTTTCCAGGGCTTTTTCGCGCTCTTCCAGGTTCATCCTTCTGGTGGAGAAGGTTGCTCTGAAATTCACCTCCACATCCAGAGCCCCTTTAAAATAAAATGAATCGATGACTCTCTGGAAATAGTGTCGGTCGCGGCATCCGTCGAGGATGATCAATTTCTTATCTGAGTTCTGCTTGAGGAACTGACGGAGGTACCGGTCAGGATCATCCTCGTTTTCATCAATCGGATGATCCTGGTAGTAGGAGGGCTCGATATACTGTGCGAGCCATTTGAGGCCCAGGATACGGTTGAATATTCTGTGGTCTTTTTTTCTGTCGCGCATCAGATAGAGGATTTCGTCCGGCCGGATATCGCCGAATCCATTCTTGATGGCCTCGCAGAAATATGTTTTTCCCGTGCCCGAGTCCCCGTTGATGGCGATGATGGCTCTCTTCTGAGTGTCAAACAGGTGATAGAGGGTTTCCGAGAGCTCGAACAGGCCTTTTTGAGCTGGTTTAAGGCCCAGAATGCTCACGGCGCCGACATGATAGAGGTAGAGGGAGTGGGTAAATTCCGGAATGTCGATTTTTCGCAGGGCGCTGACCGTCTCTTCGAAAACCATCCTGTTCTTGGTTGTCAATAATCTGAGAAGAGCGATGACGATCTCAGCGCTCACTCCGCCGAGCCTCTCTTTCTGGGCTTTTCCCAGTTCTCCCAGCGTCCAGGCGAGATATGTTTTCAGCTTTTTCGAAGGGTGGTCGGCGTATCTCACCAGGCTGGGAAGGTTTTCGAGGGAGGCAAAACCGATCTTTCCCAGCGCCCAGAGAGCTTCCTCTTTTTGTTTGAGCAGGAGGCAGGTTTTTCCTTTCTGGAAGCCCTGAGGCGCTTGTATCTCGTCCGGGGCTTCCAGGACACGGATGATTGCGGTTATCGCTTCCTTTTCTCTCAGGCTTCCCAGAGTGTAGATGATGTTCTCTCGAATCTTGGAGAGGTGGAGCGGGAAACTCTCCAGCGCCTTCTTCAGGGTTTCGGTGGAGCGGGGGTCTTGAAGGACGCTGAGGATGACCGATGCCTGGTACTGAATGCCGCTCGAGATTTCGATGCCATCGTCCATGAGAAGCTTTGTGCAGGGATACAGGAATGAGGGAGGAGTGAGCGTCGCCACCCCCAGCGGCGGCTGGATCTTTTCGGCGATCAAAAAACAGCATTCATCCCTCTTTCTGACGTCTTTCCCCTTCTGGAGAAGCTGCCGGATGGTATGTGTCAGCCTGTCTTCTTCGTAGATCAGCCTGGGAATGGGCTCGATGACATCGGGAAAGGCCTTATTCAGCATGTCGAGAGAGGATGAGATAAGCTGGGCTGCTTCTTTTTTCTCCGGCAGGCATTCGAGCAGGCTATTCATAGCCCGGAGTTGTTCTGTGCAGTCTTTTTTATATGCCCGTGAGGCGGCATCCCACTCCGGGACAGAAGACTCGGCGGCTGTCCGCAGGGATTCATAGCGGATGATCCAGGCCAGGACATCCAGGGAGAGGAGGAGCGGATTGAATTCTTCGGGACGTTTAGACTGAGAATAGGACTGAAGGATGGCCCTGTCGATATCATCCTCGGACAGTGAGGAGAAAGGCGGCGCGGCATCGGTCAGAAGAGCCCATTTCAATCTTTTGACCGCGGGCCAGGATTTTTCCCGTGTTAGCGGGGAGAGGATCCTGAGGAGAAGGGGGAGCCTTTGGTCTTCCGCTTGACGCCAAACCTGGTAGAAGACCTCGTTGATGATCCGTTCTCTGGCGGTTTTCGGGTTATCCTCCCACTCGGCCCTTGAATTGAGAAAAGCGAATTTTTTCGGGTCAAATTCAGCGATCAGGACTATTCCTGCGGTGGTCAGGTTTTCTCTGGCGGGCGGATGAAGAGAAGTTCTTTTCATAAGAACAGCGGCTGTATTAGTCGGAGAGGATAAGGCCCTTGAGGTCTTCCTCCAGGTTAGTCGGCTCCATCCGGAAGAGCCATCCCTCGCCGTAAGGGTCCTTTCGCAACAGAGTAAAGTCTCCCCTCAGTTTTTCATTGACTTCGATGATCCTGCCCGTGGCAGGTGACCAGATGCGGTGGTTGAATAGATCGGCGTCGGTGATCCTGGCGCATTCTTCCCCTTGATTCACGGAGTCGCTGACCTGGGGGAGAGTGAGATGGGTAATGATCCCGACCGGTTTGAGAAAATCTTGGACCACGCCGATCGTGACCAGTTCCCCGTTTTCTTTGTGCAGCCAGGTGTGACCGATCATATAATGCAGACCGGCCGGCATTTTCTGCGGAGAAGGCTTTTTGGCTGCTTTTTCCTCGCTCTCTATCTTCTTGAAGACGCGCGAGACCAGGCTTCTGAGCTGGTCGGGAGTGAACGGTTTGGGAATGTAATCGAAGGCGCCGATTTTGATCGACTGAACCGCTGTTTTTATGGTCGGGTAACCGGTGACCATGATCACGTTCACTTCAGGCCTTTTCTGTTTCAGGGTTTTCAGCAGGTCGAGACCGCTTATCCCGGGCATCATCAGGTCAGTGATGATCAGGTCATAACATTTTTCTTCATCTTTTTTTAGAGCCTCTTCTCCGCTCAAGGCCGTATCCACCGTATGCTCATCGGAGAGAATAGCGTTCCGGATACTCTTGCATACGGTTATCTCATCATCGACGACCAGGATTTTTCTCATGGCTTCATCATTCATGATGGCCTCCTTCGATTTTCCTTAATCTTTGCGGGGCAACCTGACGGTGAACACCGAACCTCTGCCAGGTTCACTCCTGACTTCGATCTTTCCCTGATGTTGTTCGATGATGCCGTAGCTTACCGCCAATCCAAGTCCGGTTCCGCTTCCCTTGGTGGTGAAGAAGGGATCGAACAGTTTGTTCAAATACTCCGCCGGGATCCCGACTCCCGTATCCGTGAAAATCACCTCAACGAAATTTTCATCCTCTGAAAGCCGGCTGGCGATGGTCAGGGTCCCTCCCTTGGGCATCGCTTCCGCAGCGTTGATCATCAGGTTCCAGAAGACCTGTTTGATCTTGTCCTTATCGACTTTGATCTGGGGCAGGGATTCGCCCGGTTTTCTGGCCACGCGGATATTGTGGAATGCGGCCTGGTGCTCAAGAAGCTGAAGGGTTTGCCTGATGATCTCATTGATATCAGCATATGATTTCTGAGGTGGATTCTGTCTGGAGAATTCGAGAAGTCCTTTGACGATATTCGTGCAGCGGATGGTTTCATCGGCGATAAGGCTCAAGTACTCATGGAAGAGATGGGTTTTTTCGGTCTTTTCCAGCATCAAGTGGGTATTGATCAGGATGGAGGTTAAAGGATTGTTAATCTCATGGGCCACGCCGGCGGACATCTTTCCGAGAGAAGCCATTTTTTCCGATTGTATCAGAGAGTCCTGCATTTCCTGGAGTTCTTTTGTCCGTTCTTCCACTCTCTTTTCCAGAGTCGTTCCCCACTGGATGAGCTTTTCATTGGCTTTCTTGAGGTTCTCCGCCATCTGATTGAAGGAATGGGCGAGCTGCCCTATTTCGTCCTTAAAATCTATGTTGACCTTTTGGTTCAGTTCTCCCTGCGCGATTTGATTCGTGGCAAAGACCATGCTCTTCAGCGGATGAATGATGGAGGAGGTGATGAAAAAGAGGATGGTGAGAAGGAGGACTACACTGAGAGCGGCCATACCTGCGAAGGTGAGCATGACCCTGTTCCTCAGGTCAATATAGGGCTTCTCGAGCATCCCGACGTAAAGGATCCCGATGATATTCCCTCCGATGTTGTGTATGGGTTCGTAAGCCGTGATATACCAGTCATTGACCACGAAGGCTCGGTCGATCCATGGTTCACCCTGGATGAGAACGGCCTGATGGACTTCTCTTGAGATCCGGGTGCCGATGGCCCGTTCGCCGCTGGCATCTTTGACGTTGGTCGAGATCCTCAAATCCTTCTGGAAGATCGTGGCGGTGCCGATCTCTCTTCCCTTGTATTTTTCTCCCTTGTAGACAATTTCCTTGACCCGGTCCACGATCTCATAATTCTGATTGAGAAGAATGCCTCCGTAGATCACGCCGATGATCGTTCCATAGCCATCGCGGATCGGAGCGGCTGCCTTGAGCATCATTCCGTCTTCTTCATGGTCTTCTTCGCGGGGGACAGCTTTGGGAGTGGGAATGAATTCTAAATAAGCACGGTCCGCAAGGCCTTCTCCTTCCTTGAGCAGTTCTTCCCTCGGAATGATCTGGGTGCCGGCGATGATCTCGCCGCTCAGAGCTTTTGCCACAAGGGGATTCGCGGACAGGTCGTCTCCCCAATTTTCTGGCCGGGCAGCTCTGAGGATCACTTTTCCCCGGGAATCGGTCAGGGTCAGGATATCCAGGTTGAATTCTGTCCGGGCGCGGCCGAGGTATCTCGAAAGGGCGACTCTATCCTGGTTTTTTGTGGCCTCTTGAATGGCATCCCGTGTTGAGTTAAACCGGATAAAATCGCGGATGTGATTGAGCTTCTCGTCGTAGACCATCCGGGCAGAGGCCAAGTCGTGTCTGACTTTGGCTTGAGCCAGGCCGATGATTGTCTGGTGTTCAAGCCGTGTCCCCAGGGTGATGGTGACGATGCCGCCGAAGCAGATAACGGCCAGAAAAGAAAGGATGAACTTGGCCCTCAGGGGGAGGTTGAGGAATCTTTTGAAAATTTTTTTAAAAGGCATAGGAAAGCCGCGCACTCAAAGATGACTTATCATTATACAGGGATTTCCCGACTAAATAAATTGGAATACCGCCATTTTATAGAGGTAAAAAGGATCGTTTCTGCTCGGATTGCGGAGGCTGTGGCCAGCATCGAAACGTCAGGGAAATTCCTTCGCTCCAGTCGGATTTTTAATGCGATTCTTGAAACTCTCCTGATTATTAAGCAAGCCCAATGGAATAGAAAACATGAATTTATGAAAAGAATTTCTTGACAAGAAAATTTTAATATGATTTTATTATTTAGTCAATTGAAATAATCGATTAATAAAAAATAATGAGACTCTCGACCAAGGGCGAATACGCCAGCCGGGCTATGCTCGAGCTGGCCCTGAACTATCCGGGGGAATTGCTCCACATTCGAGACATTTCTTCCGCTCAGGATATACCGGAGCGTTTTCTGGAACAGATCCTTCTGATGCTGAAAAGGGCGGGGTACTTGAGGAGCAAGAAAGGCCCCAACGGCGGCTATTACCTGGCGAAAAGTCCTGCTCAGATCACAGTGGCCGAGGTCATCCGGGTGATGGACGGTCCCCTGGCACCGATCGATTGTGTCAGCGTCACCGCCCATGAATATTGTCCACGGGAGAACTTTTGCGGGCTGAAGTGGCTCTGGAAAGAAGTCAGGGATCAAGTTGCCGAGATCTTGGAAAAGACGACCTTTCAAGACCTGGCCGATCGAACCAGAAAGGCAAAAAAAGAAAACGAGAGGGAGTGAGAAATATTTTTTTATATATTAGTCGATATAGTTTATCGATAATATAATAAAAGGAGATGCTCTGATATGGATTTTTTGCAGCTTTCAGCACTAATCATCATTTTAGCCTTTGTCTGCGAGTATGTGGATTCTTCTCTGGGAATGGGATATGGAACCACTCTGACCCCTGTGCTGATGATCATGGGGTATCATCCTCTTCAGATCGTCCCGGCTATACTGGTCTCTGAGCTGTTCACGGGGTTGACCGCCGGATATCTCCATCATAAGGCGAAAAACGTCAACTTCAAATTCGGTTCAAAGGATTTCAAAATCGCCATGGTCATGGCTGTCTGCAGCATATTCGGCTCAGTCATTGCGGTTTTTCTGGCGATAAAACTTCCCTCTCTTTGGGTCAAGCTCTACATAGGTATTCTTGTCTTCGCGATGGGAGTGGTCATCCTGGTCTTCGCGGCCCGAACCTTCAGGTTTTCCTGGAAAAAAATCACATCCTTAGGGCTTCTGGCGGCCTTCAACAAAGGCATCAGCGGAGGCGGCTACGGACCTTTGGTCACGGGCGGGCAGATCCTCTCCGGGGTGAACTCTAAAAACGCCATTGGTATCACCTCTCTGGCTGAAGGATTGACATGCCTTGTCGGAGTGGTCACCTATCTGGCCTTCACCAACCACACCGTCGAGTGGAATTTGGCTCCTTCCCTGGTAGTCGGGGCTATGCTCTCGGTCCCGTTGGCGGCCTTCACGGTCAAAAAATTCAATCCCAGGGGACTGAAGATTATTGTCGGTGTGGCCACCGTGGTCTTAGGCCTGTTGACCCTGGGCAAGATCATCTTTTAATTCAGTATGGGGTCAGGGCTCGACATTAGACATTACACTCTCGGTCCTTGGGCTAATAAATCAGGTTCAGGCTTTGTAAATATTGGGATATTTAATCTGAAATCAACACGATATTCGTTTCTTCAGATGCGATTAGGCATGTTCCAAGAAAAAGGCCTGACGCATGATTCCAGTGGTAATATGTCTAATGTCGAGCCCTGACCCCTTTTATTAAGGGATTGGATTTCATTCGATTTTTCTATATAGTAGTCCATTCAAGACCTCTGTCAGGAGTATTTTGTGGATCCTGAATAAAATATCAGAAGGATGGAATCATGGTCAGGAAAAAGAGAAGTCCAGAGAGGTTGATTAAACAGGGAATTCTGTTTCTTTTTTTGTGTCCGGCCTTACTGGTCAGCACTGCCGCTGCTGGAGAGGAGGAAGTGCTCCCGGTTCTGTCTGAGAGATTGCTGAAGCTCAGTGGATATACGCAGGTCCAGTACACTTACTGGGAAGGAGAAAGCGAAGATTTCAGAGTCAGACGGGCCAGACTCGGGCTAAAAGGAAATCTCCTGAAGAATATCGATTACAGCATCCAGGTCGATGCTGTGAGAAACCCGGTGCTGGTGGATGCACGTGTGGATATCACTCTCTTCCCCCAGGCCAGACTCACCTTCGGACAGTTCAAAGTGCCCTTCAGCCTGGAAAACCTCACCTCAAGCTCTGCCCTGGATATGGTGGACCGGACTCAGACGGTGAAGAAGATTTGCCCTGCCCAGGATATTGGCGCGACTGGCCGGGATATCGGAATGACTCTGAGCGGAAAATTTTCCTGGATCGAGTATACCTTTGGAGTATTTAACGGCTCAGGGATCAACACCAGAGATATGAATGATAGAAAGGATATGGTCGGGAGGCTGGTGGTTCGTCCTGTTCATTTTCTGAGCTTCGGGGTTTCTCATTATGAAGGAGAGCACAGTCTTTTTGCCGGCGGTCCCCTTTTGAACAGGGATCGGACTGGGATGGATGTATTCGTCGCCGCAGGGCCGTTCTTTTTTAAAGGGGAATATATCCTGGCCAAGGATGAAGGCATTGACCGGGCTGGCTGGTATGTTCGAGGGGCGTACTCCTTTATTCCTGATAAGCTTCAGGCTGTGGTCAATTACGATTCCTATGACCTGGATCTCGACCTGGACGAAAACCGGAGTGAAATAATGACATTGGGCCTGAACTGGTTCTTTTCCAAGAAAACAAAGCTGCAGGTCAATTACGAATACCACAAGCAGGAATGGGTGGAGACAAGGGACCATGTCTTCCTGGCCCAGTTTCAAGCCGGCTTTTGATCAAGTAAGGGGACTGTCTCCAATTATGCTTCCAGCTCGATCTTTTCCAGGAGAAGCTCTGTCCCGGAGAGTGTTTTCAGCTCTCTTGAAGCGCACTTCTCGCAGATGAAGATAAAATCGTCCTTCATTATTTCTGCTCCGCATTTCTGGCATTGAACTTTCAGCGGCACTTCTTCTATATCCAATTCTGCCCCCGAGGCGATGGTCTCCTTTTTATAGATATCAAACGCGGTTCTCAGAAATTCCGGGACCACTCCTGAGAGAGCCCCGACTTTGAGCGTGACCGAAACGATTTTTTTGGCTTTTTGTTCCCTGGCTTTTTCCTCCAGGATCTCAAAGAGGCTGGCTACGATGGAGAGTTCATGCATTCTTCTGTCTCAGTTCGTGGAGGGCGGAGACGAGGTGCTCTATCCACTCATTGATCCCTGCGCCACTGACGGCCGAGGTCAAGAATATTTTCAGGTCCGGGTTGATCTCCAGCGCTTCCTTGCGGGCGTGCTCCAGGTCAAAAGGGAGCACCGGGATGAGGTCGGATTTGGTGATGATCAAGCAGTCGGATGTGGTGAAAGCTTTGGGATATTTTTTGGGCTTGTCGTCTCCTTCCGGAGTGGAGAGGAGCACGCACCGGATGTTTTCTCCCAAATCGTAGCTGGCCGGGCAGACGAGGTTGCCGACATTCTCGATGAACAGGAAATCAAGGTCTGCCGGGATTTCAGGAAAAAGCTTGCCCACCATCTTGGCCTCAAGATGGCAGGCCCCACCCGTGATGATCTGCCAGGCTTGAATCCCTTTGGCCCTGATCCTCTCCGCGTCCCTTTCCGTTTCGATGTCGCCTTCGATCACAGCCATCCTGTAGTTTGCTTTGAGCTTCTCCGCCGTCTTTTCCAGGAGCGTTGTTTTCCCTGCGCCGGGGGAACTGAGAAGGTTGATTGTCAGGATGCCTTTCTCTTCGAGCTTTTTCCGGATTTCAGCGGCGATTTTTTTGTTCGAGCCAAGCAGCTCTTCCAGGACCAATATTTCTTTTTTTGACATTTTTTACTCTATTATTTTTTAATTTAAGTTTATCCTATATTAACGGGATAAATGTCATTGCGGGCATAGCGAATCAATCTTGTTTACAAAACGCTGTGTTCCGCTGCGTGCAGTCCTACCTTCTTATCTTTTTTCGTACGAGATTGCCACGTCGCTTCGCTCCTCGCAATGACAATTAAAGTCGGGGACAACCTCCGCTTTTGCGCGGTAATCTCTAAAACTCATAATATTCTCCAATTTCTCGCAATGACATTTGAAATTGGGGACAGTCCCCAATTTCTTTGTTTCATTTCTTGCGCAGCGCGGCGATCTCACGAAGGACTTGTTTGACCTGTCCTACGATTGCTGGAATTGCTTTGGTCATTTCCTCAGTCAGTCCTTCTCCAAGATTGTACATGTTTTTGGCTTCAACAGCTATGATTATTATCCGGAACGGGACTTCAAGCTCCAGTTTTTCCCCGATCTCTATGGCTTGGGGGATGGAGATGTAGTGAGGAGAGGGACCGGGGATGTGCCTCAAGTTTTTTCCGTCCATGAGATGGATCTTTCCGGTGACCGGCTGCGGCTTTTTTATGGTATCGATGATCACGAGTATGTCATAGCCGACAATGACCTCTAAAAGGGCCAGCCCCGAGAGGGAGCATTCCTCAAGCTCAACACCCTTGAGCAGTCGAGCGTCGATTCTTCCTTCTTCAAGGTCCTTCTTCAATCTCCGGATCACATGAATACCCACTGCATCATCCCCGTACAGTTCGTTCCCTAAACCTAACAGTAATGTCTTCATCTTGTGACTAAAGAATGATGCTTTTAATTCGTCAATCAGCTTCAGGATATTGAGCTAAAGCGTTTCAATTAGCTTTGTGCTTTCAGCCTCGGAATGCTTTTTTGTTGCCTTGCCTTTTCTCTTCAAGTTGAACGGTAATATTATAATCAGTCGGATGTTAAAAGCTACAGGTTTTTACAGAGAAATGACTTTCTTATGAGTCCACGCCTAGCTCGGGCGCAAGCGGATTAAGGAGAAAGACAGGAGCCTTTATTTACTCCTTCTGGATTGGAAACATTGAATAAAAGCAAATATGAGAAGAAAAGACGACTCCCTCATTTCTCCTCAGCTAAAGTCAACTTGACTCGTGATCTGATGGTTGTTGACATCAACTCAGTTTCAACGGAAATTTCATCTTAGCGTCGTCTTTTTTTCGCCAAGAGCTCCAACATGAGGCAAAAACTAACAAATGCAAAAATGATTGCTGCGGTCAGTTTAGTGCCTCCTTATATAATTTTTTATTCTTCTTTTTCGATTTTATAGGAGCTAACGTTCTTCTCCTCTTTATGTTAAAAGTCACGTTTTTCTCCGCGACAAAATGAAACAGATCATTTTAATTGGTCCTTGTGGGCCTTCGGTAATTGGACGGTGAACGTGCTTCCTTTGCCCAGCTCGCTTGTGACCTGAATGGAGCCATTGTGGGCATCCACTATTTTCTTAGCTATAGAGAGGCCCAGCCCGGTTCCCTTTATCTTCTGATTCTCGCCTCTTTTGACCTGGAAGAACTGGTCAAAAATGAAGGGCAGGTGTTCCTTGGCCATCCCGATTCCTGTATCCTGGACCTCAACGGCAATGTAATCCGTGTTTTCTTTGATGCTGATAATGACTTTTCCGTTGGGCCTGTTGTAGCGGATGGCGTTGGTGACGAGGTTGGAAAAGACCTGCTCCAGGGTATCAGCGTCTCCCTGGATGACGTCGTTTTTGGAGCAGGTGCCGAGCTCCAGGGAAATATTTTCTTCTTGTGTCAGGGGCCGCAGGTCTTCGATGACTTTGGTGATGATCTTTTTCGCTGATATGGGCTTGATGTTGTCGATGATCTGGCCGCTGTCCAGCCTGGCGACATCCAGCCAGTCGGTGATCAGTTTCAACAGTCCTTCCAGGCGGGTCTTGGTTTTTTGAATTATTTCTTTCTGCTTTTCAGGAACATTGCCGACCATCCCGCCCAGGATCACTTCGTAGTACTGGATGATCGCCACCAGCGGGCTTCGGAGCTGGTGGGAGACCATAGTGATGAAGTTTTCTTCAATCAATTTTTTCTCTTGCCGGAGGGATTCTGTTTCCAGAATGAGCTTTCGTCTCTCCAGTCCTCTTCTAATGATGATGCGCAGTTGATCCGGAGTGAAAGGCTTGGGGAGAAAGTCGTAAGCTCCGATCTTCATGGCATCCACGGCTGATTCCACGGTGGCGTATCCGGTGATCACCACGGAGATGATATTCGGGTCGATTTCCTTGATCTTTTCCAGGACTTCTATGCCGCTGATGCCGGGCATCTTGAGGTCGACAAGGATCAGGTCCGGCTTGATTTCTCTTAGTTTTTCAAGACCGATGGTCCCGTCCTGAGCCGTTTCAGCCTGGAATCCGTCTTTGGTCAGGATCTGAGTGCAGGAGTCCCGCATGGTCTCTTCATCATCGATCACGAGAATAATCGGTTTTTTCCTTAGCACGTTTCCTCCATTCACTGACATAAGCGCTTGACTGTATTCATGGCAAAAGCCCGTCTATTCCAGGATTCCCTCTATCTCAGCGAATATCTGTTCATCTGAGAAATGCTTGGCCCTGGCCGCGGAAGAAGGACAGGAAGCAACGCATGTGCCGCAGCCCTTGCAGAGGGCTTCATTGACTCTGGATATGTTTTCCTCTTCAACAAAGGAAATGGCGCTGTAGGGACAGATCGTGTTGCAGAGGCGGCAACCGGCACACAGCTCGGGATCGATGTAAGCCTGGATCGGCTCTATCTCGACCTCGCCTTTGGCGATATAAGCCAGCATCCGCGCCGCAGCTGAGCTGGCCTGAGCTACGGTGTCAGGAATATCTTTGGGGCCCTGGCAGCAGCCGGCCACGTAGATTCCGTCGGTCGCAGTGGCTGTCGGGTCCAGCTTGGGATGTTTTTCCAGGAAGAATCCATCAGGGCTTCGGCTGATGGAGAACAGGCGCCTCACCTTTTCCGCGTCGGGCTGGGGCTCGATGGCGTTGCAGAGAACGACCATGTCCACAGGGATTTCCCTGAATTTTTTGGCAAGGGTGTCTTCACAGTGGATGAGAAGAGGCCCGTCACCGTTGCTGGACAAGGTCGGCTTGACCACTTCAGCCACTTTCCCCCGGATGACGTTCACTTCCTCATCCAGAATTCGGGAATAGAATTCTTCGTATCCTTTTCCGAAGGAGCGCATGTCGATATAGAACTGGTAGACCTCGGCCTTGGTCCTGTCCTTGATGAGATGAGCGAATTTGAGGGCATACATACAGCAGACACGCGAGCAGTAGGGGTGACTGTTGATGTCCCGGGAGCCCACGCAGTGGATGATGCCGATGGATTTGGGTTCCTTTCCGTTTTTCATCACGATTTTTCCCTGGGTCGGCCCGGTCGAACTGACGACCCGTTCAAACTCGAGGCTGGTGTAGACATCCTCATAAAGGCCGTATCCATAAGGAGCCAGACCGTTTGAATTGAGCGTGCTGTATCCTGTGGTGAGGAGCACCTGTCCGACGTCGAGCTCCACGATCTCATCTTTCATATCATGGTCGACAGCCTTGGATTCGCAGACTCTTTCGCACTCATGGCATTCCACGCAGATTCCGCATTGCAGACAGCGGGAGGCTTCTTTGACGGCGTCCTCTTCAGAGAAACCCAGCTCGACTTCCTGATAGTCTCTCTTCCTGACCTCGGGGTCTCTTTCGGACATCCGGGTCCGTTCCATTCGGGGGGTGTCCTTGAACCGGGGGGCGTAGCTGTGCGGACGGCTGTTTTCGTCCCTTTCGGGAAGAATCTTGGGTCTGGGAGATTTAAAGTCTTTTAGCGGCTCGCCGTTGATGTATTTATCAATGGACTCGGCAGCCCTTTTGCCGTCACTCATGGCGGATATGACCGTTAATGGCCCGTTGAAAACATCGCCTCCGGCAAAAACGCCCTTGATGTTCGTCTCCATTGTCTCTTTATTCACGTCTAGCGTGGACCATTTCGTCAGTTTCAGGGATGTTTTGGAGTCGACGAACTCGACCTCAGGGGATTGGCTGACAGCGATGATAACGGTGTCAAAGCTGAGGTCGTGCTCGCTTCCTTGTATGGGAACAGGACTGCGGCGTCCGCTGGAATCCGGCTCGCCCAGTTCCATTTTTATGCATTTTAAAGTCGTGATCTTTCCCGATTTTCCGCTGACTTCCACCGGCGCGACCAGGTACTGGACCTTGACCCCTTCCTCCTCTGCGGCCTGGATCTCAGCCTCTTCGGCGGGCATTTCCTTTCGTGTCCTTCGGTAGAGGATGGTGACTTCCTCGGCTCCGCAGCGGAAGGCTGTCCGGGCAGCGTCGACAGCCGTGTTCCCTCCTCCGATCACGGCCACGTTTTTCCCGGTTGGCTGGGGCAGTCCGAGGCTGATGTTGCGAAGATAATCCACGCCGTGGTAAACGCCTTCGAACTCCTCTTCACCCGGAATTTTCATCTTGAGGCTTTTATGGGCTCCGGTGGCGATGTAGACGGCTTTGTATCCCTGTTTGAACAGGTCCTGGAGGGAAAAATCCTTGCCGAGAGCTTTGCCGGTCTCGATAGTCACGCCTGTTTTTTTGATGGCGTCGAGTTCATAATCCAGTTGCTCTTGGGGCAGGCGGTATTCCGGGATTCCCACTGCCAGCATGCCCCCGGCGACAGGCAGTTTCTCGAATATCATGGGTTTGTATCCCTTGAGAGCAAGGTCATGGGCGCAGGTCAGACCGGAAGGCCCTGACCCGATGATGGCAATCTTCTCCGGTCTTGTCTCTTCAATCTCGGGCGGCTCCGGGCCACCGTTTTTCATCTCCCAATCGATGACAAATCTTTTGAGATTCTTGATGGCGACAGGATGGTCGACGAGTGTGCGGTTGCATTCGGTCTCGCAGGGATGATAACACACCCGTCCGCAAACGATGGGAAGCGGGTTTTGGCGGCGGATCAGGCGGGCGGCTTCCTTGAATTTTCTTTGAGCGACCAGGGCGATGTAGCCGGCTGCTTCCTGTCCGATAGGGCAGGTCTCCCGGCAGGGAGGGCGGCCTTCCTTGTCGATCACATAGGTGTTGGGTATGGCCTGGGGAAAGGTTTTGTACACGGCCGAGCGCATTGACTGGTTTTCTTCAAAAGGATTGGGGATTTTTATCGGGCAGACTTCTGTACAGTCGCCGCAGGACTTGCACTGGTCGGTGATATAGCGCGCCTTTTTCCGGACTTTAACCGTGAAGTTGCCCATGTAACCGCTCACGTCCTCGACCTCGCTGCAGCTGAGAAGTTCGATGTTTCCGTGCTGAGCCACTGAGACCATTTTAGGAGTGAGGATGCAGGCCGAGCAGTCCAGGGTGGGAAAGGTCTTGTCCAGCTTGGCCATCTTGCCGCCGATGGTCGAGTCTTTCTCGACCAGGTAGACCTTGTTTCCGGATTCAGCGATTTCCAGAGCGGCCTGGATGCCGGCTATTCCTCCTCCGACGATCAGGGTATTGGGATTGATCTTGACGTGCACCGGCTCCAGGGGTTCTTGATGAGCCACGCGGCGGACAGCGGCTCTGACCAGAGCCGTGGCCTTTTCTGTGGCTTCCTGACGGTCTTTATGGACCCAGGAACACTGCTCCCGGATATTCACCATCTGGAAGAGATAGCGATTCAATTTGGCCTTCTCACAGGCCTTACGGAAGGTCGGTTCATGCATCAGCGGCGAGCAGGAAGCGACCACCACCCGGTCGAGCCCTTTCTCCTCAATGTCCTTGATGATCAGCTCTTGACCGGGTTCGGAACACATGAATTTATAATCCCGCGAGATGACGACTTGAGGGGCATCGGCAGCGCTGTCCCTGACTTTTTCGACATCCACGGTCCCCTCGATATTTGTCCCGCAGTGACAGACGTAAACTCCGATTTTCACATCCGTGTTGTTCATTTCGCCACCTCCAGCAGGTTCTCCTTGGTTGGGAAGGGAATGAGGCTGCGCTGGATTCCCAATTCCTTGGGATCTCCTCCCAGGGCCAAGCCCAGAGCCTGGGTAAAAAAGAGGATGGGGAGGTGGAGGTCTGTCTTGAACTTTTTGTTGATTTTGTCCTGGTAAGCTTCCAGGTTTATCTGGCAGAGAGGGCAGGTGGTCAGGACAAGGTTGGCTCCGTTTTGACGGGCACTTTCCAGGATCTTTTTGTTGAGCTCCAGGGCGACATCAGGGTAGGTGGTCATCAACATTCCTCCGCAGCAGCGGACTTTCAGCGGGAAGTAGACGTTCTCGGCCCCCAAGGCTGCAAAGAGGGAATCCATCATTTGAGGATTCTCTTTATCATCCAGGCCCCGGTCCGGGCGCACGATCTGGCATCCGTAGTATTGGGCGATTTTCATTCCCTTCAGAGAGACCTTGGCTTTGGAGACTATTGTTTCCAGGCCCACATCGTTGACCAGGACCTCAAGGGGATGCCGCACTTTGATGCCCAGGTTGTATTTAAAATCGTCCTTCTTGAGAGCCTGGTCGACTTTGGCCTTCATGATACGGTTGTTCTTGAGGATGTGATTCGTCTTGTAGAGGATGGTGTAGCAGGAGCTGCAGGGACAGACGAGGTCACGGCCGTAGGGCTCGGCCAGAGCCAGGTTTCTGGCCGAGAAGACCAGAGAAATGGTTTCTTTCGTTGCCATGTAGTAGGTTGCCCCGCAGCAGTTCCAATCCTCCAGCTCTAATAACTTCTGTCCCAAGGCCAGGAAAACGAAACGGAAGGATTCATCATAACCCTTGGCTGAAGCTTCGAGGCTGCATCCCGGGTAATATGTATATTCCATGTTGTCCTCCAGGTTTATAAAGAGAAGCAAGATCGTCTTGGCTTTAAGTGCCGGAAGGTTTTCATGACTCTACGACGGGAACGACCATTTCCATGATCTCTGCTTCTTGTAAGATCTTGGAAAAGTTTTTTGATCCTTTGATCTTCTTGGGCAGTATTCCGATGCGGCCCTTAAAGAATAATTTGAGAAACAGGGGAACCATTCCCAAAAGCTTAAAAGGATTGGTCTTTAAGAAGTAAGCGACGATGAGTCCGGGTTCGTAGCTTCTGCCGAAGCGGTTGGCAAGATAAACAAACGATTTGGAGAGGGAATAGACGGGAAATCTCTTGGGAAAGATCTTCTGTTCGATGGCTAAACGTTTCAGTGCATACAGGATATCCGTGACTTGGACTCCCTGGGGGCATCTTATGGTGCAGGCGTAACAGGAGGCGCAGATCCAGATGGTGCGGCTGGAGAGTATGGATTCAATGTCCCGTGCTCGAAAGAGGGCGATGATCTCCCGGGGAGTGATGTCCATGGTGTAGCTGACCGGACAGGAGCCGGTGCACGAGCCGCACTGAATGCATTTCTTGATGCTTTCTCCGCCAGGAATGTTGGCCACCTGGAGAAGAAGCGAGTTTCTCAGTTCTTTTTCTTTTTGGCTGGTAGCTCCCTCAGCTTCAGCTTTCTGCTTCCTTGTCCTCATTTCTGGAGTAACCTCTCGATTCGGTTAATGAGATCTTCGGCTTTTACGGGTTTATCGATGTAGTCGTCTGGTCCAACCATGCCTTGTTCTTCACTTTTGAACTGGAACCTTGAACCGGTCATTTCTTTGACAGCGGAGACAAAGATGATCGGTGTCTCGTGGAAGTCCTTGTATTCCTTGTCCGTTTTGATCGAGTGGCACAGGGAAAAGCCGTCAAACAGACTGTCCATCATGATGTCAAGGAGAATAAGTTCTGGCTTATTTTTGAAGATTTTCTCCTTTGCTTCGGTTGGGTTTGAGGCGTGCACAACTTCATAAAGAGCGGATTCCAGGATTGTAGTCACTGCGTCTCTGAAGTCCGGATCATCATCGATGACCAAAATTTTTGCCTTTTTTTCCATTTTTTCCTCCTTTATTTGCTAAAGGCATTGTGGATTGCCAGTTTGAGTTCTTCCTTTCCGAAGGATTTGATGAAATAAAAAAAGATGTCCTGTTCCCTGACTTTGGCTTCCAGGCTC
>Ga0209427_10002104_pt1 | contig 23305 bp, 34 predicted proteins | sample DeeMarSWOR136_30_FD_187465 | JGI IMG/M metagenome (GOLD analysis project Ga0209427, IMG submission 187465) | Marine sediment microbial communities from White Oak River estuary, North Carolina - WOR-1-36_30 (SPAdes) (version 2) | ecosystem: Environmental > Aquatic > Marine > Intertidal zone >...
CGATATCCTGCTCTACAACACGGACGAGGTGCCGGTGGGGGAGGACCAGAAACAGCACGTGGAGCTGGCGCGTGATGTCGCCCAGCGCTTCAACTCCATCTACGGCGAGACATTCACCGTGCCGAAAGCCGTCATTGCCAAGGCGGGCGCCCGCATCATGGGCCTGGATGACCCCACGCAGAAGATGAGCAAGAGCGAGGAGCAGCCGGGTCGCGCCATTAACCTGCTGGACTCACCTGATGATATGCGGGGCAAAATCATGCGGGCAACCACTGACTCCCTTCGAGAGATACGCTTTGACGAAAGTCGCCCCGGCGTCAATAACCTGCTCGTCATCTACGAGCAGTTCACCGGACAGAAAGGGCAGGATATTGAGGCGCGGTTCGAAGGCAAGGGCTACGTGGACCTGAAACGTGAACTGGCCGAGGTGGTGGTTGAGGGCTTAAGCCCGATGCAGAAGCGCTACCGGGAACTGACTGCCGACCCATCTCATATCGAACGGCTGCTGGCTGAAGGAGCAGCCAAGGTCAGGCCTATAGCCGAAAAAACCCTGGCCCTGGTCAAGGACAGGGTGGGGTTGGGCTAAATCTTCTACCCCTTTATAACCCCGATTGGCCTGGTTCTGGCCACTATCTTTGAGATACCGGCATTGTGGGCGACGCTCACCACCGAGGAAACGTCCTTATAGGCTTCCGGGGCTTCTTCGGCGAGCCCGGCCAAGCTGCCGGCACGCACCGTGATTCCGCGGGACTGCAGCGAATCAAGGACGTCTCTCCCGCTGAGGCGTCTTTTAGCGGCTGACCGACTCTGCACCCTGCCGGCGCCATGGCAGGTGGAGCCGAATGTCTCCTTCATCGCCTGTTCCGTACCAACCAGCACGTAGGAGAGCCGTCCCATATCTCCGGGGATGAGCACCGGCTGCCCGATGTGCGCATATCCTTGGGGTACTTCAGGATGTCCGGCAGGGAAGGCCCGGGTGGCACCCTTGCGGTGCACGCAGAGTTTCAATTTATGGCCGCTGACCTGATGTTCCTCTATCTTGGCGATGTTGTGGGCAACGTCATAGATTAGCTCCAGACCGGCGTCAGCTTCTTTTACTCCCAGCACCCGGCAGAAGGCCTCCCTCACCCAGTGTGCGATGCACTGGCGGTTGGCCCAGGCGTAGTTGGCGGCGCAACGCATCGCGCCCAGGTATGCCTGACCTTCGGGAGAGTTGACCGGGCTGCAGGCAAGCTGGCGGTCGGGGAGGGAAATGCCGTACTTTGTCATCGCCCTGCCCATCTCTTTAACGTAGTCGTCAGCCACCTGGTGTCCCAGCCCGCGCGAACCGCAGTGAACGTAGAGCATCACCTGACCGACCTCGTCGATGCCCATAGTGCGGGCCGTGTCTGCTTCGTAAATTTTGTCTACCAGTGCCACTTCGAGGAAATGATTGCCTGAACCCAGCGTTCCCATCTGCGGTGCGCCGCGCTCCCTGGCTCTCCCACTGACCTTAGAAGGGTCCGCCCCGCCCATCTCGCCGTTCTCCTCGGTGTGCTCCAGGTCTGCCGCTTGGCCGTACCCGTGCTCTACCGCCCAGCGGGAGCCCTTCCTCAGCACCTCATTGATATCCCCGCCCTTAAGCCTGATTCTGCCTTTGGAGCCAACACCTGAGGGTACGCTGCTGTAAAGGGCGTCCATCAGTGGCTTCATCTTCGGGCTGACCTCGTCCTGCATCAGGTTGGTGCGCAGCAGGCGCACGCCGCAGTTGATATCGAAACCGACGCCTCCCGGCGATACCACGCCGTCCTCCACTCTCATGGCTGCCACTCCGCCGATGGGGAAACCGTAGCCCCAGTGGATATCAGGCATGGCGAGTGAACAGTCCACGATGCCGGGTAGGAAGGCGACATTGGCCACCTGCTCCGGCCCCTGCTCCTCTCTTATTTGCTTTACCATATCGGCATCGGCGTAGATGATGCCGGGCACGCGCATGCCCTGCTTGTAGCTCTTGGGTATACGCCAGCGATAGTCGTCTATTTTTTCCAGCGGTCCGTTCCAGGGAGACATTGTTTCACCTGCTAAACATCCAGAATCACCTGCACCTGGCTGTTCTCCCGGTCAACTTTTAACATATAATAGGTGGCTGACTTTATCCCTCTCTTCAGCCGGTGACGCGAGGGGTCGTATTTTTCGCCGTAGCAGTTTGCCTTCAAGGCAAAGCCATCAAAATGTTCGATATCAAACCTCTTTAGCAGCAGCATCTCAACGTCGAAGATATAGAGCAAATAGTTGAGCCACTCAAAGAGCAGGGTTTCTGTATCTTCCTCCCTGAGTTCTACCTTAAGGGGCTCTTTTTCCTGTACGTTGTCGAGGTCGGCCATAATGGAGAACAGGCCGTAGGCGGCATTGCCAAAGGCTTCCGCCAGGTTATGCCCGCGGGCGACCAGTCCCATGTCAGCCGTATGCTCAATGAGCTCAAATCTCTTCATTGTTGTATTCCGTACACATACTATTATATCGTATCGCAATAACGGCCATACAATATACCCTTCTTGAATAAAAGCTTAATCCCCTGTATCATTAAAAGAAATTACATTAGTTTCAACAAAAGGGCGCGATGATTTTACATAATTACGATGTGAAAGACCAGTCGCTGGCTGAGCCAGGCCGGCAGCGCATTGAATGGGCATTCCGGGAGATGCCGGTTATAGGGCTGATACGTGAGCGATTTGCCAGGGAAAAACCACTGAAAGGGGTGAGGATTGCAGCTTGCCTCCACGTCACCACCGAGACGGCCAACCTGGCATTGACATTGCAGGCAGGTGGCGCTGACCTGATTCTCTGTGCTTCAAATCCTCTGAGCACGCAGGATGATGTTGCCGCTGCGCTGGTCGAGTATGATATACCGACCAGCGCCATCAAGGGTGAAGATGATGAGACCTACTACAAGCATATCAATACTGCCATAGACCATAAACCTCAGCTTACCGTGGATGATGGCGCTGACCTGGTGACCACGCTGCATAGCAAAAGGCAGGAGATGATTGGTGATGTCATTGGCGGGACTGAGGAGACAACCACCGGCGTGATTCGTCTGCGCAGCATGGCGGAGGCAGGGAAGTTAAAATATCCTGTCATCGCGGTGAACGATGCGCAGACCAAGTTCCTCTTTGATAATCGCTACGGAACCGGGCAGAGCACTATAGATGGCATCACCCGCGCTACCAATATCCTGTGGGCGGGGAAAACGGTGGTGCTGTGTGGCTATGGCTGGTGCGGCCATGGCGTAGCCATGCGGGCCAGAGGCCTGGGTGCTCACGTCATTGTCGTTGAGGTGGAGCCGGTCAGAGCGCTGGAAGCGGTGATGGACGGTTTTCAGGTCATGCCTTTAATGGAGGCAGCCAGGGTTGGTGACATTTTCATAACCACCACAGGCGATAAACATGTAATTGACAAGGCCCACTTTGCGGTGATGAAGGGCGGCGCCATTCTGGCCAACAGCGGGCACTTTAATGTGGAGATAAACATACCGGCACTGGAGAAGATGGTTAAAAGTAAACGGACGATACGTGACTTTGTTGATGAATACTTGCTGGCAGACGGACGCCGGATCTTCCTGCTTGGGGAGGGGAGGCTGATAAATCTGGCGGCGGCGGAAGGGCATCCGGCCAGCGTCATGGATATGAGCTTCGCCAATCAGGCGCTTTGCCTTGAGCACCTGGCTAGGAACAGGGGCAAGATGGAGGCCAGAGTCCATCCTGTACCGGAAAATATTGACCGGGAAGTCGCTCGGCTGAAACTTACCGCTATGGGCGTTGAGATTGACGGACTGACTGAAGAGCAGAGAAAGTATCTGACGAGTTGGGAAGAGGGGACGTAGGGATATATCTATTATTCACACGGAGGGGAAAATGCCTAGTAGTTTTGCGAGTTCGTCTAAATACCTGCTGACATCGGAGTCGGTTGCCGAAGGACACGCTGATAAGATTTGCGACCAGATATCAGATGCCATACTGGATGCAATCATGAAGCAAGACCCCTACGGTCGGGTGGCGTGCGAAACGGCGGTGACCAACGGGGTGGTTATTGTCATGGGAGAGATTACCACCGACTGCTATGTGGAGGTGCCGCAGATAGTCCGGCAGGTGGTTCGTGATATCGGCTATGTCCGTCCTGAATACGGATTCGAGTACCAGTCCTGTGGCGTGATGGTCTCGATTAACGAGCAGTCGGCGGACATCGCGCTTGGGGTTAATAAGTCGCTGGAAGCCAAGACCAGCACCTCAGCCACCGAAATGGACGAAGTCGGGGCGGGTGACCAGGGAATGATGGTCGGCTTTGCCTGCAATGAGACGCCGGAACTGATGCCGCTGCCCATTTCCCTGTCGCACAAGCTCTGCCGTCGGCTGGCCGAGGTAAGGAAGGATGGGACGTTGCCCTATCTGCGTCCCGATGGTAAGTCTCAGGTTACCGTGGAGTACAGTAATGGAAAGCCGGTTCGAATAACGAATGTGGTTATTGGTGCCCAGCACGACGATGACCCGTCTCATGACAAGGTACGGAGTGATATTATCGAGCACGTGGTTAAAAAAGTGGTGCCGTCGGCACTTCTGGACAAGGAAACTCAGTACTATGTCAATGCCACCGGCCGGTTCGTCATCGGCGGGCCGGTTTCTGACACTGGCTTTACCGGTCGGAAGATACTGGTTGATACCTATGGCGGCATTGCCCGGCACGGCGGTGGCGCTTTTTCTGGAAAAGACCCGACCAAGGTCGACCGTTCGGCGGCGTATGCCGCGCGCTACGTGGCCAAAAACCTAGTGGCAGCGGGGCTGGCGGAGCGACTGGAGATTCAGATCGCTTATGTCATCGGCGTTGCCCACCCCCTCTCCATTTCCATCGAGACCTTCGGCACGGGCAAGGTAAGCAATGAGGTGCTCCTGGGGCTGGTTAACAAGCATTTCGACCTGCGGCCGGGCGCCATCATCAGACATCTGAACCTGCGCCGCCCCATTTATCGCCAGACTGCCTGCTACGGGCATTTCGGTCGGGATGACCTTGATTTGCCCTGGGAGAAGACGGACAAGGCGGAGATATTGAGGAAAGAGGCTTCTGGTAAGTAGGAGTTATGGCGAGGTGGAGGTGAAGAAAAATGATAGTTGAGATGGAGCGGGGCGTTGAGGTCCAGCAGGTTGACGGCGTGGTGCAGCGTGCCAAGTCGTTTGGCTTTCAGGTGCAGCTTAACATTGGCACGGACAAGATAGTAATCGCCATCCTCGGCAGCAATACCGGACAGGTGCCAACGGAGACTTTTGCCGTCCTCCCCGGTGTGGAAAGCGTCACCCGTATCATGAAGCCGTACAAGCTAGCCTCCCGCGAGTTCAAGAGTGAGGACAGTCTGGTGAACGTGGGCAAAGTGCGGGTCGGCGGTAGGCGTGTCGTGGTAATGGCTGGCCCCTGTGCGGTGGAGAATGAAAAGCAGCTTATGGAGGTGGCAGGCGCAGTAAAAGAGGCAGGGGCGGCTGTCCTGCGTGGCGGAGCCTATAAGCCACGTACCTCGCCTTTTAGCTTTCAGGGCCTGGAGGAAGTAGGGCTGGAGCTGCTGGCTAAAGCCAGAGAGAATTTCAGTATGCCGGTAGTAACCGAAGTGGTTGACCCGCATGACGTTGAGCTGGTAGCCAAATCAGCAGATATCCTTCAGGTTGGCGCCCGCAACATGCAGAATTTCGCCCTGTTGACCGAGGTGGGGAAGAGCAAACGCCCGGTTCTGCTGAAACGCGGCTTTTCCAGCACTGTCACAGAATGGCTGACCGCTGCCGACTATCTGCTGGCGGAGGGCAATAACCAGGTCATTCTCGGCGAGCGTGGTATCAGGACATTTGAGGACAGCGTCCGCTTTTCACTGGATATCTCTTCCATACCGGTGATAAAGAGGTCCAGCCACCTGCCATTGATTGTTGACCCCAGTCATGCTGCCGGACACTACTCGCTGGTGCCGGCAATCGCCAAAGCCGCGATAGCGGCCGGTGCTGATGGCATCCTCATTGAAGTCCACCCCAACCCGAAGGAAGCGCTGGTAGACGGCCTGCAATCACTGACCATATCCGATTTCACCCGGCTGATGACTGAACTGAAAGCGATTGCCAAATCTATTGGCAGAGATTTATAATCCTGAACTTTTTGCCTATGATGGAGAAGGTCATCGTATCCTGGAGCGGGGGTAAAGACAGTGCCCTCAGCCTTTATGAAATACAGCGAAGCGGCAAGTATCAGGTGGCGTCTTTAATTACCTCAATAAATGAGCATCACGACCGGGTGAGCATGCACGGTGTGCGCCGGGAAATGCTGGAACAGCAGGCGCAGGCGCTGGGCCTGCCTCTTATAAAGATACCCATACCCATGGACTGCTCGGAAGAAGAGTACGAATCACGGCTGATGGGCGTTCTCAATCAGGTGAAATCAGACGGCATCGAGCACGTGGTTTTCGGTGACATTTTTCTGGAGTGGATAAAAGAATACCGGGAAAAGAACCTGTCCAGAGTGGGGATGACCCCAATTCTGCCTATATGGGGTCGTGATACGCGTGAGCTCGCGCAGTCGTTTATCGCTCTGGGCTTCAAAGCGGTCATAACGTGTGTCAATACCAAGGCGATGCCAGAGGACTTTCTGGGCAGAGTGTTCGATGAGCATTTGTTAGCCGAGCTTCTGCCCGAAGTTGACCCCGGTGGTGAAAACGGAGAGTTCCATTCCTTTGTTTTCGCCGGGCCGATATTTCAGAAAAGTATACCGTATACACTGGGCAGGGCTGTTTTCAAGGACTCCTACGGTTTTCGCGATGTGTTACCGGGGAAAGGATAGCGCAGATGAAAAATGAGATAAAGTTTGGTACGGATGGCTGGAGGGGCATTATCGCGCGTGATTTTACCTTTGACAACGTACGGGTGTGCGCGCAGGGGACGGCTGACTACCTGAAAAAATCGGGGATGAGCGCACAGGGATTGATTATTGGCTACGACACCCGCTTTGCTTCAGAGGACTTCGCTGCCGCCGCTGCCGAGGTGACTGCTGCGAATGGAATAAAGACCTACCTATGTAATAAAGCGACGCCGACGCCAGTGGTCAGCTATGGCGTGCTGGCCAAGAAAGCGGCCGGCGCCATTATCATCACGGCGAGCCATAACCCGGGCGCTTGGAACGGATTTAAATATAAGGACCAGCACGGGTCCAGCGCGCCGGATGACATTACCGATGAGATGATAAAAGCCATCGAGCGGATACTGCCCAAAGGGCCACCGGAACGGATGCCGCTGGAGGAGGCAATGGGGCAGGGGATGGTAGAGCAAATTGACTTGGCGCCGATTTATATCAAGCAGGTTAACAGGCTGGTCGACCTGCCGGCTATAAAGAAAGCAGGATTTGACATAATAATAGATTCCATGTATGGCGCTGGCTCTGGTTACCTAAAGGGAATGCTGCAAGGTGGCAGCGGCAAAGTGACCGAAATCAACGGCGAGCGCAACCCGCTTTTCCCGGGCATGGTGCGACCCGAGCCAATCGCGCTCAACCTGAAAAAGCTCTCATCTATGGTGAAAGAGCAGGGGGCGAGCGTCGGCCTGGCGACGGATGGTGATGCCGATCGCGTGGGCATAATCGATGAAAAAGGGGACTTCATCACCCCGCTTCAGACATTCGCCATGCTCTGTCTCTACCTTCTTGAAACGCGCGGTGAGCGTGGCCCGCTGGTCAAGACCATCACCAGCTCAAGCATGCTCGACCGGCTGGGTGAGCTGTACGAGGTGCCGGTATTTGAGACGACCGTGGGCTTCAAGTATGTGGCCCCGATTATGCACGCTGAGGATGCGGTTATCGGTGGGGAGGAGAGCGGTGGTTATGGCTTCCGGGGGCACGTTGCCGAGCGTGATGGAATAATGGCCTCTCTCTACTTCCTCGATTTCATGCTCAGGACGGGGAAAAAGCCGTCGGAGCTTCTGGCCTACCTCTACAGCAAGGTGGGGCCGCATTATTACCAGCGTATTGATGCCGAGTTTCCAGCGGCGGAGCGCCCGGCGATTATCAAGCGATTGCAGGATAATCCTCCGGGAACAATTGAAGGGTTTAAAGTCAATAAGCTGGATACCGCCGACGGCTTCCGCTACATTCTGGAGGATAATAGCTGGCTGCTGATAAGGTTTTCCGGCACGGAGCCCGTGCTGCGCCTCTACGCGGAAAGTAGCTCCGAAGCCAAGGTGAAAAAGCTGCTGGAAGCTGGAAAAAAGCTGGCGGGTATGAAATAAACTGCGATAGAATATGACGTATATCGACTATGACACAAAAAGAGAGGGGCTTAGAACCCCTCTCATATTTTTCATTAATGCCTCTGCCTTGTTGTTTAACGCTTGGTGTACTGAGGTGCTTTACGTGCCCGCTTGAGACCGGGCTTCTTCCTCTCCTTCACCCGTGGGTCGCGGGTGAGCAGGCCGTTCTGGCGCAGGATGGGCTTGAGGTTTTCCTCTGCCTCAACGAGCGCGCGCGCAATGCCCAGCGAGATAGCGTCGCTCTGGCCGGTGACGCCGCCCCCGTTCACCTTGACCATGGCGTTATATTTGCTCAGGCTTTCCGTGACCACAAAGGGTTGCAGTATGGCACGGCGGTGTTCCAGGCTGGGGAACCGCTCTTCATAGGGCATGCCATTGATGATTATGGCGCCGTTGCCCGGCATAATTCTCACCTGAGCTACTGACGCTTTTCTCCGTCCGGTGCCGTTAAAATAGGATTGTTTTGTTGCCATTTAGCTTACCCTCTACTCTCCTGTCTCTGGCTCGATGCCGGATGACTGTGCTACCTGCGCCAGGTGCGGGTGCGAATCTCCGACATAAACCCTAAGCTTCTTCCGCATCTGGGCGCCCAGTCTTGTATGTGGCAGCATGCCCCTGACGGCGTGTTCAATGACTCGCGCTGGGTCATCCTGCATCATTTTTTCCAGGGGTATGCTTTTGAATCCTCCGGGATAGTCGGAATGTCGATAGTACTGCTTCTGCTTCAGCTTATTGCCTGTAACCTGTACTTTTTCGGCATTGATTACTATAACGTTGTCTCCGGTATCGATATTGGGGCTGAAAGTGGGCTTATGTTTGCCCATGAGCAATACAGCAGCTTCCGTGGCCAGCTTGCCCAGTGTCCTGTCGGAAGCGTCAATCACGTGCCACTTTCGCTCAATGTCTTTGATTTTGGTGCTGTAGGTCTTCAATTGCGCAGTTCCTCCCAGGAATGTGGATAGTTCACCTGCATCAGGCACAGCCCGTGGGCAGGAGCGGTTGGCCCTGCCATCCCGGGCGTCCTCGCTTCTAATATACTACGAAATTCGTCGACTGTCATCTTTCCCAGGCCAACCCTGATGAGTGCTCCAACGGTATTCCGTACCTGATGGGGCAGAAATGAGTTGGCGACGATGCGAAAAGTAATCAGGTCGCCATTCTTAATCACGTCGGCCTGCTGGACACGGCGCACCGTGCTTTTTATACGGCTCTCGAGAGCCGTGGCGAATGAGGCGAAATCATGTTCTCCGACGAGGTGCTGGCAGGCTTCATTCATCGCCGCCACGTCCAGTCTGCCCGGGACATGATGGGCAAATCGGTGTCGGATAGGGGAGCGGGCGGCCCGGTTCAGTATAAGATAGTGGTACTCGCGGCTCAACGCATTGCGGCGTACGTTCACAGTATCGCTGACTCTGAAGGCAGCGCTCACGGCGATATCGTCGGGCAGATAGTGGTTCAGGCCGCCAATGAATGTTCGTTCTGGCAGCGCTGACGTCGTGCGGAAGCTGACCACCTGCTCCCGGGCGTGTACACCGGTGTCAGTGCGGCTGGCGGCCAGCACGCGCACTTTTTCCCCGGTCAGTTTCAGCAAGGCCGATTCAACCTCACCCTGAACGGTGGGCTGGCTGGCCTGCAGCTGAAAGCCGTAATAATTTGTGCCGTCATATTCCATAATCAGTACCATTTTGGTGCGCTCTGCCAAGCTGACAACCCCTTATTGTCATAATAGTTACGGTGGTTACTCTACCAGTGAAAGCTGCACCATCGGTGCTCCGTCACCAAGTCTGGGGCCCAGTTTGACAATGCGGGTGTAACCACCGGCTCGCTCGGCGTATCTTGTGGACAGTTCGGAAAAAACCTTGTCCGCCACATTCTTGTCATAGATGAAGGTCAGTGCCTGGCGAAATGAGCTCAGGCTGCTTTCCTTGCCCAGGGTAATCATCTTTTCGGCAAGTCCGCGTACTTCCTTCGCTTTTGTCTCGGTAGTGACGATTTTCTCATATTTGAGCAGGTCGGTCACGAGATTGCGGTACAATGCCCTGCGGTGACTGGTTGTCCTGCCCAGTTTTTTACCAGCTATATTATGCCTCATCTTCTGCTTCTCCGGATTGCGGTTCGTCTTCTTCTGGCATGTCTGATTCTTCCGATGCCATTTCGTCTTTTGTTCCAGCCTGTGGTGAGAGGGACAGCCCCAGTTCCTTCAGTTTATCTTCTATCTCATGAAACGATTTCTGCCCGAAATTGCGCAGTTGAAGGAGGTCTCTGGGTTTTTTACTTATGAGTTCACCGACTGTGGCAATGCCGCCGCGCCTGAGGCAGTTCATCGTACGCACCGAAAGGTCCAGCTGCTCCACGGGCATATTGTATTTCTCATCGGGTATTGAGAGGCGAATGAGCTGCTCTTCGGCTTTCAGCTGAGAAACCTTGACGTATTCAACGAACGGGTTGAGTTGCTCGGCCAATATGCTGGCGGCACGGCTGATGGCGTCAACCGGAGTTGTCGTGCCATCAGTCCATACTTCCAGAATCAGACGCTCGTGGCTGGTCTCGCGCCCTGCGTGAACTGGCTCGGTGGAGAAGTTAACCTTGCGTATCGGGGAGAAGATGGCATCAACAGGTATTGTCCCCACCGGCATGGCGTCATTTGACTCGGCGGTTCGATAGCCCTCGCCCAGTTCGATATCGAACTCCACATAGAGTTTGGCTTCTGGTGAATCGAGAGTGATCAGATTAAGCTCCGGGTTGGTAATTTCAAAGTCGGTTGATGGCTTGATATCCGCGGCGCAGACCTGTCCCTCGCCCTGCGTTTCCAGGACCAGTTTTCCGGGCTGGCCGGAAAGCGGCTTTATTCGTATCGCCTTTACGTTGAGTAAGAACTCGGTGACGTCTTCCTTGGCGTGAGGAATGGTGGTGAATTCATGCCTGGTGCCCTCAATCCGCACCTGGGTTACCGCTGCGCCGGGGAGATAGCCCAGCAACACCCGCCGCAAGGCATTGCCGAGCGTAACGCCAAAGCCGCGTTCCAGTGGCCCGGCGGTAAACCGGCCAAAGTTTTCCTCACTTTCTGCGCAATCGATTTTCGGTATAATTAGCCGAGACAAAAGTCTCTACCTCCTTGCTCTTTATCGCGAGTAGTGTTCCACTATGGTCTTGCCGTTAAACGGAGCCTCGATACCTTCAGGTGTGGGCAGGGAAACCATCTGCCCTACCAGATTTTTCTTATCCAGACTCAGCCAGTCCGGCACTGTCTTGGCTTCAATCGTCTGCGTGAGCTGTTTGTAGTATTCAGATTTGGCGCTTTCTTTCCGCCAGCCGATGGTATCTCCCTCTTTGACCAATGCTGAAGGGACGTCCGTCCGGCGGTTATTGAGCGTAATGTGACCGTGGCGCACCAGCTGGCGTGCCTGGTTGCGTGAGTCAGAGAAGCCGAGACGGTATACAATGTTGTCCAGTCGCCTTTCCAGCAGGATGAGCAGGTTATCGCCGGTTACTCCTGCCTGCCTCTCTGCTTCGGCGAATGTCTTCCGGAACTGTCTCTCCAGCATACCGTAGCTATAGCGGGCTTTCTGTTTCTCGCGGAGCTGCATGCCGCGGTCGGATATTCTGGGCCGCCTGCGGAACTGCATTCCCGGGGGCTTGGGTCGCTTATCCAGGCTGCACTTGGGTGTGAAGCACCGGTCGCCCTTAAGGAAGAGCTTTTCGCCGCTGCGGCGGCACATTCGACATACTGCGCCAACGTATCTTGCCATTTTTCCTCTCTTCTATACTCGTCGTCTTTTCGGCGGGCGGCAGCCGTTATGGGGAATGGGAGTAACATCCTTGATGCCCGTAATATACAGCCCTGAACTCTGTAAGGAGCGGATGGCTGCCTCGCGACCACTGCCTGGCCCTTTCACATAGACTTCAACCTGGCGCAGGCCGTGCATCATGGCTTTGCGTACCGCCTCACGAGCTGCCATCTGGGCGGCGTAAGGAGTGCCCTTGCGGGAGCCCTTGAAACCGGAAGTGCCAGAGCTTCCCCACGCAATCACGTTGCCCTGGGGGTCTGTAAGGGTAACGATGGTATTATTGAACGTAGACTGGATATAGGCTCTTCCTGTCGGGATATTCTTACGTTCTCGTCGCCTTGTTCTGGCTGCTCGCTTCTTTTGTGCCATAGGATACTCCTTAATTATTACTTCTTAGCCATGCCTCTTCGCTGGCCTCTGCCAGCTACTGTCCTGCGTTCACCACGCTGGGCTCGGGCGTTGGTCCGCGTACGCTGTCCCCTCGTCGGCAGATTATGGCGGTGCCGGCTGCCACGGTAGCTGCCGATTTCAATGAGGCGCTTGATGTTCATCTGGACCTCGCGCCTGAGTTCACCTTCCACTTTATATTGCTTGTCAATAACCTCGCGGAGGCGATTGACCTCATCTTCAGTAAGCTCACTCACCTTGGTATCCGGATTTACGTTGAGCTGGCTCAGAATCTGGCGGCTCAGGTGAGGGCCAATGCCATAAATATACTGCAGGGATATCCAGGTATGCTTGTCTCGCGGTATGTCAACTCCAGCAATTCGTGCCATGCTACTGCCTCCTTATCCCTGGCGCTGTTTGTGCTTCGGGTTGGAGCAGATGACTCTGACCACTCCGTGCCGCTTCACAACCTTGCACTTTTCACAGCGTACTTTCGCTGATGCTTTAACTTTCATAATATTATATCCCTAACCTTACTTAAACCGATAGACTATCCGCCCTCGACTGAGGTCGTACGGCGATAGCTCCACCAGTACCTTATCCCCGGGCAGGACCCGGATGTAGTGCATTCTTATCTTGCCAGAGATATGGGCCAGCACCACGTGCCCGTTCGCCAGCTCTACGCGGAACATCGCATTCGGCAGCGCTTCCAATACCGTTCCTTCTACCTCGATTGTCTCTTTCTTAGGCATGTACTTATTTGGTAAGGACCTCCGGTTCGCCGTCAGTAATGGCGATGGTATGTTCAAAATGTGCTGAGAGGCTATTATCATATGTGTAGACGGTCCACTGGTCATCACCAACGCGGGTGCGCCAGTCGCCGGCATTTACCATCGGTTCGAGGGCGAGGGTCATTCCTTTTTTCAGTACCGGTCCCGAGTCAGGCAGGCCGAAGTTGGGTATCTGCGGCTCTTCATGCATGTCGCGACCAATGCCATGGCCCGTATATTCCCGGACTACCTTGTAGCCCTTTCTCTGTATCTCTACGTAGTCCTGGATAGCATATGAGACATCGCCGAGCTTTGCCCCCGCGTAGGCAGCTTTAATTCCGGCTGCCAGAGCGCCCTCGGTTGTTTCAATCAGCTCTTCGGCTTTCTTGTTTATCTTGCCCACACCAACGGTTATTGCGGCATCGCCCTGAAAGCCATCGAAGATGGCCCCGAAGTCAAGGGACACAATATCGCCCTCGCGCAACACCCGCTTTCCCGGTATGCCGTGCACTATCTCTTCGTTTATGGAGACGCAGAGGTTGGCCGGAAAGCCGCGGTAGCCCTTGAATGATGATTTGGCTCCACGTTTTTCCAGCTCTCTGGCAGCTATGGTGTCTAGTTCTTTCGTTTCCATTCCCGGTCTGATTTGCTCCGCCATTGTTTTCAGTGTCATCGCGACGATTTTGCCAGCCCGGCGCATGGCCGCGATTTCATTTTCAGTTTTAATGATAATCGTCATCGAGTGACCAGTTTCTCCGCGGGGAGAGTGGCCACGATTCTTTGTGCCACCTCTTCCACGCTGCCTTCTCCTTCAACTGTTATCAGTGTGCCCTGACGGCGGTAGTAGTCAATGAGCGGCGCCGTCTCAGCAAAATATATATCCAGTCTTTTTTTAACCGTTTCCGGTTTATCATCGGGGCGCTGGTAAAGCTCACCCCCGCATTTATCGCATTTACCCTCCATTTTGGGAGGGGAATTAACTGTGTTGTACACCGCCTGGCACTGTCGGCAGAGCCAGCGGCCGCTCAATCTTTTAATCAGTTCCTCTTCCGCTACCTTGATGTATACAACTTTATCAATTGATTTCCCCTGTGCGCCTATGGCACTGTCCAGAGCTTCCGCCTGCGGCAGGTTGCGGGGGAAACCATCCAGAATGACGCCGTTTTCAATATCAGGAGCGGACAGCCGTTCCATGACCATCTGTATGGTTATCTCGTCGGGGACTAGCGCTCCTTTCTCCATGTAGGTCTTTACCTGTTTCCCCAGTTCCGTTCCCTGCTCCAGCGCCTGTCGGAAAAGGTCGCCGGAGGAAATATGAACCATATTCAATTTTTGGGCGACCATCGAAGCCTGCGTTCCCTTGCCGGCCCCGGGTGCTCCCACAAAAATAATATTATACAACTTTTATCCTACCTGATAAAGCCTTCGTATCTGCGCATCACGAGCTGCGCTTCAAGCTGTTTCATAGTATCCAGCACCACGCCTACCATAATGAGCAGCCCCAGGCTGGAGAGCTGTATGACCTGGACGTTGGTTATCTGCCGGGCTACAAAAGGCATGACCGCCACACAGGCGAGGAACAGAGCGCCACCCCAGGTAATACGATTGATAACACCCTGGAGGTAACTCTGGGTGTTTTTGCCCGGTCTGATGCCGGGAATGAACCCTCCCTGCCTTTGCAGAACGCCGGGCAGGTCCTGTTGCTGGTAAATCACCATGGTATAGAAGAACGCAAAGCCCACTGCCATCGCGAAGTAAAGCCCCCAGTAGAACAGTCCCATAGGCAGTGCGGCATTGGGGTCAAACAGCTTCATGACCCAGTCGGCAAAGTTGGGGTCATTCGGGTTGGCAAAATAGCTGGCCACGATTCCCGGAAACAGGACAATCGACATGGCGAAGATGAGCGGAATCATGCCGGCCGCGTTTACCCGCAGCGGGATGTGGGTGGTTCCGGAATGGCGGTACATGCGTCCGCTGCGAAATACACTCTTGGCGTACTGTACCGGAATGCGACGATGTGCCTCAGTGAATATAACTATAACCATGATGGTGAGGACCACTATAAGTATATAGGCAGTCAGGCCAACAAAGTTCTCCCGGGCCAGGAAACCTTGCCCTATCATTTGTGGCAGCTGGGCCACGATGCCACCAAAAATGATGATGGATATACCGTTGCCGATGCCGTATTCCGTAATCAACTCACCGAGCCACACCAGGAACAGGGTTCCAGCTACCATGGACAGCACCATCGCCGTCATTGCCAGGGGCTCCGCACTGGACAGCACCCCCTCTCGTTGCAGGTAAATAAGCTGCCCGTAGCCCTGGATGGAGGCCAGAGGTACTACCAGCCAGTGGGTTATGAGATTTATCTTATTTCTGCCTGATTCGCCTTCCCGGGAGAGGGCTTGAAGTCGTGGTATCACCGGCACCAGAAGCATCATGATAATGGATGCCGTAATATAAGGATAGACGCCCATAGCAGCTATGCTGAGCCGCCTCATGGCGCCACCGCTGAACATGTCCAGCATGCCGAGCAGGGCGTTGCGTTCAAAAAGTGCCTGCAAGGCATTCTGGTCCACTCCCGGTACGGGAACATGAGCGATAAAGCGGAAGATGACCAGGATGCCAACGGTGATGAGTATGCGGCGCCTCAAGTCCGGCAGACTGAAGGCGTCCATCATGGCCTGGACGAGGCGCGGCTTACCTGGCCTGGCCCGCATGGTCCACCTCCTCGACTTTACCGCCGGCAGCCTCTATCTTGGCTTTTGCAGCTGTGGAAAACTTGTTTGCCTTGACGGTAACCGCGTGACCAACCTCTCCATTGGCCAGAATTTTAACCGGATGCTTTAACGTCTTCACCAGACCAGCAGCGTGAAGCTTTTCGGGCGTGACCTCACTGCCCTCGGTGAACTTATTCAGCTCGGCCACATTAACAATGCTGTATTCCTTGCGGAAAATATTGACAAAGCCGCGCTTACGGGGCAGACGTTTTATCAGGGGTAGCTGACCGCCCTCGAAACCCGGGCGCATCTTATTGCCGCTGCGGGATTTCTGACCTTTGTTGCCTCGGCCGGCATAGGTGCCGTAGCCGCTGGCATTGCCACGTCCCACCCTCTTCCGGTCTTTCCTGGAAGATGGCGGCGGTGCGATGTCATTTTGCCTCACTTGCTTCCTCCACCTTGACGAGATGTCTCACTTTATTAATCATACCCCGAAGGGACATGGAGTCATCATGGATGACGCTCTGGTTGAGCCGGTGAAAACCGAGTGTGCCCAGCGTGCGTCTCTGCGATTCGTTATAGCCAATGCTGCTTTTTATCCAGGTAATGCGCAGTTTAGCCACCTGATGGCGCCTCCTCTTCAGTAGCTGTTGCCTTGCGTCGGGTGACCTCTTCCTTCGGGTCCCTGAGCTGGCTGAGTCCGAGTATGGTTGCCTTGGCCACATTGATATGGTTGTCGCTGCCCAGCGACTTGGTCAAAATATCCCTGACGCCGCAGGCCTCGAGTACGGCACGGACGCTCCCGCCAGCAATAACGCCGGTGCCCGGATTGGCCGGTTTTAGCAGTACTTTGGCCGCACCGAACTCGGCAAGAATTTCATGCGGTATGGTGCCAGCAGTCATGGGGACTTTTATCAGGTTCTTCTTGGCGGCGACACCGCCTTTGTTTATGGCGGCTGGCACCTCATTGGCTTTGCCAATCCCCAGCCCAACGTGACCGTTACCATCACCGGTGACCACCAGGGCGCTGAATCGCAGGCGTTTCCCTCCCTTCATCACCTTGGCCACGCGGTTGATATACATGAGGCGGTCATTCAGGGCTAGGTCGGCAGTGTCTATTCGGCTGATAGTTCGCTGATATTGTTCGGCCATTTCAATATTCCTTTAAAATTTCAGGCCACCCTGTCGGGCTGCCTCGGCCAGGGCTTTGACCCTGCCGTGATACTTGTAGCCACCCCGGTCGAAGGCAATCTCAGTGATGCCCTGGCTCAAGGCCCTCTTGGCAATCGCAGTGCCAACTACTTCCGCCTGGCCTGATTTTGATTTACCATCCATCTGAGCTCTGGTATCCGGGTCAAGGCTTGAGGCAGTAACCAGTGTGTGCCCCTTTGTGTCATCGATGACCTGTGCGTAAATATGGTTCAGGCTGCGGAACACACAAAGTCGGGGCTTGTTGGGCGTACCTTTTATGTGTGTCCTTACCCTTTTATGTCGCTGATATCGCGTTGCTCTGGTTGTTTTTGTAGTCATGGCTATTTCTTCCCGATAACCTTGCCGGCCTTACCCGGCTTGAGGTGAATTACCTCTCCAGCATATCTTATCCCTTTGCCTTTGTAGGCATCAGGGGGACGAATCTTTCGGATTCTGGATGCCATCTCGCCAACCGTTTCCTTATCGATTCCGGCGACCGTAATGCGGTTGTTGCCCTCAACGGAAAAGGTGATGCCGGGCAGCGGTTCCACTTCAACGACGTGGGAGAAGCCGACGCGGAGCACCAGCTTTTCCCCGGCTTTCTCAGCACGGTAGCCCACGCCGACTATTTCCAGCTGTTTTGCAAAGCCGTTGCTCACGCCGGTGACCATATTGTTGATTAGGCTCCTTGTCAGACCATGCTGTGAGCGGTGTTCCGGGTCATCGCTGGGCCTGGTCAATACCAGTTTATCATTCTCCTCGGTAACAGATATCTCCGGGTTGATGACGCGGCTGAGTTCACCTTTCGGGCCGGTCACTTTCACCTCGTTTTTTTTGATTGCTACCGTTACCCCTGAGGGTATGTTTATTGGCATTCGTCCTATTCTTGACATATCATGTCACCCCGGTTTCTGATTACCAGACAAAGCAAAGCACTTCTCCCCCTATGCCCTGACGCCAGGCCTGTTGGCCGGTTCTCACTCCCTTGGAGGTGGAGACTATGGCAATGCCCAGTCCACCAAAGACGCGTGGTATTTCTTTCCCTCCGACATAAACTCTCAATCCAGGCTTGCTCACCCGTTTCATACCGGTTATCGCCGGTTTATTACGGTCATGGTATTTCAGCTGGACTTTAATCACCCGCTGTGGCTTTTCCCGGACCACTTCATAGTCAGTGATGAAACCCTCTTCCTTCAGAATTCGGGCGATGGAAAGTTTCATCCGCGATGATGGCACCAGCACCTGCTCGTGCTTGGCCATAAGGGCGTTCCGTATTCTGGTTAGCATGTCGGCGATTGGGTCAGAAACAGTCATATTATTCCCTCTGTTTTTTCTACCAGCTTGATTTTCTCACTCCCGGAAGCTGACCGGCCAGCGCCAGTCGGCGGAAGCAGATTCGGCACAGGCCAAACTGGCGGATGTAAGCACGCGGCCGCCCGCACAGATGGCAGCGGTTGTGCTGCTGTACCTTGAACTTGGTCGGCTTTGCCGCTTTAACGATTTTCGATTTCTTTGCCATTCCTACTCCGTTCCGTCCTTGGCAAAAGGCATGCCGAGCAGTTCGAGTAGATGCCTGCCTTCTTCATCGGTCTTTGCTGTGGTGGCGATTGCTATTTCCAGACCACGCAGCTTTTCTATCTTGTCGTAGTCTATTTCCGGGAATGCTATCTGCTCTTTGAAGCCCAGAGTATAATTTCCGCGACCGTCAAATGCGGTTGGAGAAACTCCAGAAAATTCACGCATTCGGGGCAAGACCGCGTTAATCAGCCGGTCGAGGAAGTCATACATCCGTTCGCCGCGCAGGGTTACCTTCATACCGATGGGCATACCTGTCCGTAGCCGAAAGGCGGCGATTGACCTTCGTGAGCGGGTGATGACCGGGTGCTGCCCGGAAATGGCGGACAGCTCAGCCTCGGCTGATTCCAGGGCTTTGGCGTTCTGAATCGCCTCACCAAGGCCGATATTGAGCACCACTTTAATCAGGTGCGGTACTTCCATGATGTTGCGATATGCATGGCGCTCCATCAGTGCGGGCACCGCTTCTTTCTGATATCTCTCCTTCAACCGCGACATCTAGTCAATCACCTCTTTGCACTTGCGGCAAATCCTCACCTTTCTTCCGTCATCGAGAAAGGTGAAGCCCACGCGGGTGGGGCGGTTACATTTCCCGCACAGTAACATGACATTGGAAGCATCAATCTGTGCCTCCAGGTCAATAATGCCGGCCTGTCTTACCTGCCCCCGTGCGCGGGAGTGCTTTTTTATGAAATTAATCCCTTCTACAATAATCCGGTTTTTCTTGGGATAAGCAAAGCGCACCTTGCCTCTTTTCCCCCGATCCTTGCCGGCCATTACCTGAACTGTATCGTTCTTTCTAATCTTCATTATAATTTACCTTCAAAGGACTTCCGGCGCTAGGGAAATTATCTTGGTGAAGTCTTTCTCTCTCAATTCCCTGGCTACGGGCCCGAAAATTCGGGTTCCGCGCGGATTGTTTTTATCGGTCAGTATCACCGCGGCGTTTTCATCGAACCTGATATATGAGCCGTCGGGGCGCCGGTAGGGTTGGGCGGTACGTACTACCACTGCTCGCACTACATCGCCCTTTTTGGTGGCGGCACTGGGGATAGCCTTCTTCACCGAAGCGACGATGATATCGCCAACCCGGGCATACCTCTTTCTCGTGCCACCCAGCACATTGATGCACATTATTTCCCGGGCTCCGGTATTATCCGCGGCTCTTAATCTAGTGTACTGCTGAATCATGGTACTAAACCCCGATGGCTATGTTATCTCCTGTGGTAGAATCTCGGCGACCTCTCCCTTGGTGATTATCTCAGCGACGCGCCAGTGCTTGTGTCGGGAGAGTGGCCTTGTCTCCACAATCCTGACCATATCTCCTATCCGGCACTCGTTTTTTTCATCATGGGCCATGTATTTGGTCGCCCAGCTTATGGTCTTTCGGTACTTCGGAAAGCGTTTTAGCTTGTTAACAGAGACCACCACCGTCTTATCCATACGATTGTTGATTACGCGCCCAGTCAAGGTTTTACGCTTCTCTTCCATGATGCTACCTTATCTCCAGTTCTCTTTCTCTCAGTATGGTTCTGATCCGGGCGATTCGCTTTTTCACCATCGGCAGCTCGCGGTGGTTTACCAGCTGTCTGGTGGCTACACGGAAGCGCAGGTTGAGCAGCTCCTGTTTAGAGTCTTCCATTTGCTTTTTCAGGTCTTCCGTGCTCAGTGCTCTGAATTCATCAACCCTGACCATTGGCCAATTCCTCTATTCTATCATTGCTGCTGAGCGGCAACCGTCTCTCGCGCCACGAATCTGGTGGCGAACGGGAGCTTGTGCGAAGCCAGACGTATCGCTTCTTTGGCGGTTTTCTCGCCAACACCTGCCAGCTCAAACATTATTCTACCTGATTTCACCACGGCCACCCAGTGGTCGGGACTGCCTTTGCCGCTTCCCATACGGGTCTCCGCCGGCTTCTTGGTGACCGGCTTGTCTGGAAAAACGCGTATCCAGACCTTGCCACCACGGCGGATATAGCGGGTAATGGCGCGCCGCGCGGCCTCAATCTGTTCTGCCGTTATCCAGGCCGACTCCAGTGCCTGCAGTCCATAATCACCAAAAGTGGTGGTATTGGCTGACTGGGCACTGCCCCTGCGGTGTCCTTTATGTGATTTACGATATTTAACCCGTTTAGGTTGCAGCATCTTTTTCCTCGTCTTCGGTTACGTTGACAGCTTCTGCCTCAGCGGCAGTGTCGCTGGTTGTTTTCTTTTTTCGACTTCGCTTAACAGTCGCCTTTGCCGGTTCTTCCTCGGTCTTCTCTTCGGCAACTGCCTCGGTGGTTTCGGCCGGGGCGGACTCTTTCTCCTCTGCTGGCTTGGTGGCTCTGGTTCTCCGTTTGGCGGCTGGCTTCTCTTCGGCAGTTACCTTAACCGTCTCCTCAGGTGCGGTCTCAGCCGGTTTTTCCTCGGCAGTGACAACTGCCTTTTTCCTTCTTGATGGTTTGGCCGGTGCTTCTTCAGTTTTTTCTTCGGCGACTGCCTCCGTTGTCACTGGCGCTTCCTCGGTTGCGATTTCCGCTGGCGCAGCTTCTGCGGTAGCTTCGGTGCTCACTTCGGCCGCTGGCTCGGCAATTTCCGCAGGCATACCTTCGGGGGCCAGTTCCTTGGGCTCGGGAAGGACCTCGCCTTTGAATATCCATACCTTAACGCCGATTCTTCCCAGCGTGGTGCGTGCTTCGGTAAAGCCGTAGTCGATGTCCGCCCGCAGCGTATGCAGTGGCACCTGTCCCTCGTGCATTGTCTGGCGCCGTGCGATTTCGGCATCGCCCAGCCTGCCGGAGCAGCTGACCCTTATTCCCTTGGCGCCAGCCTGTATGGTGCGGAAAATCGCTTGTTTCATCGCTCTCCGGTAGGCAATGCGACGTTGAATCTGCTCGGCAATCGTTCGGGCAACTAGCATGGCATCAAGTTCCGGCTGGCGGATTTCCTGGATATTAAGCCTGACCTTTTTGCCGATGAGTTTTTCCAGATAGGCGCTCAGCTCGTCAACACGCTGTCCGCCTCGCCCGATGACAATGCCGGGGCGGGCGGTGTGAATGGTAACCGTTACCTCTTTCGCCTGGCGGTCAATCTCCACAAGCGATATGGCGGCGTCCGCATACTTTGACTGGATTGCCTGCCTCAGCTTAAGGTCTTCCTGCAGTGACTCAGCGTAATGCGTGTCGGCATACCACTTGGCCTGCCAGTCCTGTATGATGCCAATTCTAAAGCCTGTCGGATGAACCTTGCGTCCCAATTAATTATGCCTCCTCATCGGCGACGATAACCGTTATGTGACTGGAGCCTTTCCTGACGGGGCTGGTTCGACCGCGCGCCCGGGGATAGAATCGTCTCAGTCTCGGTGCCTCATTGGCGTAAATACTGATTATTTTCAAATCTGACGGTGTCATCTGATAGTTATTCTCCGCATTGGCCGCAGCGGACTTTACCGCTTTGGTAACTACCCGGGCATTCGGCGATGGAGCGAACTTGAGCAATGTCAGCGCTTCATCCACCGTTTTGCCCCGGACCAAATCTATCAACGGGCGTACCTTGCTCACTGCTATTCCCGTGTCTTTGGCGAAAGCTCTTACCTGCATTTTATACTTTACCTTTAATCAACCTATCGGCTTTTTACCTGACTGGTTCTCTCCGACCTGGCAACATGGCCGCGGAAGGTTCGGGTCAGGGCGAACTCGCCAAGCTTGTGCCCCACCATATTTTCGGTGATGAAAATGGGCACGTGCCTGCGACCATCATGCACGCCAACGGTCAGGCCCACCATCTGCGGCAGTATGGTGGATGAGCGTGACCATGTTTTGATGACCGCTTTCTGCTTGGACTTAATAACGGCCTCCACCTTCTTCATCAGTTTGGCATCGATATATGGTCCTTTTTTTACCGACCGTGACATTGGTTAACCTCTACTTGCCTTTTCTTCCTTTTACAATCAATTTATCAGACGCTTTTTGCTTGCGGGTGCGGTAGCCAAGTGCTGGTTTACCCCAGGGTGTTTTCGGGCCGGGCAGACCTATCGGACTTCTGCCTTCGCCGCCACCATGCGGGTGGTCCCGTGGCGACATTGCCGAGCCTCTCACCGTGGGTCGCCAGCCCATCAAACGCTTTCGCCCCGCCTTGCCAAGCTCAATATTCTGGTGGTCAACGTTTCCCACTTGGCCGATAGTCGCCATGCAGTCGCCGCGGATGCGCCGCATTTCGCCGGAAGGCATACGTATCAGGGCAAACTCGCCTTCCCTGACCATAAGCTGCGCTGCAGTGCCGGCGCTCCGCACCATCTGCCCGCCTCTCCCTTTCTCCATCTCAATGTTATGGATGAGGGTGCCGCTTGGAATAACGTTCAGTGGCAGCGCATTGCCCGGCTTTACTTCGGCATCAGGGCCTGATATGACCGTATCATCTACGTTCAGCCCAATAGGGGCGAGAATATACCGTTTATCTCCGTCAGCATAATAAATAAGCGCAATTCGGGCGGAGCGATTCGGGTCATACTCAATCGCCGCTACTCTGCCTGGCACGCCGTTTTTATCACGTTTGAAGTCAATCACGCGGAGTTTCCGTTTTGCGCCGCCACCGCG